>ERZ772960.538-NODE-538-length-33912-cov-4.391765_pt1 | contig 33912 bp, 43 predicted proteins | sample MGYA00580678_ERZ772960 | MGnify/ENA primary metagenome ERZ772960 (study PRJEB29015, sample SAMEA2737930) | human oral metagenome | biome: human oral; feature: human-associated habitat; material: dental | place: China | collected 2059 ... | reverse complement strand
CGCCGTAAAATTTTAAAATTTAGCCTGCGTAGAATTTTGCGAAATTTTAAAATTCCGGGGAGCGGATTTTTAAATTTAGCCTAAAATACGTGGCGCAAAAGCACGAATGCAAACGCCGAAAGTAGCGCCGAGACGGGCAGGGTGATGATCCACGCTAGCCCGATCGGCTTCATCAGCGACCAGTTCGTGCTGTGATTTACCAAGCCGATTCCCAAAATCGCGCCGATTAGCACGTGGGTCGAGGAGATCGGCAGCCCCAGCACCGATGCCGCCATGACGACGACGGCGCTTGCGAGCTCGGCGCTAAAGCCCGAGGCGGGGTGAATTTTTGTAAGATTGGTGCCTACGGTGGCGATTACCTCTTTGCCGATGAACCAAAGCCCAGCTATTAGGGCTACTGCGAACATTATCATAATCTGCTGCGGCACGGGAGTGGAGGGATTGATACTATTCGTAGCCATCGTATCGATGATGGCGGCGAACGGACCCACGGCGTTTGCGATGTCGTTGCTGCCGTGCGAAAAGGCAAAGCCGCTAGCGGTGAGCACCTGCAGCCAGCTAAACATCAAAAACGCGGATTTGTTTAAATTTGAGCGGCGCAGGGTTTTAGCGAAAATAAACATCAAAAGCCAGGTAATCAGCGTCGACATACCGATGATGAGGTAGTTGTAAAAATTCGTAAGCCCGAAATTTAGATTATGCAGCCCCTTAAATATCAGCATCGCCGAGATTACGAAGGCGCCGATACCCGCTACGGCGGGGATCCCGTACTCTAGGGCTTTGTGGGATTTGAGCTTCTCTTTTTTTGCGTCAAGCTCGATCACCTTTTTATAATACTCGCTATCCAGCTCGCTTGGATCAAAATCGGGATCGCGCATCGCGTAGATATCGTGATTTAGCGCTTCTGCATAGGCGATCTTTTGAATGTCGTCTAAGGTCTCGAAGGTTTTTTTGTGAAGCTTGCGGAGGGATTTTTTTTCACGCTTTATGCGGTCGATCTTTATTTGAGCGTAGCGGTTGTAATCCAAAATATAATGTTTGATAAGCCAGAAAATTCCAAAGGAGATCACTCCGCCCAAAATCGGCGAGAGCACCCAGGAAATCGCTATTTTGCCGATCTTATCCCACTGCACTAGCCACAACGCGGAAGTCTCTGCGGTATTAAGCAGGGCGCCTAGCGTAAGCCCCGAGCCCACGATACCGCCGATGATCGCATGAGTAGTAGATACGGGCAAACCCTTTCTGCTGGCAAAAAGCAGCCACGCGCCCGCCGCAAAAAGCGCGCTCATCATTACGTAGATAAAGTCTCTCGGATGCACATCCATTTTGCTAAGATCGATTATGCCGCTGCGGATCGTCGAGGTTACTTCGCCGCCTGCGATTACCGCGCCGCTTGCTTCAAATACCGCCGCGATACAAAGGGCCTGCGCGATGCTAAGAGTGCCGCTTCCGACGCTGGTGCCGAAGGAATTTGCCACGTCGTTTCCGCCGATATTAAAGGCCATAAAGATGCCCAAAAATACCGAAACTAAAAATAGCATTTTATCGCCGCTTCCTATAAAACCGAATCCCCAGATAAGAAAATAGATTGTTACGCCGCAGAATATGCCGTAGAAAATGAGACTTATCTTGCTAGATTTCATAGCTCTCCCTTAAAATCCGCGAAATTTTACCACACGCGCCTTAATCCCCACTAAATTTGGGGCGGAGGAAGCGAGGGAATGCTTAAGCGCGCAAATATCGTGATTTAGCTATCGGGGAGCGTTTTTACTCATCTCAAACTTACCCCCGAAATGCACTTATTTTTATCGCATAAGTGCAAAAAAATGACACAAATTTGACACAAAAGGCACAATATGAAAGTAGAAAAAATGAGAGCATTTATCTGCGGGCAGTGGGTAGATGTAGATGCCGTGGACTACTTAAACGGCGAAGTAGAATATAACTCGCGAAAGCAGGGAGGGGTATGGGTTTGCGATACGGCAAGCTTCGATGACGTCGGAGCTATGGAGGCGCGAAGCGAGATAAGCGAAGCGGATATTTTTAAGCGAGCGGATGAAGCCCGCATAAAAACAAGGGGTAGGAATTAGCATTTGCCCCTTTAAAAATCCCCCGTTTTTCGTAAAAATTGAGAAAAATTTAAAACGGGAGATTTTAAATGCTTACCTCTTATCAAAACACAGTCGCGGATAAACCCTCCGTCAGATCGCTTCTTACGATGGGCGGTATCGCAACCGCGCCTATCGTTTCGATGTTAAAAAGCGAAGGCATAAGCAACACGCTTCATAGTTGGTATACCGATGAATATGCCAAAGCTAAAGATAACGCCAACCCTGAAGTATCAGGTATCGCGGGGTTAGGCACAGATACCAAAAAGAAGCTAACTAACGCAACTCAAATCCTAAAAAACGAAGTTTCGATGAGCTGGCGAAAGAGATCTATCGAGCAATATACGGGGGATGAGTGGGCTAGACAACTTGAGAAAGTCGGCAAAGAGCATATGAAAGACATCGAGTATGCCTTGCTAGGACTTAATCACACTACCGTATTTGATGATTATGTTTATGCGGCAAACGATACCGATAGCTCGAAAATGGCTGGATTTTTTAACTTTATCCCTACTGCAAATCGTAACTCTGCGGGAGGAGCATTTACGCTTGAGCTTCTAAATGCTACGATTGAGCCGGTGTGGGCTAATAGTGGCGTGACCGATCATAAATTTAAAGTCTTTATGTCTAGTGCTCTAAAGCGCAAGGTAAACGACTGGGTAGCAGCTAATAGTGCGCTTCGCGTAGCCGTAACTGATCGCACGTTAAATCTGCCTATCGATCGCATTATGACCGATTTTGGTGAGGTAGATATTATTATTCACCCGCTATTTTCAGATGCCAAACTTAAAGATAAAATCCTAGTAGGCGATTTTAGCGATTGCGCGCTTAGATATCTGGACGATACTCAAGTTAAAGACTTCCCGACATCTAAAACCGCCGATGCCAAACTCTACTATACGGACTGCACGCTCGAAGTAGCCGATCCGTTTTCTCTTGCGTGCGCCGAAAAGCTGCAATAGATGAAAATCGCGGAGCTAAAAGCGCTGCTGAAGCAAAAGCTTAAAGGCGACAATAAAGACTTCGCAAATGAGCTTAGCGCGGAGCTTTTAAAGGAGGCTTTATTAAATGTCCTGCTCCGCACCAAACCTCGCACGCATATTGTTTATGAAAAAAGCTTGTCCCATCTACTCAAATACTACCGCAGAATTTCGCAGGATTATTGGCTACGTTATCCCGTAGTAGATATGAGCGATGAAGCAAATATCGATATGGAGGAGGAGCTTTGCCTTGCCGTCGTATACTTTCTATGCTCGGAGCTAAGCAACGCAAAAAAGGACGCTTTCAAAAGCAAAGCGGAGGAGATCATCGCGATATATGACAGCAATGTAGTCTTTCGTAAAACATACCGCTTCTTAAACGCGTATTTTTACGTAGCGCAAGGGAAACCTAGCCCTTTGCCGGGCGGTGGGCTTGCCCCGATATTAAAGACGATATTGCTAGCCGTAGGCGACGAAAAAGAGATCACTATCGACAACGCAGGCGGCGGCACTATTTTGGCGCAAAGCTCTAGCGCTGCCGTAGGTGTAAGAGTAGATGGAAACAAGGTAATAATAAAAGCCTTGGACGTAGTAACGGACGCCATAGTAACCATAAGCTGCGGAAGTGAACGAACGGAAATTAAAGTTACCGCCGAGATCAGCGATGGCGGAATAATCCCATAGGAGAGAGTGATGCTAAAAGAGATTTACAAAAATAGTTCAAGCGTAAAATTTGAATTTGAGTGCGAACAATGCGGCGCAAGCGGCGTAAGATGGAAAGAGCCGAATAAAGAGGCGCTTTGCCCTAGTTGTGGCGCAAAATTAGAGGAAGCTAAAAAGGCTAGCGATAAAAAGACGAAGGATAAATAATGGCACTGCTTAAAAAGATTGAATATGTTATCAAAGATAGTAGCACAGCTCAAATCTCGACCCAAATCGCAAGCGTTACGGCGCAGCTAAACAATACCCAAAACCTAAGCGCCAATAAAGATGGTGGCGAGTTTAAGACCTATTATTTCGGAGCGCTTTTCGATCCTCGCGCGAAGAAAAACTATATCATCTTTTCGGACGCTACAAAGAGTAAGTTTGATATGAAGCAGAGTAGCTACGAGCTTGCAAACGGCGGCGGAGGCGGCGCGGATATGAGTAATTATCTAACCAAAGCCGAAGTCGAAGCCAACTACGTAAGCAAAGCTAGCTTGGATGCGGATTATGCCGATGTGGCGTTTTTAACCTCATTATGATAGGAGTTAAAAAGCGCTTTTTGCGTATGCCGGACGGAGGAGGCGGAGGCGGAGATATTATAGCGCCCCCTCCCTCTTTTTCTACGCAGGGCGCGAAATTAAAAAGGCTCGATCTTACTATGCAGCGCGCCTCTCATCCTAAAAGAGGCAATCTTATAGAAGATGGGGTGCTTCCGTGGCTAGAGCGAATACAAGTCGCCCCGGTAAATACCGCAGGGGGCAAATACCGCTATTTATATTACGTCCAAATCCTAGTGTTGGAAAGCGCAAAGCTATATTTTGCTTTTTCTAGCGCTACTATGCAGGCTTTGCAAACGAGCTCTCAGATTATAGAGATTAAAAGTGGAGCGGATGAGAGCTCTTTAGAGGGGCTGGTAAAGAATTATTTAAATAGCAAAGAGGGGGCGCATGCAATTATCGCTGCGTTAAACAGCGGCTCGTTAAACGAAACCGCTCTATCTGCAATAGCTACGGCGGTGATGAAATATATGGGCGCAAACGGCGTTTCAATGACCTATGCTCCACAAATCAAACTGGATAAAAACGGGCTAAACGGACTTGATAATACCGAAGTCGCCGCAATCGCTAAGGATGAGTGATGATATATAGAAAAGACAAGGGTGCGCCTCTAACCTCTTATGAAGTGGATTCAAATTTTAAAGAACTCGTAACGTTAATCCAAAGTGGGCTTAGCCCCGATACCGAAAACTTCGCTACAAAAGAGGAGCTAAAATCTCTAAAGCAAAAGGTGGATGCCGCGCTAGGTAATCTTTCTCTTTTTGAGAGATTAAAGAAGTTTGAGCTAAGCCCTGCAAGCGGTATAAGCGCGCAAGACGCCAGCTTATGGGTGGATATGTTTAGCGGGCTTGGGCTCATATCGTGTAAGATAAGCTCAGCGGTGCAGAAAGGAAGCGTAATTTTAAGCCTGCCTAACGACGCTCCGCTTCCAAAGAATGCTATTTATGGCGCGAATGCGACGCTAAAAGACCGCTCTATTACTTGCGAGATTAACGGAGATGAGCTAAGGCTCAACCTTATAGGATTTTTTGACATAGTATGAGCGATAATTTATTACTGGACTTTGAGCCTTACTGCAGCGAAGCAAATGCTAAAAGAGAGCTAAACCTAGGCGGCGCGGTGCATATCACAGATACGCGACTATACGTAAATAAGATGCCTAACGGGCAGCAATTCTATGAGGGGAATCACGCTTACTGCGAGGCGGATTATTCTAAGTGGTATGATGCAGGAGGCAACAACGTCATAGCTCGCTTCCACTACGACGAGAATAAGTTTATCTCTTTAGCCCCTACCGAATACAAAGGCTGCGTGGGCGAATATAGCCTTTATGCGTTAGATCATCCAAGAACTCGCGATACCTATGCGCTAAATGCCGCACAAAACGAGTTAGGCTTTCGTAGCGCGGAGGGGCTAGTTATCCAAAGCGCCTTTCTTTACCGCGTTAAAAACGGCGATGATGATTTTCGCACGCTAAAAAATATCTTAGAATATTCAGAGGGAAAAATCAATATCGCTAAATTTAAAGGTGCTAGCATAGCCGCGTTTAATCCGATCAAAAATTACGCTCGCGCAGGCAGAGATGAGAAAGGCAATGATATAGGCGGAGGCGGAAACTTTTTCGTAAATTTTGAGAGCACAAAGGATCTGCTCTTAAGGCTTAATGAATTCGCCCCCATTAAAGGTGTGCGCGACAACCAAAGCAGCTGGAGTTATTATCTGCAAGGAGTGCCTCTAGGGCGCTTCATAAATAGCTTTGGCGATATAATCCCTAGCCTTAAAGATGAAGTTAAAGATTATGGCGGCATAAAAAATTGGAGCAGCGAAAAGGGCATTGGTGAATATCATATGCCGCAAAACGCTAAAGAGGGGATGAGGGCTTATGAGTTTTGGTGGAGCTTGGATTTTTCTAGCAAAAAATACTGCCTAGCTGAAAAGCTATCTTTGTTTATCGCGCGCTTTTTTGGTTGCTACGAACAAACCAAAAAAGAGATGGACGAGCTAAAGAAAGAAAACTTAATTGTGCCTAAAGAAAAAGAGCCGTGGGACGGCGAAGATCCCGGCAAAAAAGATACACATAAAAAACAATATGAAAAGATTAATCCTGCCGATGTTGCAAGCTCCACTAAAAGCGGAGGGAAAAGCAGCGGAGCGTTTAGAACGGATGGATGGCGAGCCTTAAATAAGACGGATAAAAAAGGCATTTATGATAATTACATAAAGCCGGAATATTCCAAGCAAGGAAACAACCACTTTGTAAAATTTAAGCTAAAGCCCGCAGCCGATAATCTAGCCGCAGATGAAAAGGCTTTTTTGCAAAGATGGGCTGATGAGAGAGGACGCGGTAAAGCAAGCGAGTTTAGCGAGGCTGAAACCTATGAGGCTTTTAGTGGCGAGAAGCTGGCGGAAGCTCCTGCATTAAATTATATGAAGATAAAAAATATCCTAGGTGCTAGTTGTGAGGGGGCAAGGCAGATCACGCTAAAGCTTGCCTCAGCTCCAAAATATTTTGCTTATGGCAGCGTTTATGGAAGTGATATGGCAAAATACTTAGGCAGAATCTTAAATGATAACGGCATCCCCGCTAAAATAGGCGAGAATGAAATAAGCTTTTACTATGGTGGAAAGATAAATATCAACGGCACAACCCTAAAGCCGGTAGAGCAGGATTGTGAATATATGATCTGGTGGGAAGAAGAGGAGTTAAAAAAGCTTTTAGCTATGGGGAATTATTCGCGCTATGCGATCGGAGCCGATACCTCTAGCGCAGGAGCTGATAGCTACTACGACGCGGCTCACCCTATGAAGCTTGCTATTATCGGCGCAAGCGTAAAAACAAAAAATTATCCTAGCAAAGAGGAGGGGGCGCAATGGTAAGAAATAGCCTGCTTGCACAGATAATTACAACTGATAAGAGCTTGGAGGCTAGCGACGTATATACCTACGCCTTTCGTGGGGTGGACGCTTTGTTATTTTTAAAAGATGGCAAGCTAGGCGCTATGGTAAAAGGGGGAGAGGTAAAAGAGGATATATTTTCGCTAGATCTTGGAAATAAAGTTTTTGCCGATGAAAAGCTTATTCAAATTTTAGATCTGCAGCCAAGCGAGTTAGACGAGCCCGATACCTATTTTCTAAGTCTAAGAAGCAATCTAAACTCTACTGCTAGCTTTAAGTTTAGTGCTACGTCTTTTTTAAATGAAAATTATCCGCTTAGTTTCGCCCTAATAGAAGCCAAGCTAACGGGGCGCGTCGCTAACCCTAGCTTTTCTGCTCGCACTAGATTTTGGGATAATAAAGCCTACGAGGGAAAAAGTGAAATCAGCGTAAGCGGTGATAGCTTTAGGCTCTTAGGCAAGCAAGAGGGCAAAAATAAAGAAGCTACGATTACTAGACGAGCTTTAAGCGGGCTATTTTTTAGAGAGGTTAAGAGCCTTAGGCGTCATTTTAGCAATAGCGCAAATTATGCCATCATAGGCTGGGGCGGGGTAGGCAACGTAAAAGGTAAGCTTACCTCTAAACAAGAAAAGCAGCAAAGCGTAGAGGATATTTATCGCGTCGTTGGATCTTTCCCCGGAGGTGCAGGGTTTGGGCTGCGTGCAAGCTACATAAGCAAAAAAGGGCTAAGCAAAAGCGCGAAGCTAACCGATAAAAGCGTAAGCGGCGACGGGGCTCATACCTTAAAATTTAGGGCTGACAATCCCGTAATAGTAAACTCGGTTTTAAATGCAGACGCAGTTTTTAATATGCTTTTTAACGAGGGCATAACCTATCTGTTTCTGCCCGCTAGCGTTAGCGCAGAGGTTAAAGACGGCTTTATCAGCTTTGATGGCATAGACGATCTCATCGCTAGCGACGGGCAAAGCATAGTTTTAAGCGGAGGAATTAGATAATGGCGCAATTTAAAGAGGAGCTATATCGCAGAGTAATATATGTTTCAAGCGATGAGATAAGCAATGAGGGATATTCTATATTTGAAAATATCAGGGCAAAATTTGATCTGTATTTAGATAATGCAACCAGCCTAAGCGATGATGAGAAGATGAAATATCGCGCCGATTTTTTAAGCGGCTTTGCTACTCAGTGCGTCAATCAAATTTTACAAAACGCCGCGCAGATCGCTTTAGAAATCGATCTAAAAGACGCTCAAGCTAGAAGCGAAATCGCAGAAGCTCAAACCAAAGAGGCTATGAGCCCTTATCAGATTGAGAAAATTAAGGCCGAAACCGAAATCGCAATAATCGAGCGCGATAATAAAGACGCGCAGCTTAAAGAGCAGATTAAAAATATCGCCTCCGATACGGCTAAGAATGCGGCTCAGACGCATAATTTAGGCATAGAAGGCGAGATTTTAGGCATAGAGCGCGACTACAAGGCGCGTATGATAGAAGCGGAGCTAAAATATAAGCAAGCCCAAGCAGACCTTGCCACAGCGGAACTTGAGATTAAAAAAATCGAGCTTGAGATTAGGAGGCTGGAACTTCCGATTAAGCAGCTGGAGCTAGAGCTAAAGCGCGTGCAGATGCAGATCGCTCAGGCTGAGCTAGATATCAAAAAGCAAGAGCTAGAGATCTCTAAAAACGAACTGGAGCTAAAAAAGCAGGAGTTAGAAATTCGCAGAGAAAGCCTAGCCCTTGATCGCAAGCGATACGTGCTGGAGCGAGATAGAACCAAAGCCCAAGTAGAACAAGCAGGCGCTCAAGTGCAGGTGTTAAAAGAGGAGGCATATTTGCGAAATCAACAAGCAGGGGCGGTCGCAAGCTCACTAGCTACGCAGGTGCAGATTAAAAAGATCGAAGCGCAAAAAGATATAGATGTTACTGCGATGCAGGTAACAGGCTCAATAATCAGATAGGAGAGGGGATGACAACTAACTACGCACTAAATTTCATTAACGAGGCGCTAAAGTTTAACGCTAAAAGCGATATCGTATCAAAGTATGCCGTAAGCGACGATCAGATAAAAAACAATTATGAGGTCTATGACGAGCAAGGAAAGCTAAAATTTCGCCACGCATTCTCTGCCGTAACGCGCGAGATTATTTTAAGCAATCTTTACTCCTCTATGCTGGGACTTTGCATATCTCAAACCCCGATTAAGCTTTTAGTAACTAAGGGGCAAGGAAGCGATATAGTGCGAAATCTAAATGATGATTTTGACATTAGAAAGCCCGCATATCCCGTAGTGGGCGAGGAGCTAGATATTGATGAAGCTCTTGCCTTAGTGGCGGTCTATCAAACGCTATATGCCCTAGGTATAAGCTCTTTTAGCTCTAAAGAAAAGGAGCTTTTAGGAGAGTATGAAGATAGCGTGCGCCTACCTAATCCTAAGTTTACCGCAGATTTAGCCTTTAGATTTAGTCCTGATGGCATCTCTTGGCATAGCGAATATCAAGATGGTGACAAATATTTTGGTATCTACAAAAACGGGGCTTGGTCGCGCGCTATCCCGCTAATAGGGGGAGGAGCTAAAAGCTTTCTTGCTCTAAACGATACCCCAAGCGCTTATGAAGCGGATAAATTTCTTAAATCCGACGGCAAAAAGCTAATCTTTGCAGATATTCCAGCCGCCCCTGAGCCTGCGCCCTTAAGCATTAAAACGCTTGCGTATGCCGGTGGGCTAAGTCTAGGAGAGGATACTTTAATCTTTACTGAGATTAAAGAAAACACCGAGTTTACATTAAAATCTATCGTGGAGGGGCGCAAATACGACATTATCTTAAAGACGGGCGGACACACGCTAAGCTTTGCCTCCTCTATCACTCCTCTTTGCCGCATAAGTGATATTAAACCGCTTGATGCTTATGTAAAGTTTGGCCTCATAAAGACGGACGGCAAAACATTCGCGCTTGATCTAAGCCTTGCTGAGTAATGGATGTTAAAATTCCATATTCCGAGCCCTATCTTAGGGATTTGGAAATAGCAGAAATCATCGCAGGGGCAAACCTAGAGCTTGCGATAGATGAAGTAACCTTTAAAGACCGCTACGGACAGAATATCGAAATAGGCGACAAGCTCGATCTATTTCGCAAAGGCGGAGGCGAAGTAAGCTACAATCTTGACTCTTTTACGGCTCAAATGGGTTTTTATCCTGAATTTCGCCGCGCGCAGGACGAGAAGCTATTTGATCTTACTATCAGTCCGCCGTTAAATTCCTTGCGCCTTGATGGGGTATATGATTTTTACAATGGCGATTTTTATGGCGATAGGGCTGTGCTTGTACCTTTTGGATTTTTCGTAGGTGCGGATAAGTTTGCTATTTGCGGAGCGGATGGAGCAGGCTTAGCCATAGGCGCGAATAATGATGAGCAGATTGTAAATCTAGGCTTTGGAGATAACGCAGGCACCTATGATTGGCGTAATTACGAGAAGCAAAACCCTAATGACGGCTTTTATGTGCTGATATTTAACGCAGCACTAAAGCATACGCAAACGCTTAGGCTTGCTTTAGCTCCCTATCCAAACTATAAAATGAGCTTTTACGGCGGGGCTATCTGGCTCATAAATTACGATCTAAGCGCTCGCAAGCTAGCTTTTATCAGGCAGGGGCAGATAATTTATTCGGACGATTTGAGCTCGGGCGAGAGCTTAAAATTTATCCGCACATATAAGTTTGATTTAGTTTATTCTCATAAGCGCTTTTGGCTTTGCAATAAGCAGGGACGTTTTGTTTTACGCGCTAACTTTGATATGAGCGCGCAAAAGCTAAACTTTAACCCCGTGCTTTGCTCTATTGCGATAAAAAACGGCTCGCGCTATAGCGTGTGGCGGATATATGGACGCAGGATAAATCATATCGCAAGCGCTACGAGCTTAAGAGAGTATCTTATGCCCTTTGTGGCAGGGTGGAACGGAAATATCAAATACGACTATCTATTGCGCGACGTGATGGATGATCCGCAGATAAAAGAATATATCAAAGAAGTGGGCTATCGCGGGCATTATTTAAAAACTATCGGCGAATACGCAGGAGATATAACAGCGGGAAAGATGAGCGGAAGTATCGAGCTGGGATATGGCTTTGATGATGATTTTTGCCTAAATAATAGCGATGACGGGGATTTGGGGATAAAAAGCTTTCTGCGTAATAGGCGGTTTTTGCTCCCTCACGCTCTTTCAAATCTTACGGCTCTAAGCTACGCCAGATCTTGGAAGGGTGGGGAAAGAAGCATTGTGTTTTACTCACTTAACTTTAATAACAACTTCGGCAAATTAATCAAATTTGATTTTTAAAGCTTTAAAAACTATCCGAATTTTGCCAAACTACGGCTAAAGGATAGATGATGTTTAAGATTTATATGATCTTTGCTGCGGTGATCGCGCTGCTAATAGGCGCGCTAAAGTTTCAATCTTGGCAAGCAAGCAAGCTGGAAGCTGAGATTTTGACTCAAAAAACACAAATCGAAGCACTAAAGCAGCAAGGCGAGCAAAAAGATAAGCAGATGGAGCAAATCTCACAAGCCGCGCAACAAAAAGACGCGCTAAGCAAGGATTTGGCTCAAATCAAGAGGCAAATAGCTTCAAAGGCCAAGAAGGGGGGCAAGGATGAGATTTCAGGCGAGCTTAACGCTAGCGCTAATTTTGTGCTTGAGCGGCTGCGCGAGCGCCCCTAGCCGCGCTTCTGTGCCGCAGTATCTACTAGCCGTGCCGCGCGTTGATACAAACCGCACTATCGCAAGCCAAGCAGACGCCGCGGAGCTAATACTAGATCTATACGAAGCTTACGCAGAGTGCGCGATTAATTTAGAAAGCATAAGGAAACTAAATGAACGATCTAAATAGCTTGTTTGATAAAATTTATTGGGCTTGCTTGGTGGTGCTAGCTGCTGCGATCACCTTTTTAAAAACGATGAGTAAGAAGCGCAAGAGTAAATTAGCTTACGTAATAGCCTTTCTTTCGGGGTTTTTAAGCTCGATTACTCTGTGCTATTTTGGCGCGGAGTTTACGCTTTATCTAACTCAAAACTCTAGATTTGCCTTAGCAGTAGGTGGCTTTTCTGCTTGGATAGGCGCTGACGCCGTGAAAAATTGGGCTGAAAAATTTGTCTGTGCTAAGCTTGGCATAGATAGAAGAATGAGCGAATACGATGAAGATCAAGATAAATAGATTTAAAAATATCCATGACGGCACGATCGGTAAGCTAACGATCACGGACGACGGAAAAAGGCTTTTTGAGTGCTTCACCCTAGAGCCGGCAGGCGGCGATACTACTCAAAGCGGCAAGGATAGACGCATACCTGCGGGGCGCTACTGCATGCAGTGGCACAATAGCCCGAGTCAGAAGCGAATGTGTCCGCTTTTGTGGAACGAGAGCGTGCCAAAAGAGCGCTATATCCTCATTCACCCCGGTAACTTCCCGAAAGATACGGCAGGCTGCATTTTAGTAGGTGAAAATTATACCGCTGCGGGGGTTACGAACTCCGTGAAAACTTTTAATGCCCTTTTCAAAATTTGCATAGGCAAACACATAGAGTTTATCGAAATCACGAGCGAGGAGGGGATATGAGCCTCATCGAAAATATCAAAGCTCACGAGGGATTTAGCGCGCGAATATACAAAGACAGCCTCGGAAAGGCTACGATAGGATACGGCTTTTTGGTAGCTGCTCTTAGCCCTGATGAGCTAGCGCTAAATAACGGCAAGGCGGAACCTATGAGTAAAGAGGTAGCAGATAAAATTTTAAACCTCAAACTAAAAAAGCTTAAAAAACGGGTTTTTCAGTGTTTGCCGTGGCTGCAGAGCAAGCCGCAAAACGTGCAGGACACCCTAATCGAAATGGCATATCAGCTAGGGCTTGCGGGGCTCTTGGGCTTCCGTCATACTTTGGGCTGTATAGAAGCAGGAGACTACGCACAGGCGGCAAGAAATTTAAAAGCAAGCCTGCTTTACCGCCAAACCCCCAAAAGGGTTGAAGGCTACATAAAAGCACTTAATCTTTTTTCTTAAGCTTCTTTTTAGCAGCGTCTTTCATCTGCCCGCTAACGCTATAATCTGCGCTATTAAAGCCTAAAAACTTCGCTACACTTTGAGCTTTCGTTTTAGGAAGCATTACATTGTTTCGCTTTCTGCTTGTCTCATCTCTGCTTAGATCACTTACTAAGTTTATTCCGCTGCTTACTCCGCCCGGCATAGGCGTAAAGCCTTGAAGTAACCAATTTAAATAATCGTATGCCTGCGCGGGAATAGGCTTGGTATCTTTAGTGATCGGGCGGTTATTGTAAAGCATCCTAGGCTTTCCGTCCGCCATCATCGAAAACAGTGCATAGGCTCCCTGCGTCGCCGGACCGCTAGCAAGCCCTTTAGCGTAGTTTGCCGGAGCGGTTAGATTCATATAAGGAAGGTACCTATCCATCTTGATCGTGCGAACTCGATCGCCGTCGCGCCATACTGCTACGCTGCGTCCTTTGATATCATCAGGGATCTTATCACTATACGGATTAGCTTCGCCCGTAACCTTATATTGCCAATATCCTAAAGCCGCTAGCATAGGCAGGATCTTTTTAGCTCCATCTACCGGGTGGCGGGCTAGGTAGCGCCCCATTGCAGGCATTACATAATAGCTCCACGAAATAAAAGGGGCGATGCCGCTATCTCTAAGCGCTCTCATGCCCGCAGGCATTTGGCGCGAATAATCCGGTATCCAGCTATTGGTTGCGATCTTTGCGCTTTTTGGATCTAGCCCTTTGTCAATATAGTGAGAAAATAACGCTAGCCTTCCTACATTATCCTCCCCTGCATATAGCGCGCCCGCCTTATCGGCAACTGCTCCTAACGCGTCGCCTGCCTTTTGAGCCGTAGAGGCTACGACGCTTTGTTTGCTTGCGGCATCTCCATCTATTATGCGGGCGATCTTTCCCTGCCTAAGCTCTTTTGTAGTGCGGGCAAAGCCGTTTTGAATATCAAGCAAGGAGCTTCTGCCAAAAAGTCCCTCGTCCTCGGCGAGCTTGTAGGTTTGAATCTCTTTTTCGCGCATAAGTTGCGCGTATTCCCTGCGCTCTGCGGGGCTAAGCTTTGCAGTAACGTTTTTTAGCCTTAGCTGCTTGTAGCGGTTGATCGCTCCATTTCCTATCTGCGCGCGGGTAAACTTTGCCATAGAGGCTACGACCTGTTTGGCGCTCATCCCCGCAAGATTCAGTAAAAATCCGTTTGAGACGTAGTTGCCCACGTGAGCGGTCTGTGACCATACGGTCTTACTCATCTTCCAAATCGAGAGGTATTTTTTCCATCCGTCTATTAGCACACCCATATCACCACTTTGCGCGAAGGATGAGATTATATCGCTTTTAATATCCTTTCGCACCCATTGCCCCGCAAGCGCGCCGTAGCTATCGCTTTTAGGCATTTGAGCGTATCCCTCGCGTCCTAGCTCCTTTTTAATCGCGTCATCTAAATCAAGCTTGCCATAGCGGGCTTTAATCTCGGTATTGGGTATCACTGCGCCGCCGCTTAGTTCGCTAACGGATTTTAAAAACTTAGCGTTTTCTATCATATCATTTAACTTATTTAGGGTCTGCGGTATGCTAAAAGCAGCATCTCTTATCTCCCCCATAGCCGAACGCTCATCTTTAGTGTAATCCCTCCAAAGCTCAATTTTACCATTAGGCTTTTCTACTACGCGCACGCCGCCTTTATTGTAAGCCTGATCCATAGACTTTGCAATCTGCGGGTTTTTAGATAGAAACTTATCCATCGCTTCCCTATCTTTAAACTCTTTAAACGCAAAGCCTCTGCTGTGAATTTCATCTACCTTTTTACCGCTTGAAAACACTGAGTTGATGCGATCTTTTAGATGCTTTTCATAGGAGCGAGCAAGATATTGCCCCGCTAGCGCGTCTCTGCTAGCCTTATCTAAAACGCCTAGATCCACGAGCTTAGCACTCATATCATCGATCTGACGTCTTAGCGCGTCTGCTAGTGGCTTTAGCTCAGGCTTAATGGCATTTCCTTCACCTACCATATATTCATGCATAGCTACGCGATCTGCGTCGTCTAATCCACTAAGCGCGGATTGTAGATTTTCCATTTTAGCGCTATATGCGCTTTTGGCGCTAAATAGCTCATCGTTTCGCAAAAGATAATCCGCGCCTTTGGTTTCGCTTAATGCGCGCCTTGCAAAGCGAGCTGCATTAATAGCGCCATTTTTTAAATTCTGCGCTAAGCTTTGAGAGCCGGATAAAATCTCGTAAGCGATATTTTTAAACTCTTTATTGATATGCTCGCTTGCCATTTGCCTTGCGTAGCTTAGTCCTATATCCTTGCCGCTTAAATCCTTTAGCTCTGAAGCGGAGTTTGCGCCTACGGCTTTAAGATAGGAGCGCATATTGCTTAAGATGCTAGGCTTATCTTTTGCCGCAGCTTCTATATCCTGCGCTATCTCGCCTACCTTAGCGCCTCCTTTTAGCTTTGAAACCAAAGAGGGTGCATTTACTAGCCCAAGCCCGCCTAACGCTCCGATAAAAGCGCCTCTTGCTCTATTTTTATCATCTAGCGCTGCACCTGTGGCTGCTCCGGCTCCAGCGCTTGCGATATTAGCAGGGATTGCGCTAGAGCTAAAACCTTTAATCATATTCTCGCCGTTTTGTGGTATAATATCTGTAGCGATGTCTAGCCCTTGATTTCTCATCGCTTGTGGGGTGCTTAGGCTAGAGAGTGTGTCTCCACCCCTAATCGCTTCATCCGCTTCGCGAAGTGCGGGAGTTTTAAATTCCATAGGTTTTTTAAGATTTCTATCAGAGTAAAAGGTTATAATATCATCATTGCTGTAAAGGCTGCTATTTGGGTTTAATCCCTTTTTGGCGGCTTCATCGCTTCCATTTAAGGTTGAGGTAATAGTCTGGGTTGTCGGACTTCCTTTTTTGGGAGCGATGACGGCTCTAAACCTCACTCCGTCTTTATCCTGCCATTCGTATATTTTTAACCCATTTTGATCGATAAAAGGCTCTTTGTATTTATCTAAATACTTACGCATATTCTCGCCCATATTTAAAAGCTCGCTTTGACTAACATAGCCCTCGGCATTTTTGTCTTTTAAATGCCTTATTCGTATATGGTCGGCACCTTTATTTTTATCCCCTTTAGCATATCTTAACGCATCCTCTACGCTATTTAAATCTTGTTTTATAGGCGTTGCTGCTTTGCTATTATAAGTAACGTTGTAAATGCCGCGCTTCTCTTTTTGTATGGCTTTAGGATTAGTAATTGCTAAGATCTGATCTAAATACGCGTTATTATTAGCGGGGTTTGTAGCTCTTAAAATCTCATCTAAAAACGGATTAGGTGCTTGTGCTGCTGCTTCCGCCTTATCTGCTCCTTTTGCTGCTTCGCTCATCTTTTTTGGAGCAATCCCGGCTGCTTCCTCAAGCTCTGAGCGAATGGCCTTTATCACGTTTTCGTCAAGTCCGAAAAGATTAGGATTATTTAAAATTCCCTCTGCGACAGAGCTTTGTGGTATAATAGTGTTATCGGTCGGCGAAAAATGCTCCTTGCCGGTATTCATTTGCGCCCCGAGCACTTGTTGCTTATGTTGAGAGTTGGACGCCTCAGCCGCCGCCGCTTCAAATATCTTTTTATCCGCGTTACTAAAGCCCTCGCCTGCGGTTTGTCCTGCGGGGGTCGCACTTTGAATATCTTGCGCCGCTTTTGCGGGTGCGGGTTTTAGCTCCTGCGCGGCTACCCTTGCTTCCTCTAGGTTCCGCATCCCTTTAGCTAAAATCGGAGCACGGCTAAGCCCGCCTAAAATAGCATTCGCCCCACCCCAAATAGTGCTTTCAAGCCCCGCTTGCTTTAGATCGGGCTTTTCCTGTCCGTAAGCTCTAGCCCCTCCGGTAAAGCCTCCCATTATCGCGCCGTTTGCCGCAGATCCTACGGCATTGCCGATGCGAGTAGCTACCTTTTGGCTAGCGCCTAATGCTTTTGCTAAGCGGGCGGCCTTTGCGCTATGGCCTAGCATCGCAGGAGCTAGTGCAGTAGCATCTGCTATCTCGCCTGCTGCTTGCCAACCTTTCATATCGTTATCGCCGAAGTTTTCAATTTTATTTATCGCTGAGCTTGCTAAATTTGAGTTCTCGCGAAAGAAATCCCTAGCCCTGTCCGCTCCGTAAAAATCTGCGGTATCTGCTAAAACGTTGTTAATGCCTCTAGCTAGCTTTTGATTGGCTGCAGCTTGACCCGTTACGAAGTTTTTTAATCCTCGCCCTATTATGCGGGTAGTGCCTGCACCTCCCGTTTGTCCTACTGCTTCCGCGCTTTGAGAAAAGGTTTGCCCTAGCTCGTCTGCGGTATCTTTTAAGCTCTTGCCTGCATTATCAAAGCCTAGTGCGTCCGCTCCTGCGCCTAATGCACGAAGTCCTAGCTCGCCAGCTTTTTGGCTGACCAGCCCCGCACCTGCTAAAGCCTTATCACTTATGGCTTCTGCGGTATCTAGCGCAGGGGCAAGCTTAGAGCCCATCTGCCTTAAAAAGCGCTGCGTATCGCTAGGTCCGTCCGCGCTTGTTTCGCTTATTGGGGTTAGGGTTTTATTTCCTATTTTTATGGAGTTTATCGGGCTTAGTGTCTTTGATCCGATCTTTATGGGAGCTACATTTATGGGCGTTAAGGTTTTGCCCCCGATCTTAATTCCACTCATAAACTTGTCCGTCCTTGCGTGCTTTCTTTACTCCATCATCATCGATAAAAATTTCATAGCCTTGTTTAATAGCCTCCAAATCATCATCATCGTAATCTATGCCGCCTCCCTCTGCGCCTAGTGCGGAATATCCCGCCGCTATGCGATCGGTAATAGCTTTGCGCTGCTTATCGTCTAGCTGCGAAAATTGCGGGCTGGAGGCGAAATCGTTTAGTGCTTTAAGCTCGTCTGCCTTAGCCTTTCTTGCGGCGTTTTGATTTTGTGCGTCAAGTTCTGCGCTTTTTAGCTCATTAGCGCGGTCTAAGCCTGCTGCGCGAGCTTGCATATATGCTTGTTGCGCCTGAGCTTGCGCGTTCGCTCTAGCGGCATCCTCGGCGTCCTTGGCGCTGCGGTAATTAAAACCTGCCATCCACTGGGCCCCATTTGCAGCTCTTTGGGCGTCATCTTGATAGGCTTTTTCTCTAGCGCCCAGCACGTTTAGTGCTGCGTTCGCATTAGCTCTAGCCCACTCGTTATTTGCTTTGGTATTGGCTAAGTTTATGATATTGGCTAAATATGAGTTTACGCTTCCTAGCATTGAGTTATCAAGCCGCCCCTGCGCGGTTTGAGGGGCAAAGCCGTAAGCGTCCCTGCCTATATTAGCAACTGCGCCCGCCCCGTTTAAGGCGCGTCCTTTAGAGCTTAGAGCGTTTCCGATATTATTTAGGCTTTGGCTGTAAGCGTCGTTTGCGCCGCCGTAGGCTTGAGCGCCTAGCTTGATAAAGCTATTATTAGCTAAATCCGCGCCTGCTCTTGAGTTTTGTTGATTGTAGATATTGTTGCCCGCCCCGAATAATCCGCTAAGAGGTGATTGCATAGCGTTGAGATTTTGCGCGAAATCTGCGGACTTACGGGCGTAGTCGTAGTCGTTTTGATTAAAGTAAGCCATAAAATCCTGCCTTTTTGCTTTATGCTAACAAAAAGGCGCGGATTATTTAAAGGGCTATTTGCTTATGAGTTTGCTAATAGCTCGCCCGACATCGCCTGCTCTTGCCTTACCTTCGCGAATTCGCTTAAGCGTCTCATCCTCGCCTGCATCGTCTGCCGAGCTAGTGCCGTCGTTAGTGATCGGATCGGGCTTGCTTTGCGGTGCTACGGTGGCTTTAAGACCTTTGACGAAAATCTCCAGACCCTCCTTGCTGATTTTAAACTGCTTCGCAAGTTCGGGGCTGGTTTGCGCGAGCTTATCAAGTCCTTCCTCGATAGTTTTCTTACTCAGCTCGGGATTAGCGCTTATGACATCTGCGAGATTTAGATTATATGTCGCGGCTTCTTGTTGCTTTTCAAGCTGTGCGCGCAATTCATCTATGCCTAGGGCTTGCTTTGCGGCTGCAAGTTGAGCGCCTATATCTACTTGAGGCATCGTCATTTGGGGCTGTGGAGGCACCATTTGAGGCGGCGTCGTTTGAGGCATCGCGTATGGATCTTGCGGCTGCACCTGAGGCTCTTGAGGTTGAATGTCATCATTCATCTTTTTCTCCTTGTGTGGTTTGGTATTGTTCTAAAAAAAAGCCGTAAAGGCTTTGAGCAAAGCTTAGAGCGTCTATGCGCTCAAGCATATTTATCCTAGCATCCTTGCTTAACTCCTGCCCCGCTGCGTCCTTTCCGCTGCAAGCATAGCGGTATAGCGCGCTTTTTTGCGCCTCTAAAACCGCATTGATCTCGGCATAAGGCTCGGAGCTCATAAAATCTTTAAGCGCTTTGAGTTTCTGCAAAATCTATCTCTCCTGGAAAAAGTTCATCTACGTTTTTTTGACCCATCTCGCGCAATTCGTCGCGCACTAAGCCCTCTAGGACTCGCACATACTCGCGCACCTTCTCTTTCGCGCCCATCTCGCTTAGCATCTTTATCATCGTTAGTAGGCTTTGTTTAGCCGCTCCGATATTATTTATCTTAGTGTCGCGGCTCATTACGCCTACGCCTGCGTTTATGCTAACGCGCAGCTCTATTTTCTTATCCCTATCATATCCGCTAAGCGCTTCAGTGATTTTATGGCGATATATTAAGCTTACGATACGAGAGATAAAGGGCTCAAAAAAGCTCTCGTTGTAGCTCGTGACTATACCATCTATCGTAGCGTTACCGCTTTGAGCTAGCAAGCTCATCCCCGTAGCGTTTCTAGGATCGGAGCTAGCAGAAATGCCTTGCACCATCTTAGGCATTCCACCTACTTCCTGGATCTCTGCATCCAAGCTTTGCGTATCAAAAACCGAGCCGTTGATATTAGGGGCCGGGATCTCCTTAATCGCTGCTAAATTTGAAACTACTACCTTAGGGCTAAGAGATGCTAAATCATCATCCCTTAAGCCACTACTTCTATCGGCGAAATATCTGGGATTAAGCTGCAGATAAACGGCGTCCATCTGCTGATTTCGCACGGCTATGAATTGGCGCTGCAGATCTATCATCGGTTCAATATAGCTTGCCCCGTATGAGCGCACCGCCCCTCTTTCCTCAATCCTACAAAACTGCGGATAAGCTACCGCAAAAAAGAAGGGGCATCCGTCATGAAGGGGAAGATCAAGGCGCAAAAACCTATCGTTTATGCAGGTGCTAATAAACCAATCATCGCCGATTTTGCGATAAATCTCTTGCACCGCTATTCTGCGGTATTCTCCTAAATCCGAGCTTTGAAGGCCACTAGGACTTTTGGAGGTGTTTTCACCGCCTATGGTGTCTAGATCTATCTTTTCATCCTTTAGCTCTTTAGCGAAGTTTCTTTTAATATCGGCAATCGTCATATAGAAGCGATCGACGTAGTATTTAGCATCGAAATGATTTTTAGCGTGCGGATCTATTAGCACCTCACTTAGCCTTTTAGGCACAACCTTAACCTCATTATCCGCCCAATAAACCTTTGCGATAGAAGTTCCATAAACGAGCATCGCAATTATGCTTTCGTGAATGCGAGAATAAAGATTTAGCCTTGCCCTGCTTAGAGTGTTTAGCTCGTTTTGTAAGATGGCGCTAAGCTGCGCGTCGCCTCTAACCTCAATATCCGCAAGGCTAGGATTAGCAAAATAGGTCTTTAATATCTCTTTAGTGATGCGGCGGACCTTGGCAAAGATTATCTTTTGTGCGACGTGAGATTTATGGCGAGCTTTTAAAGTCCTTTTCTTTTTTTCATCCATTAAGGCTAAATATCCGCTCTCTAAATATAAAAAGTCATCTTTTACAAAGTCAAATCCCTTTACCGCCTCATCTCGAAGCTTTAGAATTTGAGCTTTAATCTCCTCTTTTTTCAAGTCTTTTTCTCCTCCTTCTTACCCGGTATTTATCTACTTCAAGCGCGGCTGCTATGAAATCATCTCTAAAGCCGTGCCTTATTAGCTCATCTATCGCCTCTCCCTCGATTAAGGTTACAGGAGCGCCTCCTGCATCTCTTGCGTTGCTTAAAAGAGCAAAGACATTGCCTCCTGCCAGCTTTAATAGGGCATAATAGCTAGCCTCCCTGCCTAAATGCCACGCATCTACCATAGCAAATCTCCCGTTTGAAACTCTCCATCCGTTTCCTCCTCGTAAAAATCCATCTCATCAAAAAAGCTAAGCGCTAAAGCATCTGCGCGATCAGGCGAGCGAGCAAGTCTAGCGCGAATTTTCTTTTTAGATTCAAGCCTTATTTTGCCTGTGTTTTCGTCAATCTCGTAACGGATATCGCCTAGTTCGCCTATTAGCTTTTCATCTCTAGGCAGGCAAAGAAGTGCGATATTTTCTTTTAGCCTTGCATAAATTTCATAGCGCTTATTGTAAAAGCCCTCTTTGAAGCTTTTTTCTCTCACATCAGCGCGATAAACGGGTAAGCCTTTGGCGTTTAATATACTCCAAACTCCTGCGCCTATGCCGATGACGTCGATGAAAATAGCGTTAGGCTTTTGCGCCGCTTTTTTATATTCAGCGCAGATCGCATCAGCTAGCGGAGCGGAATCGAGCTTTTTAAACTCGCAAAAAGGCTCTATGAAAAAGCCCTTGCGCTTACATAGCACAGAGCTATCATCTCCGTATTCTGCAGGATCTAACCCCCAAATCACAGCGCCGCTTCGGTCTATCTCGCGTCCTACGGCAAGCTCAAGCGCGCTTAAATCAAAGAGATTATCGCTGCCTTGAAGCGGGAATTCGCCTAAAATCCTAACCCGATAAGCATTGCTATCTCTGCCGTAAAGAGCGCGGGCGCGCTCGATCTGCTCTTTGGCTACATTTGCACTCTGTTCTGCATTGAAAGTAAAGCTATGCCAAAGCTCCTGCTTAAAAGCTTCGTAAAAAAATCCGCTCGTGCGGGTAGGGTTTCCGACCATAATCATCGCATTTGATGCCCCGCTAAGAGCTCCGAAAATTATTTCAAATATCGTCTCATCCACACCGCTAGCCTCATCCACTAAAAATAGCAGATGCTTGGCGTGAAAGCCTTGCAGGGCTTCAGGGGTTTCTTTGCGAGCTGTGCGAAGGGCTATGAAGTTGCCGTTAGAAAAATTAATCTCATCGCTTTTAGGCGTGATCTCATCGCGTAAAATTTTAGGAAGCTTGGCTATCCATTTGCGAATTTCAGGCATCAACGTAAGAAGTAGCTGCGGAGTAGAGGGGGCGGTAATGGGAATTTTAGCGTCCTCCTTAATGAGCGCCCACCAAATAGCAACCCAAGCAAGCGAGGTGCTCTTGCCTACGCCGTGACCGCTTTTAATAGCGATGAAGCGATCTCCTGCATCCACCGCGCGAATAAATGCAAGCTGTTGTGTAGAGGGCTCGGCGCGCAGGACGAAACGCACAAAGGTCTCAAGCTTAGATGCGATACGGGCGAACTTCTCAAGCTCGGGCTTAGAGCTCTGAACTATCATCTAATGCCTCCACATCCACTACGTTTTTATCTGATTTGTCGAAATTTATCAAAATATTGGTGATTTCGTTTTTATCCGTGCCTATGATCTCAGTGCCTGCAGCCTCGATTATATTTTTAGCCAAAAGCGCGAAAGAGCGGAAATCATTTGAACTAATGCGACCATCCTCTTCATCTTTTAGCATCTTAGCCTTTAATTTTTGCTGCGCCCAGCAAAGCTCTGCGTATTGGCTAGCTACTACTTGCGAAAACTCCGGTAGCTTAGCTTTAGCTTCGAGTGCTCTTTTATCTTTCGCATCTTGTTTTAAGATCTCGCGAACCCAATTTTCAGAGTTAGCCCAACCTCGCACCTCTTTTTCAGCAAGACCTAATCGCGCCGCTATCTCAGGTGGGCTTAAGCGCTCCTCGCGCATTATCTTAAAAGCTTCCTTTTTAAGCAGGGCGCGGTTTATGTTTTGCTCGCTCATATTTCTATCCAAGCTCCCCTATGATATTTAACCGCGCGAAAAACTATATCTGGGTTTTGAAAGCAAAGGATTTTGGATTTGATACGAAAAACCTTATCCTGCGCCGTAAAATCGGACTTAACATCCTCAACTATGCTAAGTCCCTCTTGCTCGTAAGAAAAATCGGCGATATAGGTAATAGCGCGTCTTGCCCTGCCTAAGCGGTCTTTAAATCCGGGCTGAAGCGTAAAGCCGGGATGGATACAAAGCGCGCTTATGCGCCCTGCTTTTTCAAGCGTTTTTAAATAGACGTAGCGATCGGCTTCGCTAGCGCTGTCAAAGGTGTAGCCATCAAGAAGGGTTTTATTATGAGGGATTTTGCCTGTGCTTTTAACACAAAAAGAGCTTTTGCGGGCTTTAGCAATAGCACGAGCTTTGATGATCGCTTTTTTAAGAGCGGGGCTAGAGGAGATCAGAGCATCGGCACTAGCGCCAGAGCTTGCGAAAAAAATCTTAGCCATCGCTACTTTGCAACCTGATAAAGATAGCTAAAAAACGCGCAGATATATGTAGCCAAGAAAGCCTCCTTTTACGATTGCGCGCAGTTTAGCCGAAAAATTTTAAGAGCGGGTTAGTAGAAAACGCAGAAAAATCGGAAACTCCTTTCCGTAGACATAAGCGCCGGAATTCGCCCAATCTTTGCAAAGATAATCTAAACAATAAAGGCTAAGCAATGAGGAAAAGCGAAGTTAAACCGAAGCATCTAAGAGTGGCGCGACGAAGGTAAGAAAGATCATAAAATCATTTATTTAAAGATGACGCCCAAAGAGCTAAAGCCGTCCAGTGGCTAAAGGCTGCGGGTGTAGAGCTGAAAGAGCAAGTGCATTTATATCTGTTGCAAAATGTAATAGCTTTCGGGGCGCGCCTCGAATAAAAAGCTAAATATTTCAAAAGGATTTAAGGGCAGCTAGTATCAAGCGAAACCGCCCTCAAAGGACTTTTAAAGCGTGGAAATTTTATCCTATGTTAGCCAAATTTTAGCTGAAATTAAAGCTCCTTCCTCTGCTTTATTCTTGCCATTTATTGGCTTTGTAGATGCCTAGCAGTTTAACGCTGTCGCCGTCAATTAGATATGGCATTATGTAACCCCTAGCGATGAGTTCTCTTTTATCGTTCGCAATCGCGCGTCCTAGTTTAGGATTATCGCCTAATAGCTCCGCCGCGTCTAGTAGCTTACTAACAAAATCCCGCGCTTTATTTGGGCTATCTTTTGCGATGAAGTCGAATACCGCTTTTAACTCGCGATTAAATCTTGCTGTGCGCTTGATTACCATTTCGCTACTTCGTCGCGTATTCCGTCAAACGGATAGGTTTCAAGCTCGCCGCGCTTGATAGCTTCTGCGTCCGCTTCATATTCGCTAAAACGCGACTGATATTTTACTTCGTCGCTTAGGTTTAATTTAGCGCCGTCAAGCTTAGCCAGCGTGATTAATATCGCTTTGGCTTTTTCTATGAAATCGGCGTTAGCCTGTATGGTTAGGGTTTGCATTTCTTAGCCTTTGTTTTAAAATCCTAGAGATATTTTAACTTCTTGAGGCTTAGGGTTTGATTACAAATAGGTGTAAGGGGGGTGTAAGAGAAAAGGCATATATGAATAGCAGTTAGGGATTTCTTAAAGTCGTTTAAACCCCCATTCTAGCGAGGTTTGATAAGGGTTTAGAAAGGCAAAAAATGCTCGAAACTTAAAATGTCACAACTCGTTGTTGTTTCTCTTTTATTAAGGCTCTAACCCCCTTTTTATCGTGCTTTGCTTGCTACCCTGTGTCAAAATGAGACAAAACGCATAAACGCTTAAGAGCTAAAATTTAGGTGCAGTAAAAAATGGCTAAAGCTCTACTAAAGCCCCTATGCTAGGGCTTGGCAAGCTAAAACTTCAAGGTGCAAAAGACCCTCCCCACCCCCAAAACGCAAGCGCAAAAATTGGTATATCATACCCCAAAATTTTATCTAAATTTTAAACTCGGACGCCTATTTTAGGGCACTAAAAATAAATTTTACGTTTAAAAATTCTCTTTTTAGAATAACAAGAAAAGATGGATTTAGCGGATGATTGTTTTAGATGGGATTTTGTGTTTTATACCTTAAAACTCATTTGCAGAGCCTATAACGCATTTTAACCCTTGGGGTTAGTCTTGGAATTACCCGAGTGTCGTTCGTTAAAATTTGAGCCGTTTGCGTGCGTTTAAACGGCATTGTTAAATCTCGCCCAATTCTCATCCGCTAGCCTCTCGTATTTTTCTATGCTTTCGTGTTTGTGCGCGTGGCACCACTGATGACAAGCTCTACATACTGCGATGATCTTTCTATCGTCCTTGTCCGCTCCGTAGCGTCCGAATTTCACGTGATGCGGCTCAACGCTCGGAGCTTTGGCGCAAATTTGACACATAGGGTGTTCGTAGGCTAGGAAATTTTTAAAAGCTTCAAACTTCGCTTTGGATAGTCTCATACTGACCTCACCCTTGCCTTTTCAAGCAGCTTCCTAAAGCCCTCGGAGTTTGCGGGCGTTTGTTTGTTTTCGAGCTTCGGCGCCTCTTTAAGCCGCCCCTCCTTGGCGCGCTGAAAATTTTCGATGTTTCGCGCTAAAAGCTCGCCTCTATACTCGCCAATAGCGTATTGCTCTTTTAGAAGTGCAGTAAGAAAATCTATCTCGTCTGCTGCAGATATTGCCTTTTTGGTGTTGTCGTTGATAAATTCCCCAAATTCGTTCATCGATATGCTCGTGCAGGTAAACGGATACACGCCGCACGCTACCAATTTGCGCTTGAAGTATTGCACTAGGAAATTTTTAAGCGACGCAATATCCGAAAACGCACCTCCTCGCTTCAGCAAGCGCATCGTAGTTTCTCGCTGATATTCGTTGGCGGCATTGATGATCGTTTGGATGGCGTTGTCGTATCTCGTCTTGAGACTGAAAGCGAAATTTGCAAACTCTCCGAGGTCTTTATCCGCGATGTTTTTCAGCGCGCCCTCGGCTAGAAATTTCACCTGCATCGGCGTAGCTCTGCCTTGAAACAAAATCTCGTTTATAAATTTCTCTTTGTAGCTCATCTGCGATCCTTCATCTCGATTTGTGCTGGGCTACTCCGCAGCCTCTCGTCCTCTATGGCGATTTGCGTAGCTTTATCGTAGATCACGCTCATATCGCGGCTTAGGAAGTTGTTTTTTAGGATTGGGTTGTCGCTTGCAAACATCGGCACATCGGCATATTCGTCATCTTGCCCGTCAGAACCAACCTTGCGCCGCAGAAACTGGCTTTCGTTTTTCGCCCAGTTCCTCACTGCAGCTTTCCAGTCTTTCATCGGAGCTCGCCCTACTACCCAGCCTTTGGCTTCGTAGAAGTCGAAAAATGCCTCGGGGTCGATATTTTTGCCCGCTTCCTTGCAATACGCCCTTATTTGCTCGATCGTAGGTTTTTGAAATTTTTTAGGCTTTGCGGGTTCTTGATTTTGGACGGGAGGCGAGAAATTATTACTCTGCGAAAAATCGTCCGTGCGCTTTTGCGAAATCTCACTCTGCGCATTCGCTTCTCGCATGCGCGCGTTAGCGAGCGATAGCGAGCTATCCGTTTGAAATTCTTTTGAATTTTCTTCTGTAGGTGTGTTTGTTAATTTATATACATTCGCCGATTGGCTGAATGGACTCGCCGATTGGCTAAATCCACTCGCGCTTTGGCTTTTTCCACTCGCGTCCTCGCTTTGTGGATTTTGCTTAGCATCCTCTTTTAAATTTTCGGCGTCGCTTCTATGCTCTTTAAGTAAGTAGCGATATTCGTCTGCGATGCTATACCACTTCGTGCGATCAAACTTATTTTTATTAAAATTCCCCGATATGATTATCCCTGCGTCCTCTAGCCTTTTTAACGTTTTTTGGATGGCGTTTGGGCTTAAATAATGGAATTTTTCCGCAAGTGCTTTAGCGGAGTTAAAAACCCAGCATCTGCCCTCGTAGAAGTTGCGCTCGTTGCGCTCGTTTTCTACTAGCCAAAAAACTATCCAGTCCAATAATATCGCCTCTTGAAGTCCGTAGCGCTCTGCTACGTCGGTGTTAAATGAATGTCTCATATCCTGCTTCCTTAAATTTGACTTTCAGTTAAATCCTTCGTAGAATTCCGCCGCCAAGCTAAGAAATTCATCATAAAGGATTTAAATGACAGACAAAGAGATAGTTTTAGAGCTAACCAAACTCGCAATACAAGCAGAAATGCTCCGATCAAGACCGGAGGATGCTCCTAAAATGGTAGCGGAGGCGTTTAATACTATCGCTGAAAGTATTAAAGACGCCATGAGTAAGCTTAACGATGCAGATATCCATCTAGATCGAAATAAGAAATAATCATTTCTACCATCTTAGCTTGGTCTTTTTTGCTTGAGCGTTTGTCTAGCTCCGTCATTATCTTTTTAAGCGATTTTAAAAAGCGTTTGTTTTCAGCCTTTTTTTCATCGGCGTTTAACGTCGTTTGCATTTTTTATCCTTTCTGCATCTAATTTGCGTATCGATATCCTCTTCCTCATCTTTGTACTCTTCCGTAATGAAACCGATCGCGCTTGCGCCTCCACCTAGCTTATCAACCTCCTCGCGAAGCTTCTTTATCGCGCGCTTGAGTTTTTTAATCTCGCGTTTTAGCTTCACGTCCTACTCTCCAAACCCATACGCAAAGCGCGATTATCCCGCCGATGGCGAAAGCAAGGTCTGCGGTCATTTTTCGTTCGCCTTGGCTAAAATTATTAACTTTTTATATTCGTTGATTGCCCTATTTGCGTGTTCTATTACGAATTTTTTCTGCGTCGGCATAAGTTTTACTAATCTTTCAAACCTAGGCACCTTGTCGTTTCTCACTCTATACATAAGCACTTTTTCATTTCCATAACTAATCATAACTATATTATACGATAATCGTAATAAAAAGAAGCTTAAGAACATACGTTATTCGTAACTAAAAAAATGTTACAATATACGTAATTTCTTTAAGAAAGGAGCTAACGAATATGCATATAAAAGAGAAGTTAGCAAAACTCGTAGCGGAAGGCGGCAGGGGAACAAAAGCGGAGCTCGCAAGAGCACTAGGCGTTCCTTCTGTGTATATCACAAGGTGGACGAGTATGGATTATGTGGAAAATATCCCGAGAGAATATTATGTGCCGATCGCAAAATTTTTTAATACCGATCCGAGCATTTTTTTAGACACGGATGATAGTATGGAGCTTTTAAATATAAAATTTGTTCCGATAGTGGGAGAGGCGAGCTGCGGACTACCCATAACGAATTCATATCAAGAAAAAGGGAAAAAGACGCCGTATATGGGTAAATTTTGGAATAAGAACCTATACGGACTAATCGCCTGCGGTAATAGTATGGCGCCCGATATCGAGGATGGAGACGAGGTTGTGTGTGATCCGACTGCCGATATTTTAGACGGAGATATCGTTCATTATCGTTTTATGGGGGAGTCGGCTATTAAAATTTTTCACGATAACATAGAATTAAACGCAATAGAATTTATCCCATATAACCAATCGCCCGAATTTAAAATAAAATCTATTAGGCGGGATGATGATTTTTTCGGCGAATTGAATATGTCTAAGGTCGTGAGTATAAATAAGCTAAAGCTAAATAATCGAAAAGCTCGTTTGCGTTTAGTCGGGCGAGCGTAAGAATTTAGACGTTGAGATTATAGGGCTACTCTATAAATTCTAAGAGGTTTTGAGAAAAAGGCTAGAAATGAATAAAACCAAAAATATAAAATTTTATTTTTATAAGGTAGAAAAGAAATTTAACGTAGGTTTATACGGCGATGCGTTTAAAGACTTCTTTGCCGAGGGTTTTTCTTTAGATCATCAACTAATGGATATGGGCGACAATAAGGCGTTTTTATACAAGATAAACGACAATATCTTTTCTTTTCAAAAACTCAGAAAGGATTATCTCCCGGAAATAAAAAACGAAACTACAGGCGAGGTAAGCTGCTTGAAGCTAAGAGGCGACGAGGCTCTTTTGGAGCAAAGCTATTTATATTGGGATTTTGCACACGATATAATCATATACCAAAATAATCAGGAGGGCTTTTCTCCATCTGTTTTTGAAAAATACATAAAATGGGTATTCAAAGACAAGCTGGACGGCTTTATTCTGCAACATATCGCAAGAAAAGAGGGCATAGAGCAGATACTGGATACGGACACGATAGCCGCCTTTGAATTCACGATAGCTAATCCTAACCCCCGTCTTTTAAAGGAGCTAGGGCTAAGCCTCGATCAAATTAAGGATTTTGATTTAAACGACATTAATACTTTAGAGCTAAAAATCACGTCAAAACAAAAAAGAGGCTTTGTTTCATCGACTATAAAGAGAATGTTAAATTTTAATTTTAACAAAAATAACTTCAAAAAATTAAAGCTTAAGAAGCTGTCTTCCGTTTTTGATAAAGGGCAAACTATAGATTTAATAGATAAATTTTATAGCGTCTGTAAGGATGACATAAGAGTGAATGAAAAAACTAAAAGTCTGGAAATAAATGATATAATAACGATATTAAATGAAATTTACGACGAAAATATAAAGGATGTTTTGGAACTAATATGAATGCGGTAAAAGATTTTATATTGGGATGGATCGACATAGACGGTCTGTGGGAAAATTTAGATAAGCTGTATAACATTAACTTCGTAATGCTCGCCTTTTTGATAACGGCGTTAAGCGTATTACAAGCTATACGAGGCGGCAGGATCGAGGATTTTAAAAGAGCCGATATTTTTAATGATGTCGTAAAAATCTTTACTAGCGCATTGTCTTGGAATTTGTTTGTAGGACTATTTATTTTTGTAGTATGGCTTTTAAAGATGGAAAGCTATTGGATAAAAATCATACTATCTATAGCGTCCTTGGCTTTATTTTTTATCGCTATTTATAAGACGTATAGGACATATAAATTTCTCGCATATTTTATAACGACAAAATAAGGAGAATTGATTTCGCCCATATACAAAACCCTAAGCAAATCAATCTGGAAATCCAAAAGGGGCTGACGTTTAGCGATAGCGGGATAAAATAGGGCGCGTAGTCGGGTCATATTTTATAAATTCTAAAAGGTTTTAAAAAACGCAACAGGGTAAATAATTATGAAGGTTGTTGTCGGGCCTAGCAGGGCGTCCTCTAAAAAGAATATCCCGAATATGAAAAGGAAAATAAGAAAGCAATTTAAGCGCAAAAATAAAAAATGTGATCGAGAACACGCATTCGCCCCTCCGCGCGATATTTATCATAAAAACAAGGTGCTACATAAAATTGATATGCCCGAAAAAATGATTTTTCCGGAAGATATCAAGACGCTAAATTCTACACTAGAGGAGCTCGACTGCTACAGAAACAAAAGACATAGCCATAGAATATCAATAGATCATAGAAAAATGACCGTAATAGACAACGCGTCTATACTTCTAATGACCGTTGGGATAAATAGTATTTTTCATGGAAAAAAATTAATAAGAAACGGCAAGGTTTCGCCTCCAAAGTTAATAGATCAAAGATTGGCGGCTATAGGATATTGGGATGCGCTATGCATAAATCCCCAAAAAGAAACTATCGAAGAGGGGCAGAAATACTTAAAAATAGACTATCGAGACGGCGAAAGCATAGACAACGAATTCCACTATCCCATTATAGATTTTTTTACCGGTAAAGATCAAATTTTAGAGAAAAATAAAGATGAGTTATTCGACGCGATCTTTGAAGCGATGGCAAATTCTAGCGAACACGCCTTTGTGAATTTTGACGGAGATAAAAAGATATGGTTTATGGGAGCTTACAATGAGGAAGAAAGAGAAATTGAATTTATTTTTTATGATACGGGGATCGGGATATTTAAATCGCTAGAGACGGGAAGAAGTAAATTTGTCCAAAATCTTTATCGTTTATCAAGACGTATCGGAAGAGCAAATACGTTAAGAACGCTATGCAGATCCAACCTGTCAAGATACAAAGACAAAAATAATAATAGAGGTTTTGGAATGATAGCATTTAAGAATTTTATAGATACCATTAAGCGAGACAGTAGCAAAGACGCTTCTTTAGAGGTCGCCACTGACGAATTCCTATATTTAACAAAAAACGATAGTATAATACGACTTAAGTCTAAGATACAAGGGACGTTTATTAGGTGGTCTATAAAGGATTTGAATGTGGGAGTATAATAATGGAAAATAAGATCGTATATAATTTTGCTGAAAATTTTACAGATGCTCCGGGTCCTAGATACAGAAAACTCGGAAAGAAGTCGGGGGAGGAATTTAGAGAAGACGTATTAAAGGGGTTATTGGGTCAATATGATATCGTAGAAATAGACGGCAGCAATATAAAAACCTCTTTTAACCCATCTTTTTTATCTGAGGCCTTTTCTCCGCTATATGAGCAATTAGGAGAAGAAGAATTTTTTAGGAGAGTTAGGCTGTTTAGCTCTGATAACCCTAAGCTAGAAGAAAAATTTAGAGCTTTTTCTATGCCGCTAATAAAGCAATAAACAATGAGCGCTCCGTTTTGGCTCTCTTTGATAGCCATATTTTTTACCCTTATTAACTTTGTATATTTACTAACCAAAGATAGGTTTCAAAAGGTCGATAGTGAAAGAAAAGAATGCTTATCGGTTTTAAAAGACTGCTTTTCAAAAATTTTAAAAAAAGACTATGACGGCAATATTATGGAACTTACGTCAAATATTGAGGCATTGGGGTATTTAACTATTATTCGACTAAATTGTATAAATGTTAATAGGCTTGCTTTGATTATTAGTGATTACTATGAAAAGAGTATATCCGAAGAAGCGGTAGTTGGCGAATACAAAATGCTAGTAGAGGATATATATATGGCGGATATCCCCTTGTGGGAATATATAAAAGGGCTTTTAAAGAATTTTAAAAAAAATAATTCACGCGATATTTTGTAAACCCATTAAGCTAATTCTTATCACATATATGTTATAATCACTCAAATTTTAAAGGTTTGGAATGTGGAGCGTAGAGTTTGCGAGCGATAAAATAGAGGCTGAGTTTTTAACTCTGCCTACCCATATTAGGCAGCGCGGATATAAGATGTTTGAGCTCTTAGAGGCTAGAGGCAATACCCTAGGCGAGCCCTACACCAAGAGCTTAAATGACGGGTTATTTGAAATCCGTATAAAGGCGGAGGAAGGTATAGCAAGGAGCATTTATTGCTATGAGGTCGGCAAACGAATTATCATCTTGTTAAGCTTCATAAAAAAGACGCAAAGGACACCCCTCACAATGCTAAACCTAGCAAAGCAAAGATTAAGGGAGTTTAAAAATGGCTAGTATAAATTTTAGAAAAACTTTAGAAAAAGAGCTAAAGGACCCCGAATTCAAGCGCGAATACGATGCGCTAGAAGATGAATTTAAAGCTATCGAGGCGCTTATCGATGCAAGAGCCGCGGCGGGTCTTACGCAAGCGCAGCTAGCGCAGAAAATGGGTATCAAACAATCCGCCGTCGCGCGCATCGAAAGCGGAGTATTAAACGTCAGATACAAAACCCTGCTTAGTTACCTCAAAGCCTGCGGTAAGAGTATAGCGATAGTCTAGAGCTTAAATTTCTTCTTTATGGCGCAAAAAATCTTTTCATAAGTTTACCATTTCGGCTTTTTCGTGCCTCTTTTGCCGGTGTAAGGATTACTCCTGCCCTTGCTCGACCAGTTGTCGCGCTGCGTGCGGTTTTTATTCGATCGGTAGTGAGGCTTTACGTATTTGCCCTTTTTGGTGACATATCCGCCGACCCTTTGAGCGCCCAAAGACACCGACGGCGCGAGCAAAAAAGCCGCTAAAATTAAAGCGAGTAACTTTTTCATCTTTCCCCCTTTTAGAGTTATAACACAAAATTTTATTCATAAAATTACGATACTCGTAAATATTTAAGCACATTTTAAGCCATCTTTTGTTACGATTAGCGTAATAAAAAAGGTGACCCACACCTAGCCCGCGTCGGGCAGAAGCTACGGGAAGCGTCCGTATGGATACGACAATCCATACCCGAGTAATCAGCCCCGATAGCGACAAGTTCGGGGGTAGAAAAATCCTTGTCAAACTTTCTTATGGCGGACGTATGTTAAGCGGCAAAGACTCTTGGGCGCCCGTAAAACGAGATTTTGGAACGCGGGTTCGATTCCCGTCGTCCGCCGCCATATCCATAAATGAGCCTCCATTCGCCTTGCTCCTTAGGCGGTTAAAAATCTTTGCTGTATTTTTTCGAATGAAAATCCTTAAATCGGAGGCTCTTTTATGGATATTTTTTAAGGAGAAAACGATGGAAAATCAAGAGTTTGAAACTGCTGCGGCAGAGTTTGCAAATAGCATTTCGGATTATCTGCACTCCGTAGCGGAGCATCTATGCGAAGTTTCTAAGATGAGCAGAATGAGCGTAGGCGATCTACTAATAGACCTCGCGCTACTAACAAGGATGGCGGAGCGAAAAAAGGAGGAGCGCGATGCTACGGCTTCTGAAAAGGCTATTTAGAAAGCATACGAAATTTACGATCTCAAATCTTAGATTTGGGATATTGAAAGGATG
>ERZ772960.536-NODE-536-length-33936-cov-5.172102_pt1 | contig 33936 bp, 22 predicted proteins | sample MGYA00580678_ERZ772960 | MGnify/ENA primary metagenome ERZ772960 (study PRJEB29015, sample SAMEA2737930) | human oral metagenome | biome: human oral; feature: human-associated habitat; material: dental | place: China | collected 2059 ... | reverse complement strand
TTGTAGGAAAAAGCCTTCCGCTTAGTGGCTTTCCTCGGTCAAGCTTGATGCGGAACGAGTCCTATAAGGTGAAAATCAAACTGTTCTATAGCTACAACTATCTTTTCCAAGATGGAAGTGTCAGTACGTTGGCAGTGGGAAGAAAGGCCGGGAAGACTGCCGTGGCTGCAATGATTTCAAGCGACAAGGCCATGGCACTGACAGATGCAGGCGGTATTTGTAACTGGAGCAACTCTGCCGTAAAGCAGAACGTCGTTTCCACAGATGCCTTTGCTACGGTCTACAACGACATGGACGGCTTCAATCATACTTGGTCAGCTGCCCATTCGGCCTCTGGCGTTGCCCATGCCAACGACTTGAACTTCCCTGCTTTCTATCAGGCGACACATTACACTCCATTAAAGCCACTCACGGCTGGTGGAGGAATGTTGACTTCGTGGTATCTTCCTTCGATAGGCGAATGGAAACTGGCCGCACAAGCTATGGGTGGCTTCAATCCTGCTTCACTGACCACATGGCCAAACAATACACATCAAGCATGGAACGACCGATTGGTAAAGGTTATCAGCGTGCAGGCTGGAGGAACCAATCCGGTTTGGGGTAGCGGTCTTCCTTCTCATGGCTGGTATTGGGCAAGTAATGAGCATGTCAACCTGGCTTCGGCTTTTCATGTTATTTTCTATCCCAACAGCGGTCCCCATGGCTTCGGCATATATTTCGCTGCCAACCCTAAGAACCTGAACCCAATGCGCGTGCGGGCCTTCATCATCAAGGTACATTAACAAAGCCCGTGAGCTGTATTTTCATCATAACCTTGCCGTTTATGCCCCACAAACGGCAAGGTTTCTTTTTGCCGTTTTGTTGTCCATATAGATAAAAAGCCTTACCTTTGCAGACAAAACAACAGCAAACGTGCACATTGCAATAGCCGGAAACATCGGAAGCGGAAAGACCACACTCACCAGAATGCTGGCCAAACACTATGGCTGGACGCCGAAATACGAGGCCGTGGACCACAATCCGTATCTTGAAGACTACTATAAAGATATCCCGAGGTGGTCGTTCAACATGGAAGTGTTCTTCTTGAAAGAACGCTTCAAGGACTTGTTGCAGCTCCATCAAGACGAAACAACCATCGTGCAAGACCGTTCCATCTACGAAGGTGTGTACGTGTTCGCTGCCAATAACCACAAAACGGGCAGCATGACCGCGCGAGATTTCAACGTCTACATGGGACTCTTCGACGCGATGACCCACATTCTGCGCTACCCCGACCTGATGATTTATCTGAAAGCGAGCGTGCCTCACCTCGTGAAAAACATTCAAGGACGCGGCCGCGACTACGAACAACAGATGCCTCTCGAGTATCTTGAGAACCTGAACTCCCTTTACGAAGACTTCATTTATCGAAAATATAAAGCCAGAGTGCTCGTCGTCGACGTGGACAACCTCGACTATGAGCACAATAAAAAAGACTTTGCGGGCATCATCGACAAGATAGACGCCTGTTTGTTCGGCTTGTTTTAACCCCCTATCATTCGGATTATGCACATCGCAATCGCAGGAAACATCGGCAGCGGCAAGACAACGCTCACCGGAATGTTGGCAAAAAGATTCCATTGGACCCCACGTTTCGAACCCGTAGACAACAATCCTTATCTCGACGACTTCTATGCCGACATGCAACGGTGGTCGTTCAACCTTCAAATCTACTTCCTCAACAAACGCTTCAAAGAGGTGGTTGAGATTTCAAAGCGGCAAGACACCATCATTCAAGACCGCACAATCTTTGAAGACGCACGCATCTTTGCCCCTAATCTCCACGCCATGGGCATGATGAGCGACCGCGACTTCGCCAACTACTCCGACCTTTTCGACCTGATGATATCGCTTGTCAGCCTGCCCGACCTGATGATTTACATTCGTTCGAGCATACCCACGCTGGTGAATCACATTGGGAAGCGAGGCCGAGAGTTCGAGAAAAGTATCCGAATAGACTATCTCACGGGGCTGAACAACCGCTATGAGGATTGGATAGGCGGCTATAAAGGCCGGCTGATCATTGTAGATGGCGACCATACGGACTTCGAAAACAACCCTCATGACTTCCAAAAGATAACCGACCGCATTGATGCCGAACTCTACGGTCTGTTCCCCATCGAATAATCACAACTACCTTGCGTTTCAATCTCAGTCATATTACCGCGTAAAATGAGCCATATTGCGCGGTAATCTCAGCCTTTTTATACGATGAAATGGCTGAGATTGAAATATAAAGTGTAAGCAATTGATTATCATTCGAATGTATGTAGGGACGCACGATTCGTGCGTCCGCTCGCGTTTCGGTTGACAGTTGACAAGTAAACGAGCGAATAAGTTGCATGCTTTACAGCATGTAGGGGGTGCACGGCCCGTATGTCCGCACGAACCGTGCGTTCCCTGCATCAACGTCATGGCTTATTGATGCATAAAATGCACTGGGATTAAAAGGTAAGATATAAACCGTTTACTCCCCTCCCTCTTCGGGAGGCAGGGTAGGGGAGAGGCTTATGGCTGTTAGCCCTTTCTGTGTGTGTTCAGATATTCAGCAATCTGCACAGCATTCAGGGCTGCTCCTTTGCGGATTTGGTCGCCAGTAAGCCAAAGCGTGTTGCTGTTGTCGTCGGCCAGATCCTTGCGCACGCGACCCACGTAGATGTCGTCTTTCCCTGCACTGTCGAGAGGCATCGGGTAAACATAGTGCTGTGGGTCGTCAACCAAGGTGACACCGGGAGCTGCTGCCAAGGCCTTGCGAATGGCTTCGACGGAAATCGGTTTCTCAGTTTCGAACCACACGCTTTCAGAATGGGAACGAAGCGAACTGATGCGCACGCAGGTGGCACTCGTGCGCACGTCGCTGTGCATGATCTTGCGTGTTTCGTTGAACATCTTCATTTCTTCCTTGGTGTAGTCGTTGGGCGTCATTTTGTCAATCTGCGGAATGACGTTGTAAGCCAGCTGGTGAGAGAACTTGTTGATGGTCTTCACTCGTCCTTCTTCGACGAGTTCCTTGTATTGTTGCTCCAATTCTTGCATGGCAGCGGCCCCGGCTCCGCTTGCACTCTGATAGCTCGCGATGTGGATTTTACGAATATGGCTGAGCCGTTCAATCGGTTTCATCACGACAACCATCATAATTGTGGTGCAATTGGGGTTGGCTATGATGCGTCGGGGGCAGTTCAAGGCGTCTTCGGCATTCACTTCGGGCACCACCAACGGCACGTCGTCGCACATGCGAAAGGCACTTGAGTTGTCAATCATGATGGCTCCATGCTTCGTGATGGTCTCGGCAAACGCCTCGGAAGTGTCACCACCGGCTGATGTGAATGCGATATCAACGCCTTTGAAGTCGTCGTTGTGTTGCAGGAGTCTCACTTCGTAGTCCTTGCCCTTGAAGTTATATTTCCGACCTGCACTGCGTGCCGAACCAAACAAGACCAAATCGTCCACAGGGAAGTTTCTCTCAGCAAGAATACGCAGGAGTTCTTGTCCTACGGCACCGCTTGCTCCAACAATTGCTACTCTCATAATTCGGTAATTTTATTTATAAATTCATTGTTTTCTGTTGCAAATTTACGATATTTTCGCTAATCTGGCTACAAAACGGAAGGAAAAGTGTCATCTTAAGACAAAAAATATCGGAACCCAATCACGGGCTCCGATGGTCTGTTTTCTTTGTTCTCAAAGTAAATGGTAACCTCACGGTCGCCATTGCCAGCCATGAAACAATCTTACTAAACTTTACCTTAAAATGAATGACTAACCTTTGAAATCTATTACTACTAATTATTAACATTTGATTTTGATACTACAAAGATACATCGCTTTTGATTTAGATGCAAGAAATTAACGTATTTTTTGTATGGAAAAATTATTTCGCCTATCTTTGCAAGGAGATAGTCGAAAGAATAATGAGAATTCTGATTGTAAACACAAGCGAACGCACCGGAGGGGCTGCCGTTGCAGCCAATCGACTGATGGAGGCACTCAACAACAACGGTGTGAAGGCCAAGATGTTGGTGCGCGATAAGCTGACAAACGACATCAGTGTGGCAGAACTTCCCCATCAGCTGCGCAATCAATTGCATTTTCTTTGGGAACGATGGTGCATCTTTTGGCATCTTCGTTTCAGCAAACAATATCTCTTCGAGGTGGATATGGCCAATGTAGGAAGCGATATCACGCGACTGCCGGAGTTCAAAGAAGCCGACATTATCCATCTTTCATGGGTCAATCAAGGCATGCTTTCGCTGAAAGGAATACGCAGAATACTCGACAGTGGCAAGCCTGTTGTGTGGACAATGCACGATATTTGGCCTGCCACCGGCATTTGTCATATCACGCTCGGCTGCCTGCATTACCAGTCAACTTGCGGCAATTGCCGTCTACTTCCACATGGCGGTTCGCCCCACGACCTGTCTTATAAGGTGCTCCGTCGCAAGAAAACGATGCTCAAGGAACGCAACATCTCATTCGTCACCTGTAGCAAATGGCTCGAAAAAGAGGCTCGAAAGAGTGCCGTTTTGGGCGACCAACAGATACAAACGATACCTAATCCCATCGATACTCACATGTTTTGCCCGGCCGACCGCACGCAAGCACGCGTCAAAACCGGCCTGCCTCAAGGGAAGAAAATCATACTTTTCGTGTCGCAACGTGTGACAAATGAGAACAAAGGTATGGCCTTTCTCACGAAAGCCTGCCATGAAATACTGACCCATCATCCAGAGATGAAGCAGACAACGGCCGTTGCCGTGCTCGGTGGGCACGCTGAAAAAGTGGCCGAAAGTTTCGATTTTGAAGTCTATCCTTTAGGCTACGTGAATGACACCCGACGCATTATCGACATCTATAATGCCGTAGACGTGTTCGTGTTGCCCTCGCTTTCAGAGAATCTTCCCAACACCATTATGGAGGCAATGGCCTGCGGTGTGCCCTGTGTGGGCTTCAATGTGGGTGGTATTCCCGAAGAAATCGACCATCTGAAAAACGGATATGTGGCCGAATACCGTGATGTCTCAGACCTTGCCAAGGGCTTGTATTGGGTGCTCAACGAGGCCGACAGCGAGGCATTAAGCCGAGAAGCCGTTCGCAAAGTGACGGCAAGTTACTCGCAACATGCCGTTGCCATGAAATATATAGAGGTGTATAACCGGGCTTTGTCGCTCAAAAATAATCGCACATGATTACCTTTTCCATCATCACCTGCACCTATCAAGCAGCCGAAGTGCTGCAAAGAACGCTCGACAGCGTGCTCAACCAAAGTTATCCGCACGTGGAACACATCATTCTCGATGGGGCTTCGCAAGACGCAACAATAGCCATGGTGAATCGTTATATCACGGAGAATGATAGCCGAACCGACTGCTTTCACCGCATCGTTTTCAGCTCCGAGCCCGACAAGGGACTCTATGATGCCATGAATAAAGGCATCAATAAGGCCACAGGCGACTATCTTGTGTTTATCAATGCGGGCGATGTTCTACCCTCAGACACACTTGACCACATTGCCGCCTGCGTTGGAGAGGGCGAAACGCTCCCCGGCGTGCTTTATGGCGATACGGATATCGTCGACAATGACGGCCATTTCGTGCGTCATCGCCGCCTCTATCCGCCCCAAAATCTCACGTGGAAGTCGTTCCGTTACGGTATGGTGGTGTGCCATCAAGCCTTTTATTGCCGCACGGATATAGCCAAACGTAATCCCTATAATCTGCATTTCAGGTTCTCGGCTGATGTGGATTGGTGTATCCGTGTCATGAAAGATGCAGCGCAACACGGCCTGTCTTTGCGACCTGTCAACGCCGTTATCGTTGACTATCTCGATGGCGGAATGAGCGTAAAGCACCACAGGGCATCGCTGAAAGAGCGTTTCCGAGTGATGCAACGTCACTATGGTTTGCTCACGACCTTAGCCTTTCATGCGTGGTTTGCCATGCGAAGTGTTTTACGAAAATAAGTGAAAAATGTTATTTTCAGATAATTTTTTTTCTATATTTTGATACTTCGTGCTATATTTGCAGCGTTCAATTAAAAATAAAACGATATGAAAAAAATGATGTTATGTGCAGCCCTGATGGTTGCTTCGTTTAGTTTTGTCAATGCACAGAACGCGAAACCGGCAGACAAGAAGTGTAATCACACCGAACAGTGTGCCAAAGACAAGAAGTGCGACGCCGACAAGCACGAGTGCAAAGACGGCAAGAAAGACGACAAAAAATGCAGCAAGAAAGAGTGCGATAAGAAACCTTGCTGCAAGAAAGACGCTGCCAAGAAGGGTGAGTGCAACAAGAAAGCAAAGCCAGTGAAGAAGTAAGCGCACGTCTTCTGGCCTGTTCAAGGGCCGAAGCCATGCATTTCTGAAACAAACAGCGAGCGCCAAGAAGCATCGAAGCATGCATCTTGGCGCTTTTCGCTTGCCGGTCGATGAGAACTGCACCCTTTCTCGGTTGCTTTTTGGCTCGACAGAGATTTTATTCCTGCCCAAATCGGTCATTACCTTGCTCCGTATGCGCAAGCATCAAATGGAAAGGAAAATGACTTTCGCCCCGGGGCGCAGGTATCAAACAGAAAGAAAAATAGGTTGCGCCCCAGGGCGAAAGCTTCAAATGTAAACATGTCTTAACGTCGCCATAGGGCGCAAGTCTCAAATGTAAATATGTCTTAACGTCGCCCTAGGGCACAAGCTTCAAAGCTAAACAGATGTTAACTGCGCTCCGAGCGCAAGCCTTTTAATGACCGATTTGGGGTAATGGAGGGAGAAACAAATGGCGCGTAACCCATTAAATCTCTACTGAACCCTATTTCCCCGTGACGGTTTTATCCACATAAAGGCAATCGACGGCGGGAATCAAGGTCAAGGGACTGTAGAGTTTCACTTCGTTGTCGCCCGGCTTCAGGTTGATTTCGAATGCAGCCTCCTTGAAATCAATTTGGTTTTTAGCTATGGCTTGTTGGGAGGTTTGGAGCGTATAGGCCTCTTTTCCGTTCACCATCACTTTCATGGTGAGCCGTTGTGCATCGACATATCTGATGCGTAGCTTGTAGGTTCCGCCTTGCTCGCTCCACACATGCTTCCAAACGAGTGTGTTGTCCATGTCGCCACCCACGTTCGAAACGCATATCCCGCCGCTGGAACCTTTCACTTTTGTGAAACTTACAGGCAACTTGCGCTTGCCCAAATCGTTATAAGCCGGCAGATAAGCCCACTCTGCCTCATAACGCGTGGGCACTATGCGTTGCTTGGCCTCTATGGTCATTACCTTGATTCCATGGGCCGGCACCGTAGCCTTCAGCACATTGCCGTTCATGGCAGGGCTTTTCACGGTTTCTATCTTTACCTCCGCATGCGAAATGACGTCTTTCGCCTTCGCTTTTCCTGCCAATTCCAACTCAGACAGCGGGACTTCGAAGCTCAATGCCGTGTCGGCAGGGTTGTAGAGCGCCACGGCTCTTGTCAATCCGCGCCGTTCTTTGATGTCTTTCACGAAGACATAGCCGGGACCTTGGCGTAAAGCAACATAGGCTTGCAGTCCCAATCGGTCTTGGTTGATGGCCAACAGCTCCCGGTTCTTCAATAATGCCAGCGAACTTTCATTGAGTTTATTGAGATCGCAGCCGATAAGCATCGGCGAACTCATCATGCACCACATGCCGACATGCACTTCTTCCTCGCTTGGTTTCAGGCCACGACCAATCTCAAGCATATCCATGTCGTTGTAATGGCCGTCACCTGCAAAGGCCGAAAGATACATGTTTTTCTCTATGATATACTTGATGGAGCTCCAATTGGGCAGAATGTCGCGGCTGATGCGCCAAGAAGTGGCGATGTTTTTTGCCCAAACGCCGGGGAAAGCCCATCTACAAATGTTGATAGAAACCGGATGTCCGGCCTCTCTCTTGATGGCTTCGCAGACAGCAGTGTATCGTTTCTGCTCCTCAAGGTCGAGCCATGTGCCGGCACCGCAGTAGTCTATCTTGATGAAATCAAAGCCCCAATCGCGGAAATACAGTCGGGCATCCTGCTCTTCGTGCCCATAAAGGCCGGCACCGAAGCCATGGTCGTCGGCATCATACTTAGAACCGCACGTGTTTGCACCCGCATCGGAGTAGATTCCGGCCATCAAGCCTCTCGAATGTATGTAGTCGGCCACCACTTTCAGCCCATTCGGAAAACGTTGCGGGTGAGGATGCATCTCGCCCGATGCATCTCGCCAGCCAAAGAAGCCGTCGTCGATGTTGATATAGGTGTAGCCCACGTCTTTCAAGCCCAACCTGACCATTGCGTCGGCTTGTGTTCGTATCAGTGAATCGCTGATGTTGACATGGAAAGTGTTCCAAGAACTCCAGCCCATGATGGGGGGTGCGAACTGTTGTGCCTCGACCCGGCACGGAAGAACGCTCAGACTGAAAAATAAAAAACCAATAAAGTTGCGCTGTTTAGCTGTCATGATGGTTAGATTTTGATGTTTGAAAGTTATAGATTGGTTGATAAAGGGAAATGAAAAACCGTTTCAGGCCCCTTTTTTGAATTTGCTCGGCGAGATACCGTAGTACTTTTTGAAAGCCGTACTGAAATATTTGGCATCCGAGAGCCCTATTTCCACGGCCACTTCCTGCACTTGTTCGCCCCTCTGCAACAGTTCGGCAGCCTTTCGCATGCGCAGGATCGTGATGAATTCTCCGGGCGATTTCCCGGTCAGGGCTTTCAGCTTTTCATATAAAATGGTGCGGCTCACCGCGATTTCCCTGCATAGCGATTTGATGGAGAAGTCTGTTTTGTTCATATTTTCCATGACGTATGAAAGACAATGGTCGAGAAAACGGTGGTCGGTTTCATTCAGTTCGGGTTTGTTTTCTGTGTCCGTTGTCTGGTCTGTAACTTCCGTTTCGTGCTTGAAGCCGTATTGCTGCACGGCTTTCTCGCGCAATCGGGTCTGTGCATTGAGCATGTTGCGCACCTTCGCCTTGAGTTTTGCCGAGTCGAACGGCTTCGGAATATAGTCGTCGGCCCCACAATCGAAGCCTTTCATGGCCTCCGCCCTTCCCGATCTGGCCGTCAGCAGAATGACGGGGATATGCGATGTCTCGACAGAAGTCTTGATTTTGCGGCACAAAGTGTCGCCTTTGATACCCGGCATCAGCACATCACTGATGATGAAGTCTACCGTGTTCTTCTTCAAAGCGGCCAGTGCCGTGTCGCCATCGGGCATCGCAACAACCTGATAATCGTCTTTAAAAACATCATACAGGTAGGAACGAAGTGCGTCGTTATCCTCAATAATCATCAAACGTTTCCGATGCGGCGTATCTTCCAAGCCGATTTCGCTTTTCCGGACAGTCGGCTGAGTTGTTTGAAGCTGCAGCCGATGAGCAATGGGTCCGGCCATTCGTGGCCTTTGATGCCTGATATGGGCGCGCAACGGCGATAACAGTCGCAGCAGTTTCCAATGCCGTTGCTTGCGAGAAAAGGTGATGAAGAACGTCGTTCCCTTACCTTCGGTGCTGTTGAACGTGATGTCGCCTTGATGCATTCGCATGATTTCGCGCGCAAAAGCCAACCCCAGTCCGTTGCCGCTGGGATTGTCGCCGGTTGCATTGGCTGCCCTGTAAAACAAGGTGAATACTCTTTTCTGCGATTTCTGTGGAATTCCGATGCCCGTATCACTGACGGCAACGGTTGTATGATGTTTGTCCTGTTGCAATTCGATGGTGACTTTCCCGCCTTGACGGTTATATTTTACGGCATTTGAAATCACATTATATAATACGTGGTCTATTTCGTTGCGGTTCATCCCTACCGTCACTTCTTCTTTCGGCAGGATCAGCCGCTGATGTATGTCTTTTTCATGGAAGAGTGGGGCGCAATGTGCGACGATTTCGCTCAGACGGACTTTCAGGTCGCAGTGCCCCGTACGCTTTTTCCTGCTGCCTGCTGCGCGAAAGTCTATCTTTTGGAAGTCAAGCAGTTCAGTGGTGAGTTGATAAAGGTTGCGGGCACCGACTAAAGCGGGCGAAAGTTTCCGACGTTCTTCAAGCGACAAGCCGTTTTCGTCGTCCAAATCGCTTAAAGGATTGACAATCAAGGTTAGCTGTGTCCGCATGTCATGCGCCGTGTTTGCGAAGAATTGCAGTCTGCGCATGAAAAGTCGCCTTTCTATTCGGCCCAGATAGTTGCGCCGAATGCTGTAGAATGTCAGCAAAACGAGCAGAAGATAAACCGTCCAGTCTTGATGAGGCGACTGTATGTAGGCTATCTCGCCGATCGTGCTGCCCACCTTGTGCGCCGACAAAGCACTGCTGGCGGCATAACCGAGGGCGGTAGAAACCGGGATGTTGCGGATTAAATTTCCCTGTGTGGCCGAGTGCGCTCCGCAGGCAAGTGCCCATGGCAGGAATATAAACATGAAGTATTTTTTCATTGTATTGAGAACTGGTCGTTGCAAAAATACGGTTTTATTTTGACAATAAGGCAAATAAAACGTAAAAAAAACGATTGTGGCCGAAAAGACTGAAAGAAAAGTACGTGCCACTTGGTGCAACATTGCCCGATATCGGCCTCATCGACGGCCGGTATTCGTATAAAAAAGAGACCTCTGCAAAAGTCTCGAAGAGGATTTTACAGAGGTCTCAACATGATAGGGTTCATTTCATGTATTTATCACAATAATTCAAGTATTGCGTCCAATCAAAATTGGTGACATCATGAATGCCCCTGCGGATATGATAGCCTACATCATTGTGAATAGGTTGTTCAATTGCTGGTGGTATGGGGCTGTCCAAGCCATGCATTCCATACAGTTTATACACGTCTTTTGTGTAATAAGCTCCGAGATACTCGCCCTTTTGGTCGGCCCACATGTCCTCTTCTGCACTGGCAACATACAAGTGACGCGGGGCGATTAAAGCCAATAACTCGTGTTGGTCGAATGGCATGCTTGCCTCGTTTCCTGCATATTGATTGAATGCCGGGCAGAACCAATGCGGGAAGGTAGTCGTAATCCGGGCAACGTTCTCGCCGAAAACTCTCTTGGAAAGCGCAGCTCCGCCACAACCTGAGCAATTTGATATGACAACCTTGAATCGAGTATCTTGTGCACCGGCCCAAAGTGCGGCCTTACCTTGCCGTGAATGTCCGAGCAATGCAATACGATTGCCGTCTATCCTGCTCTCGTTATCGATAATATAATCCGCTATGCGGCTCGATCCCCACGCCCAAGCGCCAATAGCATTCCATTCATCGTGATTCTTAGACCTCTTGTCGTAATCAGAAAACAAAGAAATGACACTGTAATCGCGCAGCCCATTGAGGTCAGGATAGATGTCGCCGTAGAACATTGTGGCTACAGCATAACCGCGATCGATGATCATTTCAAACGGCCAACGCCTTTTCTGACTGGCACGAATCCATACTTCACTGCTGGGATCCTCTGACAAATGCATTGAAGGAGACGCAAAAATGGGTTTCTCTGTGGTTGTCGATTGGTTGCCAAGAAAGTTATATCCGATGAAAACCGGTGCTTTCCCATTCACCTTATTCGGTATGTAAAGTAACAGAATGGCTTCGATTTTTTTCCTTCCATTCGTAAACGTGAACAGAACCTGCTTGCGGGTGGCTTTTCCATTCAGCACATTCGGGTCTTCGGAGAGCAAATCGTACGACACTTTGATTTTTTCAGTTGGCGTACGTCCATACTCTAACGAAGAGAATATCTCAAGTAACTCTAAACGACGGATAGTTTCCCAGTCCTTTATCGTCTTTACTTTCTTCCCATTATTGCACGTCAGCACATCGGGCAACGTAAACTGAGGTACCTTACTCTCGTTCTCATTGATGCGATTTTTATAATCCTGCGCAAGAACGGCAGTAAGAGATAAACACATCATCAAAAAAGTTAAACCTAATTTTCTCATTTTTTCTTTCTTTATTAATAGATTAAGGTGTTAAAATTAAATGATTTTTCCATTTAGAGGCATTAGAAACGGTGGTCGTTATTGAATTAGATTTGAATTTATACCTGCTTTCTTGAAAGGTTCACAAGCGGTTTTTAATATGCAAAAGCATTAACGGCTGTAAATTTAGAATATATTTTCGTAAAGACATTCAAAGGAGTATGAAAATTTATTCTTTTTAAGGTAAAAGGCAGGAAAAGCGTCTCTACTGCATAATATCAGTCGTTTTGCAACTTAATTTCAGCCATTTTACCGCGCAATATGGCTGATATTGCATGGTAAAATGGCTGAGATTGAGTCGTAAAATGACTGAAACAGAAAGGCAAGACCGACCATAAGCCGATTTTACATGCCTGTCTGTTGATTGTAATGTCATTTGCTACAACTCTTTATTAACGGCTCCATACGTTGAGGACAGCCTCACGTGAAGTCTCGTATTTGGCCGTCTTCACAACCAGTTTAACGTTATAGGTACCAATCGCCTTGGGGATATAGCAGAGACCTGTGCCCCGATGGACCACTTCCCCATCGATATACCAAGTCCCTTCGCTGTATTGTGAAGGCGTATATTGAACGATTGGCTTTAATGTATCGCCCAATGTAAGATTGAATTCTCCGAGATCTCCATTGCTTTTCTTGTCAGGCCATTGTCCGAAAATCTGCGGATATTCATCTTTTCCGAGTTCCGTGAAGTCTGTTTTCTCATCTTTACAACTAACGAAAACATTGCCCAAAACAAGGAGGCTTAATAATATTAAAAAAAGATGTTTCATGATTATGTCGCTATATTTTGTTATGAATTGAGTTACATGCTTGAAAACATTTATTTTTATCAAGAGGTTTCGTTATTGATCCCACCAAACGGGCTTGTTCCAATCGTCAGTTCCGCCGAGTCGTTGCAGCACTTCTTCATACTTGGCCTTGTTATATGTGCCCTCAAAGAGCGGATAACAGAGGCGCAAAGGAATAGTTTGCGAGTTTAAGCACTTGGCTCCGTATTCTGTAGAAGACTTTAATACGGGGTAATCAACCCTGCGCCAGTTGGCATATCCTTCCCATGGGTTGTCAAAATGCAGGATCCATAGTTGCATATTGATTTTCTCGATTTGGTCTTTTTGGTCGGCCGATACGTTGTTGGCTGCAATATACGTGTTGATGTCAGCGTCCTTGAAGGCTTCGGCCCCATAACTTTCCAAGTGATGGAACGCGGCTTTCACGCCTTCTTCGTAGAGTTGCTCGACGGTTTTGCTGCTCATCTCGCTTCCCCACCGTGCCACGGCTTCGGCTTCCAGTAACTTTGTCTCGGCAAAGGTCATGATAACGCCGGGTGAAGTAGGCTTTAAGTAGAAGTTATTGATTTGTGGTCGGCATTCTTTTGCATAGTATTTCTGCATCTTTGAGCTCCAATAGCCACTCGGCCATCGCTCCCAAGAGAAGTAACCCGGGTCTACCGGTTGGAATTTTGCTTTCGGTGCGGACAGCATATCCTCTGTGATGTCATGGCGACCAAAAGGATTATTGGGCGACGTTTCATCGTAAGTGCGACAGTAGACGAACAATCTTGGGTCGTTGGTGTCTTTCAATTGATTGAAGAACGTAGAGCAGATATAGGTTGCAGGATATTCTCCTGTTCCCTTCATCAGCAGCGCTATGCCGTTACGTCTGTATTCCATGGTGGCCCAATCAAAGCTATCATAGACGTATTTGACGAGTGCTTCTTCTTCAGCTGATGAGATTAATCCGCCGGGATTGTGCAAAGCTTTGCTTACTTCCTGCTTGGCGAATGCGGGATCTGCCTTCACCATGCGCATGGCGTAGCGCAAATGGAGTGAGTTGGCCAGCTTCTTCCATTTCAAGATATCGCCGTCATAGATGATATCTCCCTTCACCTTCGTTTTCTCACTGGCACTTAAAGAGTCGACAGCTGTCTGTAGTTCACTCATGAAATCCTTGTAGATGTCTTGTTGTTTATCGAACGTTGGCAGCACATTGTCGTCAATATATCCGCGACCGGCCTCAAAATAAGGCACGTCGCCATAGAGGTCTGTGACGATACCGAAGCAGTAAACCTTGAATATGCGCGCTATATAATGCAGGTTGCGCTGCTTTGTGTTGCTTGTGCGGTTGACAATGTCAACGAGGTTCTTGAGGGTCAGCACATACATGTAGTCATAGATAGCGCTCGGATATTGCGGATGCTTGGCATAACGGCCGCCATAAGTGGTCGTAGCCCAGTTACCCATCAGGTATTGACAAAAGGGAGAAACGTAATTAAGGGTTGTTTCATGCCAAAGCCAAAAGCCCCATATCTGTGCTTCGCATTGTGTGAGCTGATAGTTAGGGTCTGCATTCGATGATCTCTTTGAGTTGGTGTTCATTGACTCAAAGGCACTGTCGTCACAAGCGCATAATGCAAAGGCTGACAAGCAAAGCAAACAAGCTAAAAGTTTATGTGTTGTTTTCATAATTGAGTTCTTTCTTTCATTAGAATTTGAGGTTTACGTTCATTCCAATGCTTCTTCTCGACGGAAGTGAGCCGTATTCAAGTCCCAAGGACGGTCCATTGTTATAGTTGGAGTCAGGGTCAATGTTGGGAATGTTCTTGTAGATGTTGAAAAGGTTACGTGCAACAAACGAAACGGACAGCGACTGGATAACCTTCCCCAGCATTCTTTTCGGGAAAGCATACGATAAAGTCAGCTCACGCAGCTTGACATACGAGTTGTCATAAATGAATGGACGGGCCGTATTCATGGCCACATGCATCCAATAATCCTGCGGGTTGACATAAATATCATTCGGTTTATACGTTCCATCGGGCTGCTCAATCACGCCTTTGGCAATGTATCCTCCCGTAGGCTTCCAATCTTTGGGGGCTACACCGGCTTGCAAACGTTGCTCTTCTGATGCATACCACCCGTCTCTTCCCTCGAGTGTTTCCTTATTTTTACCCGTATAATAGGCCGACCGAGCCGACATGGAATAGAGATCTGCGCCTACCTTGACATCAAAGATAGCTCCAAGCGTGAGATTTTTGTAGCGGAAGTTGGTCGTAAGTCCGCCCGTCCAGTCCCATGTTGCATTACCTAAGACTTTCAAATCATCGGTTATTTTGGGTAATCCCGTCTTTCCATCGATGATGACATCGCCATTTGCATTGCGCAGGAAGTCTTGTCCCATGATACAACCATAGTTCTCGCCCACCTTGGCTACGATTTTTACACCAAGCCAGCGGGCTGAAGACAATTCAAACTCATCTACTCCATGGGCCAATTTCCTGACTTTATTCTTGTTCTTTGCAAAGTTCATGTTCAGATCCCAGCTGAAATCCTGCAGGTCTATCGGCCGTGTATTCAATACAATCTCGATACCTCGGTTCTCAATATCTCCAGCATTGACCATCTTAAATCTGTAACCTGAGCCGTGTGCTGTGTTCATTCGAAGGATTTGGTCCCTACTATGCTGGTTATAATAGGTGACATCGAGCCCAATTCTATTGTTCAAGAACTTCAATTCAAATCCCAATTCCACGGAGTTTGTCATGGTTGGTTTAAGTTTCTTATTGGGAATCACGTCGTTTGTAATAGAAGCCATCGGATATTTCCCAAAATTATGGGGTGCCATTTCATACATTAGTTGCAACAAGTAGGGCCAAGTATCGTGTCCAACCTTTGCCCACGAAGCACGTACCTTGCCATATGGCAATATTTTCTTGTTGATATGGAAGAACTCCGAGAATAAGAAACTGCCCGAAACCGAGGGATACCAATAGAGATTGTTCTGTATTGGGAGCGTGGAAGAATAGTCGCCGCGCAGCGTCATATCCATATATGCGAAGTTATCATAACCCAAATTGAGGCTTCCATAGACGGAATTGATTTGTTTGCAATAGGGTTCTTCTTCTATTTTCCGCTCGGAGAAGCTCTCCAAAGCCTTGGCATCGCGCATGACCATGTTTTGTGCCATGATGATTCGCGTCTTATTGTCTACCTTATAGATGTTCCCACCGACCGTAGCACCATAATTCAGCTTCTTAAACCGGTCTCTATAGCTTGCCAAGAACTCTGCGGTATAGGTGCGATTGCGGTAATCCTTGATAGTAAGCGCACCCATTTCGCGTCCGGGAGACGTAGGATAAGCGAAGTCTTCAAAGACGAGGAAATTCATATCCGTACCGAGAGTGGCCCGCAATGACATTTGTTTGAACGGACGATATCTGATAACTGCCGACCCTCTATAGGTGTCTTTCTTCGTGTCATTGGACATTTTATTCAGCACCCAGTAGGGATTTATGTTGTATCTATCGCCGTCGTTCCAGTTGTAGTATTCCCCGTTGGCATCCTGATAGTTGTCGCGCAGCCATGCTTGGTCAAAGGTTGTGGAAAGCGTCATCAGGTTTTTAGCGATGTTAGCACGGTGATCGGCCACCGCAGGACGGTTGTGAACGTTCTCGTGAGTGTAGGTAACTTTGAAGTCCAAGTCGACATATTTCGTGATATTTGTATTGGCACGGAGGTTCAAAGTGTTGCGCGACATGTGCGTTTTGGGGATAAGATCCTTGTCACGCATGTCGGTATAGGTCACACGCAAGCCTGTTTTACGCACCATTTTGTCGATGATCAGCGAATTGGTTGTGTTAACTCCCGTTCTGAAAAAGCCGTCGATGTTATCCTTGACAACGAGCAACGGACGGGCCACACCGTCAAAATAGGTCAGATAAAGACCGGGGTCGACTCTCGGTCCCCAGTTGCGATTGGAGGAATATCGGTCGTCGGAGAGTGTGATGCGACCGTCAGAACCTTGTCCGAACTCATATTGTACGTCGCTCCATTTCGTGAGTTGCGTCTCAATCGTAGCCGTACTGTTCAGTTCAATCGAGAAGTCTTTCTTCGTACTTGCCTTTTTTGTCGTGATGAGAATCACGCCGTGAGAGGCCCTACTACCGTATAAAGCCGAGGCAGCCGGCCCTTTCAGCACTGAGATGTTCTCGATATCGTCGGGGTTGATGCTTGATATTCCGTCGCCGAGGTCGAAACCTCCCCATTGATCGGAGCTGTCATAGTTGGTGTTATCCATGGGAACACCGTCGATGACATACAGCGGTTGGTTGTTTCCCGTTAGCTCCGTGCTTCCTCTGAGGATTACTCTTGTGGAGCCCGCAGGCCCGGTTGCGGTCTGACTGATGGAGAGTCCGGCCACTTTTCCGGCCAACGAGTTGATGACATTCGTCTCTTTTGCCTTCTGCAACTCCTTTCCATCGATTTCACTCAACGAATATCCCAACGCTTTACGTTCGCGCTTGATGCCCAAAGCCGTGACAACCACTTCGTTCAAACGCTTGGTGTCTTCTCTCATCGTAATGATTATCGGTTTCCCACGCCCTGTAACTTTCACCTCTTGTGTGGCAAATCCGATGTAGCTCACAACGAGAACGGATCCCGGAGTGGCCTTGATACTGAAGTTACCTTCCGTGTTTGAAATCGTTCCTTCTTTGGTTCCTTTGACCATAACACTGGCCCCAATGATCGGATTGTTCTCTGTGTCCAACACAGAACCGCTTACATGTGGCGTCTGAGTTTGTGCCTGCACACCATTTCCCCAAAGGAGAAAGAGGCTGAAAAGCGTCAGAAATAAATAAAGATGTTTTTTCATAAGTTGATATTATATTTAAGTATGCTTCTTTTTCAATGTGTCCTTCATCGGCAAAATTCGGCACAAAGATATGGAAAAAGAATGCGGAAAAGGTTGAAAATCTATCGGAAAACGTTTGAAATACATCGGAATGTAAGGTTAAAACCATTTAATCTATAGTTTAAAATGTTTCAAATGCGATTTCGTTTCAATTTTATTGTGCTTTGACCTCTGTCGTTCTGTTTTGTAATCTCAGCCATTTTACCGCGTAATATCACCTATTTTACGCTGTAATCTCAGCCATTTCGCACGGCAAAATAGGTGAGATTGGAACGCAAGGTGCAAGTCGTTGGTTATCAGGTTGAATAAATGTAAAAATCGGCGGAATGGATATCTGCTCCAACGAGCCATACTTTTGTGTCTTCATTCATCTGGAGCGGACGCACGAGCCGTGCGTCCCTACATACCAATCATGGGCGGATTGATGCGTAAAATGGTTGATGGAGCGAGCGACTCGAATGCATGTAGGGACGCACGGCCCGTGCGTCCGCTCCAACGGCCATGTGTATCCGCTCAAAAAACCATGCATTTGCGTTTCATTCACCTTGGGCGGACGCACAAACCATGCGTCCCTACATTGGTGGATTGGCCATGTTGCAAAAAAGGGGCACCGTGCTTCGATTGAGACATGGTGCCCCTTGGGGTGTGATATCCTGTTTTTTCAATCTTTGATATAGGCGATACGGTTCTGTTCGTCAGCAGATGAACTGGCAAGATAGATATTATACTTGCCTTTTCCGCGCTGCCATTGATGCGATTGTTCAGAGAAATAAGCGAACATATCGTCATTTAAGTCGAACGTAACCGTCTTCTGCTCGCCCGGAGCCAGCTCTATTTTGGCGAAATCCTTCAGTTCTTTACGCGGACGATTGCTGTTTTTATCAGCCCTACCCACGTAGAGTTGCACGGTTTCCTTGCCTTTTCGGCTTCCGATGTTGGTGACGTCGATAGAAACGCGGTTGCCGTTGCGTCGGAGGTTGCCGTATTTGAACGTGGTATAGCTAAGCCCGAAGCCGAAAGGGAACTGCGGTTGCACGTTGTTTTGCTCGAAACCACGGTAGCCAACGAATATGTCTTCATCGTAATAAACCTGAGAATTGGGCACTTCGCCTGCGCTGTTGGGTTCGGTTTTCACGCCGGTGATGCCGGGATATGCCCTTTTTCCGAAGCGAAAGTAGGGATAGTCTTCCAAGCGTTTGGCAAAGGTGACGGGCAGTTTTCCACTGGGATTGACCTTTCCTGTGAGGATATTGGCCAGAGAAGTGCCCGCTTCGCTGCCCAGATACCAGCAATGCAGCAAGGCATCTACCTGCGGAAGCCATGGTGTGGCATAAGCATTGCCTCCGAAGGTAACGATAACAATCGGACAGTTTGATGGTTTCTGTTTGATGATATTCGCAATCAAATCGTTTTGTCCGAATGGAAGGTCATAGCTTTGACGGTCGCTATTCTCGCAATCCTGCTGATAGTTTTTGTTCAATCCGCCAACGAAGATGATAAGATCGGCGTTCTTGGCTTTCTGTAGAGCCTCTTCGCGCAGCTGTTCCTGCTTGTTTGCGTCTATTTTTTCCTGCCGTTCGTATATGGCTCGGCCGCTTTCATAGCCTTGGGCATAGTCGGTTGTGTGCAATTTGCGCAGTGCTTCGAGCGGAGATATGTCGCGTAGGGTCTTGAGTTCTGAAGAACCGCCGCCCTGCGTCAGTGAACGGACGGCGTTCTCACCGATAACGAGTACCCGTTTGTACTTTGTAAGGTCGAGAGGAAGTAGGGATTTGCGGTTTTTCAGCATCACAATGCCTTCTTCTCCAATGCTTCGGCACGCATCATAGTGGGCTTCGCTGCATTGACTGCCGATGGCTTTTTGCCGATTCATGCTTGTTCGGAAGATAAGTCGCAGGACACGGCTCACTTTCTCATTGAGAACAGCCATGGGTATCTGTCCTTCCTTGACGAGTCTCTCGAACTTGTCGGCCAAATAATAGTCGTTGTAGCCGAATTCGGCCTCTTTTATTTTGCCATCCGTGAAGGTTCCCATCTCAATGTCAAGGCCTCCCGTCGCTGCCTGCCGCGTATCTGTGGCGCCACCCCAGTCACTGATGACGGCACCATCCCATTTCCAATCGTGCTTCAACACCCGGTTCAGCAGCTCATTGTTCTGACAACAGTGCACACCTTTATAATAATTATAGCTTGCCATGATGGCCCAAACGTGCGCTTTCTCCACAGCTCGCTTGTAAGGTGCCAGATATAGCTCGTGAAGTGCCCGCTCTGAGACGTTCACATTCACGCCGAAGCGATCTGTTTCTTGGTCATTGAGCACGAAATGTTTCAGACAACAGGCCACACCATTACGCTGTGCGGCTTGGATATAAGGCACAACCATCTCGCCAGCCAGCAGCGGGTCTTCGCCCATATACTCGAAAGCGCGACCGTTCAACGGCGTTCGAGCGATGTTGACACCGGGCCCTAGCAACACATCCTTACCGCGAAAGGCAAACTCTTCGCTCAAAACATGACCGTAACGTGCCGAGAGTTCGCGGTTCCATGTAGCGGCCAAACAAGTGAGCGAGGGGAAAGCTACGATGGAATCGTTGGTCCATTGGGCCGTACCCCATGAGTTCCACGCCAGTTCTTCACGCACACCGTGTGGTCCATCGTCCATGTTTAGCTGGCGAATGCCCAACCGTGGCACGCCAGCCGAGGTGAATTTACTCTGTGCATGTAGCACTTTGAACTTCTCATGTAGCGTCATTCGGCGGAGTGCATCCTGAACACGGTCTTCCAATGGAGCCGTCGGATCGAGATAAGTCTGGGCGTTTGCCATGATCGTGCACATGAAAAGTGCTGCAAAGATTAACCGTTTTTTCATTTTTTCTTTTTGTTTTTAGTTTATTGAATGGTCATATTTTGCGGTTTGAGTCCGTAGGAACGGGCGGTAAGTGTGCCTTTTCCGCGCACCACCACCATGCATCGGCCGTGATAGGCACGGCGTTTGTCGTCCTTAAAACGTTCCATTGAGAAGGGACATCCATTGTCTACGGCCACGATTTCCAAGCCATCGGCGGCCGTGAAGAACACTTGGTCGTCGGAATGCGGGCAGATAGTGCCTTGATTGTCGCAGACATCGACAAAAACAAAGCTGAGGTCGCGGCCCCGATAGTCGATGTTCAGGCGCAATGTCGAGGGTTGTCCGGCGGTATGTCTTGTCTGTTCGCCCACCACTTTCCCCGCTTGGCGAGCCACTACTTTTATTTCTCCGGGCTCATAACGCACGCGCCAACCGACATGATAGGCCGAACCGGACAAGGAAGCAGTAGCCCCTGCGGTCTTGCGACGCGTCCCTTGGCTCCGACCGTTGACGAACAGTTCCACTTCGTCAGCGTTGTTGTAGTAGCACCACAGGTCTATCTCCTGTCCGTCCAGCCAATTCCAATGCGGAAACAGGTGAAGTACGGGTCTACTTGTCCATTCACTTTGATACATATAATAGATATCCTTGGGGAATCCAGCAAGATCAATGATGCCAAAGTAGCTCGAACGCGCGGGAAAATCATAGGGAGTGGGCTCGCCGATATAGTCCCAGCCGGTCCAAATGAACTGTCCTGCGATGTACGGCGTGTGTTTCACCGCCTCCCACATGGCTTCATGGGTGCAAGACCATGACGTATGCATGTTATCATAGGCAGAACACTCCATAGTTGGGTCGGTATAAGGTTCCCACCAAGCGCGTGGAGCCTGATAAATGCTGTCACTTGGCATCTTATAGTAGCCTCTGCTCTGCAGAGCCGATACGCTTTCGGTGAACAAGAAAGGCTTGTTGGGGAAATTCTTCGGCACATCTTTCGCCCATTGATGGTGATAATTGAATCCTATAATGTCGAGAGCACCGCTTCGAAACAAGTGATTATCGGGCGAAGGTTCATTGCAACCGGCCGTAACGGGGCGTGATGTGTCGTAGCGGTGCACGATATCAACGAGCCGTTTGGTCAATAAGCTGTTGAAACTTAGCTCACCTTTCTTGGCTAACATGGAAGTATCGCGCCCAGCATTCAAGATTAAGTTGGCCTGTTCAGCGGATAATGTGTCGGCTTCTGCGCCAGACCACTGTTCCAACACCTCGTTTCCAATCGACCAAATCAAGACAGAAGGGTGGTTACGGTCGCGCAATACCATGTCTGAAAGGTCACGTTCGGCCCAAGTATCAAAGAAACGGGCGTAATCGTTCTTGGTTTTGCGTCGCTTCCACATGTCGAAACTCTCGTCCATGACGATGAATCCCATCGTATCACACATGGCTAACAGTTCAGGAGCAGGCGGATTGTGGCTGCAACGAATGGCATTGCAACCCATTTGCTTCAGTTTCGTCAGTTGACGGTGCAGCGCATCTTCGTTCAAAGCAGCACCCAAGCAGCCCAAATCGTGGTGCAAGCACACTCCGTTCAGCTTCATGTTCTTCCCATTCAGCCAAAATCCCGTCTTCGCATCAAAGCGGAAGCGACGGAAACCCGTTACGGTTTCGACCTCGTCGACGACTTTTCCTTTGATCAATAACTGCGTACGCACCTTATAAGTCTTCGGATTGTCGGGCGACCACAGTTGCCTTCCCTTCTCAGACCAGATGTTTCGCACCGTCACTTTCTCCTTTTTGGGGTTCTCATAGGCCACTTCCACCTTCCCATCACGTATATATACGCCCCAATGCCTGATATGAACGGGATAAGTTCGGGTCAACCAGACGTGACGATAGATGCCGCAACCGCTATACCAACGTGAGTTTGGCTGGTCACTGTTGTCTACACGCACCGCAATAGAGTTGTTCCCATCGTGCACAAACGGTGTAATATCATACTCAAATGAACTGTATCCGTAGGGACGGAAGCCAAGTTTGTGGCCATTTACATAGACGGTGGAGTTCATATACACGCCATCGAAACTCAAGAACAGTTTTTCATTCGTCAAGCGCCTGATATTTACGTTTCTTCTATACCAACCTACGCCTCCGGGAAGCGCACCTCCCGAGGCTCCCGACTTGTTATTTGCATGGAAGTCGCCCTCGATGGCCCAATCATGTGGCACATTGAGCTGCCGCCAATGGCTGTCGTTGTAGTCAGGCAACGCGAAAGAAGCCGAGTCTGCCAGCGTAAATCGCCAGTCACGGTCCAAAGATACGCGCTGACGTGCGCCAACTGACAGGCTAATGCAGGCGAAAATCAGTAGGAAGATACGCTTTTTCATAAATTGATACTGACTTCTTTGCCCGAATAGTTTATCATCTTACCCTTGGGATCAGCCATATTCAGGGGCTTCGGCGCCTCTTTGGCAACCAAGACCACGTTAAAGCGGCGCGATTTGAGCATGCCGGGGAAACTACCTTTCCTGTTTCCGATGGTTATCTTGCGTGCGGTATCGTCGTAATGAATGTCGATTGTGGCGCATTTTCCCTTTTCATAGTTATAATTTGTGCCCTCGTCTTCATAGAGAGTGAACCATCCATCGCGGCCAGCATAGACATATAGCTGGATAAGTTCAGCCGGTTTCTCGTCGGTCCACTCCATTTCGGGGCCGAAAGGAATGATTCCGCCCGCAGGCACATAGACGGGAATGCGTTCATAGGGCGCCTCAACGGTCAAATGTTGGCCACCTGCGAGGTGTTCTCCGCTGTACAAATCATACCAACCGGTCTGTTTGGGCAGGTAAATGCTGCGGGTGCGCGCCTTATACTCGCCCACCGGACAAGCCATCAGCGACGGTCCGAACATCCATTGGTCCTTGATATCGAGCACATTCCGGTCTGTTCCGAAATCCATAACGAGGGCTCTCATCATGGTATAGTGGTTCGTATGCACCCTGCCGGCCATGGAATAGAGGTAGGGCATCAGCCGATAACGCAGCCGACGATACCACAATATACTTTTATATGCGGGATGATTGTCGGGCGCAATGTTCCAAGGTTCTCTGTAAGGCCACTGACCATGGGCGCGGAACAGCGGTACAAAGCAGCCAAACTGGCACCAACGGGTTTGCAATTCGCGCCATTCTTTCAGGTCTTCGTTCTCAATTCCGGTCTCATTCCACACGTTTTGGGCAGCCATATAGCGACGCTCCACGGAGAAACCGCCCTGATCCATGCCCCAAAAGGGCAATCCGGCCAGCGAATAGTTCATGCCTGCCGTCATTTGGGCACGCATATCTTCCCATCGGGTGCCTATATCACCGCTCCAAGTGGCTGTGGAGTAGCGTTGAAGACCGGCAAAACCGCTGCGTGTGAGCAGGAAAACACGCGGCTCGTTCGGCCTACCTTGCCACACACTGCGCTGTCCGTTGTAGATGGCATCAGCGTTAACGATGCTGTAGGCATTGAAGTATTCGGTCGAAGTGCCAAGGGCTGTGGGCCCACAAAGCGCTTTTCGATACCACATCGGGGTGCAATCACGCACATTGGGCTCTGAAGCATCCATCCACCAAGCGTCAATTCCGGCCGTCATCGTCTTGGCGTTGTTGAACTTCGAATAGAGATTGTCGTCCATTTGTTTCCAAAACAGCTTGCGGGCACCTTGGGAATAGGCGTCATAGAACGAGTTCTTGTAGCCTTTTCCCACCCAGTCGTGGATATCGTCTGCGGGACTTTGATGATACATCCAGCCATTTTTGTCAAGTTCTTTATAGTTTTCCGTGTTGCAATAGAACTTGGGCCAGACGCTGATCATAAAGCGTCCGTGCAGCCGATGCACCGAGTCGAGCATGGCTTGTGGGTCAGGATAGCGTGCAGTTTCAAAGCGATGACTGCCCCATTGGTCCTCCGGCCAGTAGTTCCAGTCTTGAACAATGTTGTCAATAGGAATGTGTCTGCGACGGAATTCGGCAAGCGTTGTTTCTATTTCCTGCGAAGTTTTGTAGCGTTCGCGGCTCTGCCAAAAGCCCAAAGCCCATTTCGGATAGACCGGTGCACGCCCTGTCAGGGTCCTATAGCCGCCGATTACCTCGTCCATCGTGCTGCCGTAGATGAAGTAATAGTCCATATCGGGCGACATTTCGCTCCAAATAGAGAGCTGATTACGCGCTTCTTGGCTGCGAGGGCGGGCCACTCGCAGGCCAATATAGCTTTCGCCGCCGTCGGGACGCCACTCTATGCGCAGCTGCTGTCGCTGTCCTTGCAACAAACGACAGCTGAACTTGTGCGAATTAGGGTTCCAACTGGTGCGCCATATCTCTGGAACAACCTCCTTACCTCCGATGAATACGCGCACATAGCCCGCATAATAGAGCAGAAATTGATAGTCATCGTCTTTCGGAGCCTCGATAAAGCCTTCGTAAACCACCTTTGCACCGTCGAGTTTGAAGCCTTTTGGCAGGTTCTTCGTGCCTCCGTTGTCCGTTCGGTAGGCTATCTCCGACTTCGGCGGACAGGCATATTCATAGTAGATGCTGTCTTCGTCGCGCACGATTTGCTGTCCGTTGCTATCCGTATAGGTGCCCGTGAGATGCCCCTCGCGCCCATGTTTGTCGTAAAGACGGAAGACATGGCCCGCTTGCAGATAGTCTTCTGCCATGCCAAAGCGGCAATAACTGTAAGTATCCCACAGGATTCCGTAGTGCTTGTTGGAGACAACAAAGGGCACACTTACCTTGGTATTGTATTGAAAAAGGTCTTCGTTCTTGCCTTTCATGTTGAGTTCGTGGGCCTGATGTTGCCCAAGTCCGTAGAAAGCCTCGTCGTCCGGACTGTCGAATACCAGCTGCCAAGAAAGTCCATTGCGCTGACTTTCGGGAACATTATTGATGTCTACGCCGATTTCGCGGTCGGGAACGCGATACGACCAAAAGCGTTTTCCGCCCGAAGACTCGTGCAACAACGTCTCGCCTTTGGCATCCTTGAACGTCACTTCGCCCGTTTGCTTGCTGACAACGGCCTGCATTCGCGCGGTTTTCACGCTCACTGTGCCGTTTGTTTCGCTGATGTGACACTTGGGTTTCGCCGTTTGCGGCACGATGATAAGGCTCTCGCGCTTGTCGGGCAGCACATTGGCAGTCGTGGCCCGCACTCTTATGATGCCATCGCCCACGACTTGCAGGCAAACCACGCGGGCCTGACCGCTCGTGGGGCGCACCATGACCTTGCAATCGGTTGACAACGCCTCGCCCGCTTGACCGAAACATAGGCACATCGTCAGTGCCAAGGATAATAAGATGAGTCTTCTCATGATTTGATTGCTGTTGCTTTTTAGTTATGTTGCAAAGATACAATATTCCTTTCATACTCATATAACGTTTTGTTAACAACAAATGTTGTTTTGTTAATGGCGCATGTCGTTTTTGTTAACAACACATACTGTTTTGTTATAACCGCTCCTTGGCGAGGCTGAAACAACGGGAAGGTGTGCCATGTTCGGGCATAAGCGTCGCAATATGCGCACAAACAAACAACGCGCGAACCCATTTACTTGTCAACTGTCAACTGAAATGTGAGTGGGCACACGGACCTTACTTTTCAATCTCAGCCATTTCACCGCGCAATATGGCTGAGGTTGCACGGTGAAATGGGTGAGATTGAACGGTAAAATGGCTGAGATTGAAAAGCAAGGTGTAAGTGATTGATTGTCAATATGGATAATGCGTCGAACCATTTGAATGTATGTAGGAACGCACGGCTCGTGCGTCCGCCCAAATAAACATGTGTTTAGCCTTCTATTCTGCTTGAGCGGACGCACGAACCGTGCGTCCCTACATGCTCACGATGGCCATATTGATGCGTAACACGGCATTAATTATCCCTCATCACGGGCTACATCAGGTGATAGGAATATTCGGATTGAAGAAGAGATACGGCGGAATTTCGAGCAAACGGACTATTGCAAGGGCACCACTTCGAGCCTTTGAGCATTGCCCGTCACGGGGTCGAGCACGATATGCGTGGTGAATTTCTTGCCGAAAAGCTCGCCACTCAGCGATTCGGAACGGCCGAATTGCGCCACATAATGCTCGAACTTGCCAAGAAGTTGGGTGCCATCGAAGAGCGAAAGGCGGATTTTGCCCGGCAAGTTCACGTAGATGCCGCTCTCTTCCTTGCTTTTCTTGCCCACATCGGGCAGGTTGAGCGTTGGAAGATAGTGCAAATCCTCAACAGTTACATAGAACGGACGGCCGCTCAAGTCGTCATTGTCGACCATTCCCAGCTTGGAAGAAAAGCGAAACAGCAGCTGTCGGCTTGTTTCTTTACTGGGCATGAACGTGAGAATACGCTCCGTCGTGTCTTTCTCCACCGTACCTGTGAACTCCTGCAGCAAAGCTCGCTCCTGTTTGTCAAGGTTTGCCATCATAATACGCAGCTGTTCGCCGTCTTTCGGCATGTTGTCGGCTTCTCCACGCGTCAATTGATTGCGGCTTTCACGTATTTCATAGATCTCAGAAGCAATCAGTTCGGCCATCTTGGGCCTTGTTCCTGCCGCCAGAATATCTGCATTCATAAAGTCATGCGGGTTAAGTGGGGCCGCTTTGGGGGCCGAAACGAACGGCTTGGGCGCCTCGGTTCGACGTCCGATGGTGTTCACAGCCAGCAAAACGCCGTTGTCATCGCGGCTCAGACTGATGATACTGTGCTTCTTATCTATCAAAGCCATGTGCTGTTTCGCCGTGTCGGGCACACCGACCGACCGTGTCTCAACGCTGATGATGCGATAAGAGGTGCGCGGCTCCATTGAAACATTTTTCAGTTTCAGGTATTTCTCACTGTAAAGTGCCAGTTCTCCCGGCTCATAAACCGTTTTTTCTACGCGTATATGGAACTGTATGGCCGTTTTCGGCAAGAAGTAAGTGCTGCCTTCCACAGGTTGCTGCGCATGAACTGCAAGCGCAATGAAACCCAACAACAGCATTGTTATTTTCTTCATAAGCTATATTGATGTTTTTTATTCTCTGATACGTGCGAAAGCCTTGGGAAGATAGTGAATCAAATCGCCTGCAATGAGACTTTCCTGACCCAAATCTCGTACTGCCAAGTCGCCTGCCAAGCCATGCAGATACATTCCTATCAAGGCCGCATCTTGCTGATTGTAGCCCTGTGCCAACAGTCCTGCGATGATGCCCGTCAGCACATCGCCGCTACCGGCAGTCGCCATGCCGGCGTTTCCCGTTGGATTAAAGAACCCTTTTCCATCAGGTGTGCACAAAACGGAGTAGTGTCCTTTGAGCAAAACATAGGCGTGAAGCCGCTCGGCCAAGGCAATTGCCCGCGCCAAACGGTCGTAACAACCGTTCGAAATGCTGCCTTCAAGACGGTCGAATTCAGCTGCATGCGGTGTCATGACAATGCCTTCGGGCAGTTGTTGCAGCCATGCACGGTGGTTACCCAAGATGTTCAAGGCATCGGCATCAAGCACCATAGGGCATTGTGTGTGTCGGATTTGAGCGATTAATGCGATGGCCGTGGTTTCATTCCGACCCATTCCGGGTCCCATGGCCACAGCCTTAAAGTCCTCAGCATCGACAGGTTCGGAGAAAATCTTCTCGTCTTTGTCTATCAAAAGCACTGCCTCGGGCACACTGACTTGCATGATATTGCAGTTTCGTTTGGGTGTGCAGGCAATCACTTTGCCTGCCCCGGCCCGCAAACATGCCCGCGTGGCCAACACAGCCGCACCCGCCATGCCATACGATCCGGCTATCATCAACGCCGTACCCATGGTTCCTTTATGGGCAAAAGCACTGCGCGAACGCAACTTACTGCGGACATCATGCTCTTCAAGCAGGCTGAACTGGCAGTCAGCAGCAGCTATGAAATCGGGCGAAAGACGAATGTCAAGCACGCGTACTTCGCCAAGATATTGCTGATTGTCGGCCATGAGCATGCTCAACTTCAACTGCTGAATGGTCAAGGTGAGGTCGGCCCGAATGATATTCTGCCTGACATTATACGTGTTGTCTTCGGTCATTAGCCCCGAAGGCAGGTCAATACTGACCACCTTGCACGGGCTTTGATTGATGTATCTCACCAATGAAGCGAAGCCACCCGCCAAGGGTTTGTTGAGCCCGCTGCCGAAAAAGCCGTCAATGACCACCGTTTCGGCATCCAAACGTGGTGGTTCGAAGTTCACGACCACCTCGGTGAAGGCCTTCAACGCCCTGCAATCGGTCAGTCGTTGCTTGTTTTTCGCACAGTCATCCGACAGGCGATTGTGGATATTGAAGAGGAAAACCGTGACCGCATAGCCCGCTTCGGCCATCAATCGAGCCACAGCCAAGGCATCACCCCCGTTGTTTCCCGGACCAGCAAAGACCACAATAGGCGTCGCTGTCGCCCATCGTTGCATGACAACTCGCGCGATTGCCTTGGCAGCACGCTCCATCAAGTCGAGCGAAGTGATGGCTTCATGCCTGATGGTATAGTCATCGAGCTCACGAATTTGAGCACTATTGAATATCTTCATGCATTATTATATAATGCTGCAAAAATACAAAATTAATGCTAATCGGTAGATGTCGTTTCCCATATTTTTAGTAATTTTGCCACAAATTATTTTATTTCGCCTCCTATGAGCATCGTCAAAATCAAGGATTTAACGTTCAAAACGTTCATTCCCGAAGCCGAAATCCAACAACGTGTGAAGGCCGTTGCCGAGAAAATCAACCGCGATTTAGACGGAAAGAACCCGTTGTTGCTGGCCGTGCTGAACGGTTCGTTCATCTTTGCGGCCGACTTGATACGCCATATCACGATACCTTGCGAGATTTCGTTCGTGAAGTTGGCCTCCTATCAAGGCACTACTTCGACCGGAAAAATCAAGGAAGTCATCGGATTGAACGAAGACTTGGCCGGCAGAACGGTCGTTATTGTTGAAGACATCATCGACACCGGGCTCACCATGAAGCGCATGATAGAGAGTCTCGGCACCCGCAATCCGGCGTCAATCCATATCTGTTCGCTGCTCGTTAAGCCCGACAAGCTTCAGGTTCCGCTGAATATCGAATACGTTGCCATGGAAATTCCCAACGATTTCATCGTGGGTTACGGGCTCGACTACGACCAACAAGGCCGCCAACTCCGCGACATCTACACGGTCATCGACCCATAATAACGAACAAGAACATCATTATATACACAAAGAAACAATGAAGAATATCGTAATTTTCGGTGCTCCCGGTGCAGGAAAAGGCACACAGAGCGACAAGATGATAGCGAAGTATGGCTTCGGACACATCTCTACGGGCGACGTATTGCGCCGTGAAATCAAGAATGAAACGGCACTCGGAAAGACCGCAAAGGACTATATTGACAACGGACAGCTCATACCTGACGAGCTGATGATAGACATCCTTGCCAACGTTTACGACAGTTTCGGCAAAGACCACAAGGGAATCATTTTCGACGGCTTCCCACGTACCACGCCACAAGCAGAGGCTTTGAAGAAGATGCTCCATGAACGTGGCCACAAGATAGCGGCCATGATCGAACTATCCGTACCGGAAGAGGAGCTGATGTTACGGCTTATCAACCGCGGAAAGGAAAGCGGACGCAGCGACGACAATGAAGCAACCATCAAGAAACGCCTCAATGTTTATCACACGCAGACTGCTCCGCTCATCGATTGGTATAAGAAAGAGGGCATACACCATCATGTGGAAGGCCTTGGCACAGTGGATGACATCTTTGAACGCATCGCTTCGGTCGTTGACAAGGTGTGAAGTTTGAACATTGAACATTGAACCGTAAGTCAACACAGCCCACACTATGAACTAAAATGACCGATATTACACGGTAAAATGGCTGAGATTGCACGCTAATATGGCCCATATTACACGGTAAAATGGCTGATATTAGAAGCCTATATCTAATAGGTTGATAGCCAAGATGATATTTCGCGTCGCCCACTCTTGCTCATCATAAAGTTCAAAGTAAAAGAGGTCAATGTTCAAAAAGATAAAGAAGAATAAGGAATGGAATCTAACTTCGTTGACTACGTAAAGATTTATTGCCGTTCGGGAAAGGGCGGAAGAGGCTCCATGCACTTGCGTCACGTGAAATATCAGCCCAACGGAGGACCTGACGGAGGCGACGGAGGACGCGGAGGAAGCATTTATCTAAGGGGAAACCACAACTATTGGACCCTACTCCACCTGAAATATCAACGCCACATCTACGCCGAACACGGCGGAAACGGCGGGCGTGACAAATGTCATGGCACAAATGGGAAAGATACCTACATCGATGTGCCCTGCGGAACCGTGGTCTACAATGCTGAAACAGGCAAGTATGTGTGCGATGTCACCTACGATGGGCAGGAAGTATTGCTGCTGAAAGGAGGCCGCGGAGGCTTGGGGAACTTCCAGTTCCGCTCGGCCACCAACCAAACGCCACGCTATGCGCAGCCCGGTGAGCCCATGGAGGAGATGACGGTCATCATGGAGTTGAAGCTCTTGGCCGATGTTGGCCTCGTAGGTTTCCCAAATGCCGGGAAATCCACGCTGCTTTCGGCCCTTTCGAGCGCGCGTCCGAAGATTGCCAACTATCCTTTTACCACGCTCGAACCCTCATTGGGCATCGTGGGCTACCGTGACAGCAAGTCGTTCGTCATGGCCGACATTCCGGGAATCATCGAAGGCGCGAGCGAGGGCAAGGGCTTAGGCGTGCGTTTTCTGCGCCATATCGAGCGCAACTCGCTGTTGTTGTTCATGGTTCCAGGCGACACCGACGACATCAAAAAGGAATATGAGGTGCTGCTCAACGAGCTTCAAAGGTTCAATCCCGAGATGTTAGACAAGCATCGCGTGTTGGCTGTGACGAAAAGTGACCTGCTCGACGAGGAACTCATCGCGATGTTGAAAGACACTTTGCCCACGGATCTGCCCGTGGTGTTCATCTCTTCGGTCACAGGTATGGGCCTTGAGCCGCTCAAAGACACGTTGTGGAAAGAGCTCAACAGCGAGAGCGACAAGCTGCAAGACATCATTGCCGAAGACACGCTCGTGCATCGCGACAAAGATATGCGCCTTTTTGCGGCCGAGATTCAGGCCGAAGGGGTCGATGATGAAGACATTGTACTCATCGACGAGGCCGATATTGAGGACTTAGAAGACTTTGAATACGACGACATTCAAGCATGATCAGGCCCGAACTAAACGAATATAGCATCGCAAAATGTGTACGTGCTTTCAGCTCGACCCGCAGGGGAGGCGTCAGCAAGGGCCCCTTTCGTGCGTTCAACATCAATGCCTTCTGCGGCGACGACCCTGCGAGTGTTGCCGAAAACCGCAAGGCTTTGGCCGCAGAATTGGGCATATCGGCCGACCATATCGTCATGCCCCATCAGATACATGGCACGGAATGTCTGCAAATAGACGAGACATGGCTTGCCTATACTGCAGCGCAACGCTGCCAAAAGGCCGAAGGTTATGATGCCGTTATGACCCGACTGCGGGGCGTTTGCATCGGTGTTTCGACGGCCGATTGCATACCCTTGCTGCTCTATGATGCCGAACACGATGCCATAGCAGCCGTCCATGCGGGCTGGCGGGGCACGGTGAAACGCATTGCGGAGCACACTATCCGTCGCATGCAGCAGGCTTATGGCACCCAACCTTCTGGTCTTCAGGCCGTCATCGGGCCGGGTATCTCGCTCGAAGCCTTTGAGGTGGGCGACGAGGTCTACGAGGCTTTCCGTGCCGAAGGCTTCGATATGAAGGCTATCGCCTGCCGTTTCAGTAAATGGCATATCGACCTTCCGACCTGTAACCGACTGCAACTCTTGGCCGCAGGCCTGCAGACCGACCGCATACAAATGGCAGATTGCTGCACGTTCTCACATGCCGACGAATACTTCTCAGCCCGGAAACTGGGCTTGAAGTCTGGCAGAATATTCACAGGAATCATGCAAACCGAATAATAACAGCTAACTTTTACAACCCTTTAACAACACGGATATGAAACTAAATTTGAAATACAACCTCTTCGGAGTACTGTTCGTCGTGACGACATCGGCCTTTGCACCGGCCAACAACACCTTTACCACCTCCGAACAACAACAAATCAGCATTGCAACGCCCGACCTCTTCAGTCGCTCGAACGCCATCAGTATCGACCTCGGCATACTCAACGACAACGAATATTCCTTTCCGTTGCCCGTGGGAAAGGCCGAATTGACCGACAACCGTCAGGCCTTGGACATCAAGACCAAGGAGGGCGACGTCGTCAAAGCAATGTTCGCGGGTGTCGTAAGGCTCTCACGCAACGTCAACGGCTATGGGAACGTCATCGTTATCCGCCACGACAACGGGCTTGAAACAGTCTATGCGAACAATGCACAGAACCTTGTAAAGGTGGGACAAAAGGTCTGTGCCGGTCGGTCGATAGCCATTGTGGGAAGCGAAGGAGGCAAGACTTACTGCAAGTTCTCTATCATGGTGAACGGCGGACGCATCAATCCCGAGACTGTTCTCGAGGTGCGCAGCCACAAACTGCGCAAGCAAACGTTGCTATGCACCAAGAACGGCCGTTATGTAGACGTGGCCGTGAAAGACGGAAACAAGGCAAACACAAACAAAAAGAGCAAAAAGAACGACATAGACCCGGAGAACCCGTTTGAGAATGCCAATACTTTCAAGCTCAATCTTGCCGACATGGAGAAAGAACAATGGGCCTATCCGTTGCCCGGAAGCCATGTCATCAGCCCCTATGGTGGGGCACGTCACCACTCGGGAGTGGACATCAAGACCAAGCCCAACGACAATATCCTGGCCGCATTCGACGGCGTTGTCACCATGAGCGGCCCTTTCTCAGGCTATGGGAACTGCATTCGCATCAAGCATAAATACGGCTTTGAGACCCTTTACAGCCATCAGTCAAAGAACTTTGTCAAGCCGGGTGACCGGGTGAAAGCAGGGCAAGTGATTGGCTTGACGGGCCGAACGGGACGCGCAACCACCGAACATCTCCACTTTGAAGTGTTCTTTCAGGGCCGTCGCATGAACCCCGCTGTGGTCTTCGACCATGCCAACAAGTCGCTCCAGCAGGTGACGTTGACGCTCAGCAAGAACGGAAGTGTGAAGTCAGAACGTAACTACTACGCCCGAAAATAACAGGCATAGCCACCTTAAGGTTGAATCGTAGCAAGACAAAAAAGCTGTGAAAAGTTTGGCTGTTTGCAGAATTAGCCTTACCTTTGCCGCCAAGATGATATTAACAACCTATTATAATAAATGTGTAAACACGATGCAAAGAAACTTTGATTTCTCTGCATCTTTTAACGCTTATTATTTGGTTAA
>ERZ772960.534-NODE-534-length-34026-cov-12.619617_pt1 | contig 34026 bp, 43 predicted proteins | sample MGYA00580678_ERZ772960 | MGnify/ENA primary metagenome ERZ772960 (study PRJEB29015, sample SAMEA2737930) | human oral metagenome | biome: human oral; feature: human-associated habitat; material: dental | place: China | collected 2059 ... | reverse complement strand
TGATTTCGGGGTCTTCAATGGCGTTTTCCTCCATTGAAGTTATTAAACTCTGTGCTGCTTCTTCTGATAATGGCTCTTTGTCTACTTCTGTGGGTGTGCTTTGAGGTAGAGTTCCATTCTCATTACTGCTTCGCACGCCAGTTGGAACTTCTGTTGGTTGCTCTTTGCTTTGGCTATCTCCTCTGCTGTTATTAGTTTCTTCTGTTTGCAAAACTGTATCGCCTGGAGTAGTTGTTGGCTCTTCTGTTGTGGTGTCATTTCTTTGTTGCTCATTGTTTTCTGTATTGTTTGTTTGTGAATGTTCTGCTGCGTATGCATCTTCGAATGATGCTACAAATTGTGGATATAATACATCGGGTGCAAAGTTAGCGTATTTTCTCAACAATTCGGGCAATACGATTTCTCTGTATTGCAGATATTCTTCGTATGTCATATGGTAGTTTTCGTAATACCACTGTTCTCTTTGCTGTTCTACAGCTTCTATATAGCGTTCTTCTTCTGCTGTTGCGTCCTGTTGTTTGAAGTCGCCACGTGTTCTCGAACTTAGAAGTACGTCTATAATTGCTCCACGTGCTGCGTTATTATCTCCGCCAAAGAATCTACCACCCAGATTCCATTCGTCGTAGTCTGCAAGTTCTTCGCTGAGCCTTGCAATAGTCTTTCCTTGTTTTGAAATCATACCAACGAACTTTTTCTGTTCGCTTATGGATAGTCCTGTTTCTTTTCTGAAATCTTCGGGAGTTATTTTTGCGCCTCGCAAGAAGTCTCTCACGAGGTCTTCTACTGACGTTGGATTCTCTTCGTCTCCTGTCGTTATTCCTCTATACTCTTTTCGTGCCGCTTCTCCGCTTAATTCGTCTTCTTCGTTTTTAAGTTCTTCGGGGGAGGTATGGGTGATGCGTTGGCGTTCGTTTTCTACAGCTTGCCAGTAGTCTACCTTTGCTTTCGCTTTGCCAACTTCTTCTTGATAGGCTTGTTTTTCTTGCAAGTATTTAGCTTTGTCTGTGCTAATCTTCGGTGCTTTCTTTACAACACTGTTGTATTCCTTTTGTGCTGCTTCGATATTTGCAGAAATAAAGTCGGCAATCTCTGTATCGTCTAATGAGCCATCGTACAAATCTTCTATCGTACGCTCTACAGGAACTTCGTGATATAATAAGTTTCCTTTCTCATCGGTAGGTATTGCTTGCTGCTGTGGCTCTGCTGTCTCTTCTTGTTGTGGTGCTGCTTCACTTTGTGGAGAATTTACCTCGCTTTCAGTTTGTGCTGGTGTTCCGTTACTTTCGTTATCGGTTACAGCTTCCTCTGCAGGCTGTGCAACCGTTGTATTTTCTGCAACGGTCTGCGGTTGCATAGCTGTGAGTTCCTCTGCCGTGTAAGTCTTGCCACCAGGATATGCGTCTGAAACAACAATAACGCCATCGGGCGTAACATCTTGAACACTGCCGTCTATAAGGTTGCCCTCTTTGTCTTGCACCTTTACAGTGTCGTTGTAGTGGAAACTGCGAGTGCCGTCTATCTTTGCAGCTTCTGCTTCTGCTATTTGTCGTGTTGTTTCTGCTGCACTGTCAGCTTTGTAGGTGGCTGCATCAATAGGAGTATCTACACTTTGCAGGTCTTTTATATTGAGCATTTCCTTTTTGCCGTTCTCTGTATTGTAAACAACTATATCGCTGTCGGACTTTTCGGTGTCTATGCTCTTTCCATCGGGGGACGTTACCACGTTTCCTGAAACAACATATACTTCCTGGTCTCCATTTTTGAGAGCTGCACGAATGATAGTGCCGCTATCCTTGTGGGTGAGATTGTCTATTTCTGCATTGGTTTTATTGACTGCTGCTTTTATTTCGTCCTGTACACGATTAATCATACCATTGTATGCGGTGCGTGCAATGATATATTTAAGTGCTGCTTCTCTCTGTTCTTCTGAATAGGACTTGTAAGCGTTGCTTTCTTTGAATGCGTCTACATCTTCGACACCGTCCAATGCGTTTAACTCGTCTTCGCCTAAAAGTTCTGCTGCGTGCTTTTCTGCTTCGTCGAGCGAGGTTTTGACTTCGTTCATCTGTGCATCACGTGCGTTCTGTCCGTTTTCATAGGCAGACTGTACTTCCTGCTGTTCAGAAGAGATATTATCCTCGATGGCGTTTTTGAGTTGCGAAATATCATTACCACGTTTAATATACGTATTAACGGTATAGTCTACGATGGTTTGTTTTTGTTCGTTGTTGAGTTTTGTGTTGTCTATGTAAGATTGCAATAAATTTCCTGCCTTGTCATCAGGAGCGTTGTCTATCTCGCTCTTTATCTGTTGCCAACGGTCAGTGCCAAAGATAACATCTGCGTGTGTATCTGCGTCGTTGATAGCGGTATTTAGTTTGCGGTTATTGCGAATGTAGCTGCCCACACGTGCGCCACTGATGATACCGCAACCTAAGCCTACACCCAAAATAATATCGGTGTTTACTTTCTTGCTGAAAACGCTGTTGTCATCGTCAGGGTCGAGTTTGAAATTTAAGTCTCCTACAGTGGCTGCGTTTTCAATGTTGCCGATAAATTCTTCTCCTGTTTCGCCAAGAAGTTTGTTCCATTCCGTTTTTTTTGTGAAACGGTTAAAACCTTTCATTATCTGCTTGTTGTTAATACCTGTAAGGAAATCTTTGGTACGGGCAAGTCCCCATTTATCCAAAGCTTTTATTGCGCCTTTTTGTATAAAGTCTTGCAATGGAGCAAAGTATTCTCCGACCAGTTCGCTTTGGTTTTCAATGGTCTGTGCCGTGAATGCTTCTGCAAAAGCCCTGCCGCCGCTCTTTACGTTTGTACGCTTGCCGCTGTAGACGATGTTCCCTTTGCTATCGGTGGCAGCTTCCAAATCACCAGTCATACGTTTATGTGTATCGGCTGCAACGGCAGGCATATTGAAGATGGTAGTCATTGCTGCACCTTGCGCTACGTCTCCAACAAAACGTCCTGCGAGTTCTCCTGATTTGATAACAAACTTGCCTACGGCTTCTGTGGCGTATTTGCCAAACGCTTTTTCGAGTTGTGTTCTGCAATACTTCTGAAACCCTACGCCTACACCTTTTACAGGACTGGCTGCAAACTGCATCATATAAGGAGCCATCTGTATAGTTGTGCCTGTTGCTCCATACAGTCCGCCCAATGCATCTCCGTGCTTGCCCATTACGGCATTTTTAAGGGCTACGGCATTTAACAGTGCTTTCTGCGCTGCCGTTGCACGGTTGTTTGCGTAGGCGTCAGCTGCTGCCTTTATGACTGTAGCGTCCTTAAGGTCGGTAAAACCGAAGTCCCACGTACGAATATCGGTTGCGGTTTTTGCTCCACCACGTAAAATCCGCCCAAATGCATTCTTAATTTGATTGGTGAGACCGTCCGTCTTCCTTGTACGAAGAATGTTATCCTCGCTGATGGCTGCTTGTGCATCGTCTGCCATACGTTGCATAGCTTGTCCTGTGCGCATAAGTTCTTCGGCTTCGGGGTTGCGCTTTATGCCCTCTGCTTCGTCGTATGCACTTCGCCCGCCACCCTCTACAGGTATCAAGTCTGCCCACCACGGACGGTCTTTATAGTTAGGGTCGTACATTTGTTGTCCCTTTTCTTCTATGCGCTTACCCTCTGCGTTCATTGCATCAACCTGCTTTTGCAAAAGGTCTTCTTCTGCCTTGCGTTTCTCAAAGACTTCTGTATTCTTTGCAACATCATCGCTTCCGCTTTGTACGCCAAAGTTTACGGTATCAGTAAACCCACGTTCGTTTTCGAGTTTACGTTGCAATGCTGGCTTTAGGTAATACTCTACAAAACCTTGTGTGTTATCAAGTCCTAATCGGGTAGTTGTGTCTTTGAGCTTCTTTTGAAAGTCTTTATCATAATAAACCTCTTTCAATGCATAGAGTGGGTCTCCGTTATTCATACGGCTATACATATAGTCCGCTATGTTGTTAGCAATATTCTGTGAATAAAGACCGTGTACTAAAGTGAGTGCCTTTTCTGCTTGCTCGTTATCAAGTCCCATAGAACGAGCCATATTTGCTGCTTCTGCAATTTTTTTAGGATTATCTTTCTTGTATGCTTCATCGTAGACCGTATAAAGGTTATCTATGACTTCTCCAAGATTGCTATCAGCACCATACATTTTAATAGGCTGCTGTGCATCGGGGATATGACTTGCAACATTATAATCCTTATCAACATTAGATAAGAAAGCATTTTGCGAATTGTAGTCTTGTGGTGCAGCAAAACCAGTATCTTGTTGCACAGATTTCATAATTGGCTGTGCATCGGTAGGCTTGCCTACATTTGGAGCAACAAAACGTGGGTCTATCTTTGCAGGCTTTACAGGTTTTATTTCTTCCTCTTGCTGCTGCTCTGCTCGTGGCTGCTGATAAACCATATTAGAAAAGCTGTCGTAGTCTTTTACATCTGCAAACTCTTTTCCTTTGAGTGTGTTATAAACAAGTTTTCGATTGTTTTCGTCTGCCATACTTTCGGCAAACTCTTGTTCTGACCCTAAATCGTTATAACCCTCTTTAGATAATGCGTTGTAAATAACCTTTATGTTGTTCTTTATATCTGGCATACGTATGTTATTTTTTTATTTTAATCCTAATATCTTTTTCCCTTTGTTGTGCTTTAACCCTAATGACTTGCCATTATTGATTTCTGTATAGCCGTAGTTGTCAATAAGATACTGCTTTGCTTGTGGTGTATAGTTGGCGAGTTTAGCTATGATGTCGCCCTTTTTTAGTGAGCCTGAATTGACGGCACTCTGATTTTTCTTGTCTACCCACCCCATATTTACAGCATATTGATAGATAGCATCTTGTTCCATCTTTGAAAGTTGTTTTTTCCGTCCGATGGTGAAATTCCTGCCGCTGATATAATACATATCCGATGCATCTACACCTCCGCTGTTTTTCCCTCCGCCTTTTGAGCGTGAGATATTGTTTCTTTCTCTGCTTAATCCCTCCACAGTTCTATTGTGGCGTGCTGTTTCGGCAAGTGTCGCACGCCGAACTGCTGCCTGTTCTTTCTTCGCTGCAATGTCGGCTTCTAATGCTTTCTGCTTGAGGTCAAGCAATGCATCGTTGTACTGTTTTTCGTACTCTGCCCTTTCTTTGGCAGTCTGCGCTTGTTCTGCTTTAATTCGCAATTCTTCTGCCTTTGCTTTTGCCTGCTCTTCGTAACGTTTTGCCTCTCGTGCGTCTTTTGCTGCATCAGCTGCTTCCTTGCGTGCAATCTCACGTTCTTTCATATTCATTTCATAATCGCCTTGCCGTGCACGCAAGATAGCGTTGTTATAGCGAGCCTCGTTTTCTTTACGCACTTGCACAAATCTGTCGTAACGTTCCTTTGCCTTGCCACTCAACGAACTATCGGGAGTACTCATATCGGGAGCGTACTTGCTTGTATGATACAAATTTGAGAGTGCCGAAACACCATCACCAATAGCCGATAGTATTGCCCTGCTGCGTTCACGCTTGCGCTGCCGTTCTTCTTCTTCGGGAGACGGTTTACTGGTAGCATACAGATGATTGGCAATTTCTTCCAAACTCATTCTGTGTGGATTTTCAGCTTCTTCCTGCTGCTGTAATTCCTCGTCGGTAGGGGGTAATTCTTTTTGAGGATTATTATAGCTACGCTCTGACGAGGCAGGTGTAATATTTGCGACCTGTGAGCCTTGCCCATGTGGGGTTGGTTGTGGTGCTGTTGGTTGTGGTGCTGTTGGTTGTGCCGCTGTTGGTTGTGCCGCTGTCTGTGGCGCACTTACTTCGCCTTGTGCTGGCTGCACTGTGGGTGTTGTGCCTGTTTGTTGTGGTTGTGGTGTTTGCGTAGGTTGTTGTTGAGTGGGTGTTGTTGTCCCACTTCCTCGCCTACGATTTCTTGCACCACTTGTATTCATTATGTCTGCTAAAGAACTCATATAACTATCTAACCTATTTAAACATAAGGATTTTCTTCTTGTTCGTCTTGTTTTGGTTTAATGGGCTTTTCTGTGCCGTCCATATAAGCTGCAATGTCTGATGCTGCACGGCTAACTCCCTTAACGGCATTGGCTATGTTCTGTGCACGATTAACTTCCAAGTTTCCAAGTTGTGCATTCAGGTTGTCTTCTCGTTGCTGGTACTGCTGTTCGATGGCATCTTTACGAGCTTCGCCCATTGCGTTAATGTTGCTGACTGCGTTACTCATTGCGTTTGCGTCGGCTGCCTTTTGCGCTGCAACACTTTCCTCTGTACCTCCAATGACGGCTTGCGTACCTGCCGTATTCTCACTATCACGTTTAAGGTGTTCACGCAAATTAGAAAGTACGGCTTGTGCTTCGGCTCGCTGCGTTGCATCTTCGTTGTAGCGTCTATCGTACCAACTTTTGTTTTCTTGTTTTTGCTGATTGATTTGCGCTTTATATTTGCGCATAGCTTTTGAAGCTTTGATGCCTCCAAAGATACTACTTGCTATTTTGAGACCTGCTCCTATTGCTGTTCCTAACATATTGCTTTGTTTTGTGGAATTAATACTTATAATAATGCGTCAAAATTAAAACAATACCTTTGCTTTTGGTTTTTAAGTATTAACACGCAAAGAAAATGAAAACAATAAAAAAGGAAAAGGAAAAAGAAAAAGGAAAACGAAAAAAGACAGGCGGACGTGTGAAAGGAACACCTAATAAGCTTACTGCTCTTAATAGAAAAGCTATTGAGGGTGTGTTAGCGGATTATAATAGAAGTGGACTTTTTACGCAAGACTTTCTTTCGTTAGAACCAAAAGACAGAATTACAATAGCAGAAAGATTAATACAGTATACAACTCCAAAGATGCAAAGCACTACTGTTGATTTGGCTGCGGAGAATACAGAATGTACTATTGATATAATGTTGAGAAAATTAGCGGAGGAAGAATAAATAAAAAGAGCTATGATTGAAAGGATATACAAACTATTTGAAAGGTTGGCAAGCATTGGTAGCGACAAGTATCTACATTTCATTGTGGGTATGATGGTGGCAGCCATTATGCGTTTACACGTTGGAGCATTAGCTGCATTGGCAGCTGTAACAGTAGTAATGATAACAAAAGAATGTATTGACCACTTTTTGCGCAAAGAGAATTTCGACTTAACGGACGCTCTCTTTGGCATAATGGGTGGTGTGGTAATGTTAATATTAATGATATAAATATGGCAAACTTTACGATAGGAGAAATGTGCACCTCAAAGGTGGCACAAGAGAAAGGAATAGATAACACACCCCCAGCAGTGGTTAGGGTACATCTGACGGAAACTATAACGCTGTTGGAGGCGATACGTGCCGAATGGGCAAAATATTGCCTCGAATATAATTTGGGTACACCGTCTTTAATAGTGTCGAGTGGCTACAGAAGTCCCGAACTAAATAAGGCTGTAGGTGGTGTGAAGAATAGTGCGCACGTTGCTGGCTATGCTGCCGACATTATTCCTGCCAATGGAAAGCAGGAAACTTTCGAACGTTTTATGGCGTACAGCTTTAGCAAGCGTGGCTATCTGTACGACCAAATCATAATTGAGAAGAACAGCAAAACACGTTGGGTACACATTGGGTACAAGAAGCCTGACGGTAGCCAACGGAGGCAGTGTTTTAATTTAAAGGTATAGATATGAACAGACTAATAGGAGCGTTATGGGGCGTGCTGATATGCACCCTAATTACACTGTGCAGCTGTAAGACAAAGAAAGCTGTACAGGTGGAGAATGTAAAGCGCACATTCGATAGTGCGCAAACAGTAAAGGAACAGGCAAGCGTGAAGTACTCACTCGTGGACACATCACGCATAGACGAATATACCACACTTGTAAGAGAGTACATATTCGACACACCCTATTACGGCAAGGAAAGCTGTTTTGCTCACGGTACGAATGCAGTGAGTAAACCGCCAATGGTAGAATACAAAGGCGATGGCAGCGTTATAATCAATCACGGCTTAAAAAGCATTAAGGAAACGAAGATAAACCGTAAGAACGAAAAGAAAGGCGTGTCAGTGCAGAAAGACAGCACGGCAAAGAAAGTAGTAAGAACAAAAGTACACGCCACCGAACAACACAAGCAAAAGCAACGCCACGTAGAGCAGATAGCGGTGTCGAAACCTTTCGACTTTTGGCAACTCGTAATAGGTGTAAGCATTCTATTTGCTATTGCCATAGCTTTATATTACCTTTACAAGCGAGTGCCAAGCGTGCGAAATGTGGTGCAGAGAATAAGAGATAGTATAAGGAAATAGCCGTAATAATATAAACGCAACAAGCCCCACTATCCATCACGGACGGTGGGGCTTGTTACATCAAATAAGCAATCAATCAAATATGAAAAAAGAAAAAGTATTCATTTCCTAGCTTCGGCACACTTGCGCCTCAATGCGTCCACCGACCTTTTGAAGTATCGGCAGACAGTTTCCTCGCCGTACTTGGCGACCAAATAAGTGTATTGTTCTGTAGTCATGTTACTGTCCGTTCGTTGCCCTTTGGTATGCTTCCTTTCCGAATATTTGCCACGTGTCGTTGCTGAATTGCACCAGTACAGTGCCTACGGTAGCTATCAGTCTGCCCTCCGTGCAGCCGGCATATAGTTTAACGTATGGTTTTCCATTTTCGCCTTTATCAATACTTTCAACGCACGGCAAGCGGAAAATATCGTTAAGGTTTCGCTCATCAAAGGCTATTGCTTGTTTAAACTTCATCATTGTTTCTCCAATGCTAAAAAGTTAATAATCGTGGGTATAAGGCTGATTATCATTCCTATAAAAGGAAGATATATGTCTTTGTAATGATGGTGCGATATTGCGCCCATTAGGGTAACTTCCCACATAATGGTTATGAATGTCCATAGCCAAAAGTTCATTCTTGTTCTTTTCATTTCTTCAATTCTTTAATTAGCGCATCGGCATACTTTACGGCTACCTTTGCCACTTCGTCTGCTTCCATTTGCCACGACTGCACCATTAAGGTTTGCATATTGGCAATGGCTGTGTTAATTCTTATTTTGTTCCAATCTGCGGAGAGTGTGTTTACTCTCTCCAGTTCTTCGGGTTTATGTTCCCACATATCGCCCTCGTTGCCCTCAAAATCAAGGTAAACATCGCCTTGACCTTTTGAGAGTTCGTCAAGCGTGGAGTGTAGTCCTACTACCACCATTGGAAACCTGTCGTCTTTTTGGCAGACAGTATCCCCGATATGTAATTCGTTAATTTTCATTTGACATTTTATTCTTCTTAATTACGGCAATATATCTGTTTTTCAACTCATCAATTTCTTTAAGTTGTCTTTCTAACCACTCTTTGTTTTCCTCCATATATTTCTTGTAACCTGCGGTAAGCCCATCGATATAGCACATATACATAACCATTATAATAGCAACAAAAAGTACAACTATATGAATACAGTCTATAAGAAATCCTAATAAAAAAAGATTTGATTGAATGTAAATGGAGAGCGCAAGCAAGGCTACTCCCGATACCCAAAATGTTTTATTCATACTTATTTCAGCTTTTTGTAGTTCTTTTTTTGTATAAGTTTGGCTTTTCTGTCGTGCTGTCTGCTTCTGCGATTTACGCCTACTTTAAACTCAAGGTTTCTTATAATTAGTGGAATGTTATCTTTGCTTCTTAAATGACTGTAATCACACGCAACTGCAACATTTTTCTTGCAAAGTTTTCCGAATATATTCCTATAAGGAACTCTGTAGTAAAGTACAATTTTATACATTCCCTTAAAAGACTTGTAAGCCTTTATAAATCTACGATTATCCAACTGTATCATATATCTTACTCGTTTTCTTTGCGGAACTTACAGAGAGCTTCTCTTAATATTTTGGCAGCTTCTTCGGTTTCTTCTTCAGTTTGGAAGTAGTTGCCCAACTCCCACCTTTCTTCGTCAAAGATATGAGATTCTTCTATATCTGACACGCAATCTAAAAGGTGATTTATATAGTAGTATCTTTCGTCTAAAGATGCTCGCCACCTAATCTTCTCCACTCGCTTTTCCTTAGGGTTCCATTTTAGCCCTTGCTCTTTCATCTTGTCAAAGAGTAGTTGCTTTTCTTCTTCGGTGGCGTGGCGAAAAGCGTCCTTATTCCATTTTTCATTACTACTATGATTAGTATTGTAATGAGTGTAAAAACGGTTACTATGGTCTTTCTCCTCTTCTTTAAATATGAGCATTGTACTATTATATACAGAATGAAGCACGTCCCCGTCCTTAAACTCTTGTTTTTCTTTCTCGAATATCACGTTCCCGTCCTTAACGATTGCCTTGCAACCATCAGGAATAGCGATTGTATCACCGCATTGTAATTCTACTTTCATAATTCTGTTTTTTATTGTTGTTATAATTTACACTTGCATTCCCTCTGGGTATTTTGTGCTTAATGCACGATAATTTTCGCCAGCTTTCTTGCCACACTTCGGGCATACTTTATTTGGAATTACTTCGTTATGGAAATACTCATCGTCATATCCATAACTCTCTACAGTATGCCCACAATGTTCACACTCATATACCGCCTGAAAATCTCTGCGATGTTGTGATATTATTTTCTTTATTCTCATAATATTTACTTTTTACGTTTCTTTTTCCTCTTACTTGCGTAGGGTTTTGACCCTGCACGTGATTTACTCTTTTTGTTGGGTAGATAACTGCAATCAATCATTTCGGCATGATTTATTAAATGCGCAGGAATGATATATTCTCTTCTTAATTCGTCCATACTATCAGCTTTGGTATTTATTTATTCGTTATTCACACAAACCGTGATAGAGACTCATACAGCTATACCCTCCCTCTGGCTCAAACATATCCAGTTCAGTGTCATTTCGGTTTACATATTTGAACACCTCCTGTACTGTGGGATATTCACCATTTGTGCAGAAACGTTTAGGAATGTATGTAGGTGAAAAGAAAGACGAACCTCTTTCTGTTTCATCTTTCATTCGTTGTTCAGCATCTATTAGCCGTTTTCTTGCCCATTCATCTTTTGAAATCAACTGTGCTTCACGCTTTCTACACATAATGCAAGGAAAGCAACCAACACGTGAAAAACCACGTTCGTACAAAGGATTTGGTCGTTGGTCATTGGCAAGTATGTAGTCTATCACCTCCTGTGCTGTCCAATGGAATATAGGACGTAGCACGCTTGCATCGTGTGTCTTGCACCACTCCAACACCGCTTTCTTGTGATACAACCCTTTCACTTCGTCATTGAAGTACTCCTTGAAATATGAGCATTCTACATCATAGCCAGCACGTATCTTACTTTCTTTAGCTCTAATTCCTTGAATAATGATAAAGCTCTCATCTTGTGAGAGAATATAATCTATCATAGGTATTATTTTCAGTTCAGAAGTACAGAACCTTGCCATTGTTGATGGAAATCTTCCTTTTTTAATAGACATATCCACAAAGTCTTTGTATTTCCTGCTTTTGAGCGTAATAAGTTCTACGCCTAATTGGCTGCAGACATTGTGAATATGCGTGTAAGTATCTTCGTGCTCCCAACCTGTATCACAGAACAATGCTGTAACTTTTTCATTGCCGTAGTCATTTACCGCCTTGATAAGGCAAGCCTGACTATCCTTGCCTCCGCTAAATTGTACTAATATCTTCATTCTTAATCTATCAATTCAAAACTATATGCAGCCACCAACGGGTTGCTCTCCCACGTGCCTTTGCCACTTACCTTGTCAATGAGATACCAAAATGCCTCACGTGCTGTAGGAAAGGCTACATCAGGGGCATATCCTATATTTTTGGAAACATAGAACAAATCCTTATTATCATAAAATTGCCAAACGCCCTCACGCAAACATTCTTTATCAGAGATGTCTTGTAAGTGTTCCACCTTAGCATCTGTAAATTGGATGTGGCGGAGCATTAAGTCAGCTTTCACGAACATTTTATTCGTCCACCCTGCGCTTTCTGTCATAAACTTATCACCAACCATTTCAAAGTCAGCATTAGGGTAAACTTCTTTGTAGCTTTGCGCTATGGCAACAACTTCGCCAACCTTATAAGGCAGGTGCTTTGCCGTTTCCTCCCAATTACCAAGCGGCACGTTATCTCTTAGTACTCTCCTTGCCATTGTCTTTGAGCCGTTCAGCACCGCCTGCGTGAGGAGGTACTTATCTGAAAACATTATTTTCTTCATACGCTTTTCTTTTGTATTTCGTTAATCGCTTTAAATATTTCAAAAGCCACTTGTGGCACCCAAGCATTTCCTAACGCTTCGATGCTTTTGCTTCGCCATTTTGCGAAAGAAATGGTAAGGTCAGCCACTCTAAAGGGTAACCCATCATCTCTGCTACATACAGGGGATTGAGTTGGGAAGTCTTTGAAGTCGAGTTCGTCAATTCTGCAATTTTGTCGGTCAGATTGAATTTGTTCCTGTTTACCGAACAATTCCCGCGCGCTTCTTGCGCCTTTGGCGTGGGCAACAACTCCAAATTCAGAAATTCTGTCTTTCCCTCCTTGTTGCAAATCTTCAGTCCCTGTGTCTGTACGGTGGGCAACATATTGCTCGCCACAAGGTCTTTCAATGTTGCGGAATACACTTTCCCGTTCCGAAGCCTTTTCCCTTTTGTAAGTTTGGCTGCCCCTCCCTGCGCATCGCTGGCAATCGGTGTCGGCATTAAGTCTCGCAACAATCCATACCCTATCTCTTCTGTGGGGTGCTCCGACGGCACAAGCCGGAATAACAAACGGTTGGACGGAATAACCTGCTCGCTCAAGGTCTTCACAGATGACTTCAATTGTGAATTTCTGTTCCTTTCGGTATATGAAATTCTCGTCGAATAAATTGTCTGTACGTTCCATCTTAGTCTCCTTGCCTGGCTGTACCATTGAGAGGAGACCAGCAACATTTTCACCAACGACCCAAGTGGGCTGTACCTGCCGTATAGCTCGTAGCATTTCGCCCCAGAGGTAGCGGTTATCTTCCGCTCCCTTTCGCTTTCCGGCAACACTGAAAGGCTGGCAAGGAAACCCTCCTGTGAGCACATCGATGTGTCCTCTCCATTCTGAAAAATCTGTTTTTGTAATGTCTTCATAGCTAACTGAATTGGGAAACCAATACTCTAAAACTTTCCGCTGAAACTCTTGTATCTCGCAATGGAACATATTAGTCCACCCCAACCACGAGGCAGCGAGTTCTGCCCCACCGATACCTGAGAATAAAGAAGCGTGAGTAAGTTTCATACGCTTTATTTTTTATAAAATTTACAATTAATATGTGGACACTCCTTAAATCTTTCATTAAGGAACGTCCAGCAATCTATTGTGTCCACCCCGTCCGTGCAATGATAGATGGGCATCGTGCAGTGTTTAGGGATTATCTTCTTCGTTTCTTGCATCCTTTTCTCAAATTTTGTAGTTTCCTTCCATCTATAGGACAGAATTTACCAACAGGAACAGTACCATATTTCACTCCAAAGCCGTAACACTGAATAGTAATACGGATACTTTTAAGGGTTACGTTGTAACCGTATACACACTTTATACACCTACGCTTCATAATCTTTCAATTCTTTTTCTATTTTTTTTATGTTCTCTTGTATGCTATTTGCAATCTCGTATTCCTCCTGTATAATAGCCAATGTCTTTGAATTTCTCATATTCGCCAACAACGAAAGCAGTTGATATTTATACATCATTCGTTGATTAGCAAACAAATTATCTATCCGCTTGTTTAGCTTTATGTATTCACTACTAATCTTCGCAAGACCGAAGCAAACAAACGAAAAAGCCAAAGCAATAAATGAATTAATATATACTATCATAACTAATAAGCATAAATGTGAAAAGATTTATACATAATATAGCATTCTCGAATATCGCTTTGACCGCAATCTACATCTTCATCTGTTGCAATGAATATGCATTGTTTATCGTTTATTGTTATTCCGTTCATAAATCAAAACTAATCTTAGGTTTCAAAAAACTAATCAAACAACTCTAATTGTCGGGGGTTGAATACTTCTTTATAATGAGCAATCTTACGCATAGCCTCTTTAAGTATTGGAAGTACGGACGAACCCCTAATTTCGGGTTTGTTACTATCGTCATCGTATATATCTCCGCCCCTGAATTGAATTTCATCTATAACACGTTGGCATTTCTCTTCTAAGGAACTTAAGGCTGCATTGATAGCTTCTTTCTCGGTATTATAACCGTCTTTTAGCGTATCAACATAAGCTGCGCCACTGCAACCGCCTTGCGTCCAAAAATTATAATGGAGTCCAAAATCCCACCGCCCATTGTCTGATTGCGCTGTTGCGACTTCAAAGTAATTTATTTTATTTTCCCATTTTATCTTAACATTCGGCGTTAAGCATACATCGAAAATATTGAAACCAAACTCTTTGTATTGATGCACTATTTCGGGTCTGTCCTCCAAATGTAAGTATTCGCAGTATTCTTCAAAAGTGAAATTTTGCCCCGTACATTTGCAGCTATGGTGAATATCTTTGCTCATATCTTAATCCTCCTTTTCATCATATACCCACCAGACAAGCGATAGGATAACTACAAAAGCAATTCTACTAAAAACATTGCTTTGTTTTTCTATCCACGTTATATCCCAATTGAAATACGCAATTAAAAGATATATCGTAACTGATGGATAAACAGTAGTTCTTAGATAGGTAAACAACTTGCAAATTAGTTTCTTAATCATAGTTATTCTGTGTCTTCTGTTGGTAACCCTGGTATCTCCATCCAATAAGCAATATCGCTTTGGTAGCCGAATGTGTCCCAATACCTACTATCAGCTTTATATTTACAAGTATGGCAATATCCATTCTGTGCCATAACTATGTAGCGTCCACTTTTCTTAGGTAAATCACCATCTATATTCTTGTGCCAAGGGTTCACAGGGTGCTCGTCTGCCCATTCTGCACCTTTCCAAAAAGCACATTCTAACAAATCTGTGGCTCTCGGACTAAACTCATAGTTAGGCGCAGACATCAATGTTTCTGTTATTGACGTTGATACTGCTTCTTCTATTTGTTTCTGTCGTATTTTTTCTCGTGTCATAGTTGATAATCACTTATTAATTCCAATACTTTTTTCTTAAACTCTTCTTCTGTGTCGCAGAAATAATAGTCAGCTGCATCATCGTCCGTGTCATAGACTACACCGTCTTTGTAGAATATCACCCAACCTTCATCTTCGTTCGGCATGCTTTTTCTTGCGTGATACGGTGCAATAAGTCCGTTATACCTATCGCATTCGGGGTAATCTACTGGGAATAAATATAAGCTTCTAAGCCAATCTCTTAGTTTCGATGTGTTTTTATTTATATACGCTGATTTCATAACACCAATGCTCGTTCAATTTGTTTCTTATAATGTTCGTTAGCTGCCTGCTTGGCTGCTGAAAGTGAGAGATAGCAACTAATGTAATAGCTATTACAGAATAAATTAAATTTGTTATAAACAAATTCTATCCTGTAGAACCAGTTGAAAACTGTTACGGCAAGGTATGGTCCATCTTTGTAAACTCTTTTCCATTTCAATTCTGGTATATTCTCCAACACGCTCTCACGTCCAGAACTGAAAGCTGCCTTGATGTCGTCAAATATGAAGCACTTGTTATCTACAAAGATAGGGTCGCTTTCTCCGTTCACTCTGGCATACTCTTTTAATGCGTATTCCTCTGCTAAATCTTTCATAACCCTAATTTTTCCTTAGCATTCTTTTTGTAAACATTATTTGCGAACTCTTTCGCCTTTGATAAGGTAGGGCGAGTACACAACGTTTCGCTGTTATAAATTACGGCAAACCCACCTTTCAAAAGCGGACAAATAGAGAATATACCAACGAAAGTATTCGCCAGCATTTCATACTTTCCAACCGTCCAATTTAACGACTTTATACCTTTGTAAGCATCTTTCAACCCTGCCTTGTACGTATCTTCGATTAGACGCAATACAAAGCTTCTATTAGGTGTATTTCTCTTTACGCCTCTTACGTCCTCCATATAAGAGGCACATAACTTGTTTGTTGTTTCTTGTTTCATAATTTTGCTTTTATTTTCTGTTTGTTTTATTTTATCTAAATGATGGTTCGTGAGCAAAGTTTACAACGTGCATCATCTCTTTAAATCTATCAAGTAGACGCTGGTCGTAATATTCTCCAATCTCTTTTGAAGTAAGATTAGATGTTGTTATCGTACAAAATTGTTTTTGATAGCGATAATGTATAACATCTGTAACTGCCGTAACAGTATCGCCATAGTTAAGACTTTCGCAAGGTTCTGTGCCTAAATCGTCTATACATAGTATCTCTATGTTCTTTAGAAGACGAAATGCTGTAGTTGCTTTTTCGTTTTCCTTTGTCGGATTGTTGTCAGCTTTAGCAAGCTGCACAAGCTCCTTTGCTGTTACAATTCTGAAACCGCTGTACGGTGGCTCTCTGTTCTCGCAACGCTCTCCTAAATGGAGATAGAAATACAATGACTGCAACGCCAGCACAAGAGTTGTTTTTCCATTGCCTTTATCGCCACAAATAAACAACCCAAATGTTGTTTCGTTTGATGTCAGCCACTTAGCGACATCTAATATATGCTGTTTATATTCTTTGCTATCAACAAATTTTCTCATTCGTGCTGCAACTTCGGCTTTACAAGCTGCATACAGCATAGCGTATACTTGTTCTGTCGTGTATGGTATTCTAAAACGTGTCGGTATATTCTTTCTTTTTAGAAGAAGTGAGAACATTGCCTCTACGTCTATTTTTTGTTTCTTGTCTATTGCTTTCATTGTTTTGCATTTTTCTTAACCAATTATTGAAATGCTGCTTTGCATCTCTGATATTGGCGTGTTCCTCTATTCCATCTGCCAAACATTGCAGTTTAAAATCGTCCAACTTCTTTATTAATACATCTTTTGGTAAGTGATGCAATGTTTGTAAGTTGTCGAGCCATACACAGGATAGTTTTAGTTCTTCAATTTCTTTATCTATTCCTGTAGTGTTGTTGTTTTGTTTGACAGATTGTTTTTTTTCTATGCAACAGTAATCTTCTATAGCTATAGCATTGTTGCATAGTTTAGATATTTTTAGGTATCGTTTTTGAATACCTTTTGATGTCAATACCTTTTCTTTGTATAAATATTCAGAGTTGAACAGCCCCACTTTTGCACAGCAAATTACAACTTCCTTTACGAAAGCTACATCTAAATTTAAAGCTTGCATAACAAGTTGTACTGTGGTCTTATTCCACGATATATAATATCCATTACGATATATTTCGCATAACAGATAAACATATACTGTTGCTGCTTTTGCTCCCTGATATTGTATAAGCTTTCGTACTTTAGCATCTTGGAAGATGCTAATTTCGATAGGGTAATAATCAATATCCATTTTAGTAAAATTTAAGGTAACTTTCTACTTCATTTATAAATTCGTCTAACGAATGGCAGACGATATATTTATATTCTCCCTGCTCCGTTACAAGCTTCTCCCATTGTTTTTGCGATGGGCTTTGCTTGCCTTTTGCAGTTTTCATTTCAATGAGCAAAGCTCCATAGAACCTATTGGGAATAAGCAATATCAAATCTGCCACACCAGCCACAACCCCCTCTTCTTTGAGTATTGCAGCTGTGCGTGCATCTCGTTTACCTCCATTAGGAACTGCAAAAAGACGACCTTGCAGTTTCCTATATTTTAGGTTGAACCACCGCACACAAGAACGTTGTATGCGGTGTTCCTCGTTGGAGGGTGATTTGCGCTTGGCTTTCTGTTGAGCCAATGCTTGCTCAAAAGTCAAACTCATAGTTTATTATATTCTCCTATTTCCTATTTGCCTTGTTTTGCATATCGTACATTCTTAGGGGCTAAACGCTCTTCCTGCTGAGATTCGTCTTCTTTTGCTCTTTCGATACGTTTATAAAGAACATCAGCATATTTTTGCATATGCTCTAATTGTACCATAAGTTCTTGCCGTTTGTACCAATGCAATGTGCCGATTGTAAAGCACGCTTGTATAGCCTTGTTGATACGTTTGGTTAGCTCTGTAAGCTCAAATTCCATTCTATTAATGAAAGTTTCAGTTAATACATAACCCTCCTCAAAAGCTCTTTTAGGCGACCATGACATATAGCCGTCTTCGTATTGAATAAGATAGCCCATCATATTCTCACTATCATCTCCATAGATTTTTCGACCTATGATTTCCTGCGCATCAAACAAATCACAGGGTGCTGCTTTTACACTTTTAGTACAAGTGTATTGTTTCATTTTTTCTTCCATTTTACGCATAATTTTTTTGTTTTTTTGTTAGACATTTATTTTAAATTAATGGATAGAGCAGGACTCGAACCTGCACGAGCTATATCAAGTGTTAGCCGTTACCAACTAAGCGTTGCACATGTCTTAATATTTTCACTTGATTTATAGGAATATACCACGTTAGAGGTGCTTACACGGCTTCTGTTGTAATGGTCTCTCCCATATTCCCCTCTCACCGACTTAAGTTTAGCGTCTACCAATTCCGCCACCTATCCAAAAACCATACGTTGTTGTCTATTTCTCGATGAATGGGATTTCGGGCGCAATATTCTTGATGGCTTCAATCTGTTCATCAATGATAGTGTCCAGTGTTTCTTCTACAACTTGCTGTGCACTTGGGGAAATAAGCTGCACCGTTACGTCATGCCCATTGATAGTGGCATACGTCTCCACTTCGATAGACTGCGCTTTTGTGCCCTTGAAAATAGGCAGTACTACAGAGAAGCGGTCAGGCATATTGGAATCTACAATTTGTGAATAGTTGTCCGTGTATGAGCCGTTTTCCTTGCGGTCTCGCTCGTAGTCGGTGTTCACCTTTGCCTTGAAGTTCTTAAAGACTGACACCAATTTCATGTTAGTATCACGCTCGGCAAAGTAAGCACGGTTCATCTTGATGAATTGGCTAAGCTGAATAGGTTCCCATTCATAGCCATCATTGATGTGGAACGCTTCAAACTGACGGGACAGCTGCAATTGTCCTGTAACGATAATTCTGTTACGTTTGTCTGTCTCGTTGCAGACAAGCACCATTGTTAGGTTATCTCGGTCTACAATGATATGCGTGTGTTCACGGTCTATCTGACCATCGCAACCCCAGCGTTTCTCGAGGAATGAGAAAATAGCCCCAATAGTACCTCTTACGTTGAGGTTTTCGGGTTCAAGCACGGGCAGCTCGTTCACATTGCCCACTTCGCGAATGATAACCTCTGCCTTTTGACAGTCCTTATCAAGATTGATTTGCATTTTTTCGTTTGTCATAATTAAATGTTATTAATTGGTTTGTTACTCTGCTTTTTTAAACTCTTTGAACAAAGTTGGTGAGAGTTCGTCTCTTGTTGCAGGGCGACTTGACACAAGTACACCCTCTGCATTATAGAAGCACGCCATACGTTCTTCTTCGTCTACGAATTTGTAGACTTTTTCTGTTACGACGCGGCTCTTCGCCTTAATGTCGGCAAGCAGTTCTTCGACGTCCTCTTTTAGAGGTTTTAATTCAAGGTTCTTTTCTGCTTTGAAGTCTTTAATTTCTTCTTGCAGGTCATGAATTTTGATAGACTTCTCTGCAAGTGTAGTCTTCTTCTTTGCAAGTTCGTCGGCATCAAACGCTTTACTGTAATCCATTTCGACAACTTCGTCTGCATTGTCGATAAGGAACTGTTTGCGCTCGTCCAAGTTCTTGATGTCTTGTCCTAATACTTTCTGCATGATTTTTTCTTTTTGTTTGCGTTTTTGTTAATTATTCCCATTGTATTTTTATAATGTTATTTCTACTCCCTTTTTAGCAGCTATTGTGCGCTTGCCTGTTGCTCTGCGGACTGCCCTTACAAATTCGGCTTCGTTGCTGTTGCCGTCTGACAGGTGCAATAACACGATGTGTTTTGTTTGACTTAAGTCGTTGTGTTTCAGTATGCCTATTGCATTGTCTATGCTTAAATGGCTCAACATCAATCGGTCTCTCATAACCGCTGGTACTCGTCCGTTGATAATATTGCTGTCCAATATCTCGTCCGAATAGTTGGCTTCTATGAGCCAATGGTTAATGCCATTGAAGTTGTAAGGCACTGCATAGGTATCTGTTGCAAAGAACAGTTTGCCAAACTCTTTGTGCCATACAAGGTAGCCCACGCACGGCACATCGTGGTACACATTGAAAGGTATAACTTTGAAGTTGCCTAACTTGTAGCATTTGCCGTGTTCTGCAGCTTTAGCACTGTAGCCCAAAGTTTTTGCTTTTATAGTTTCTTCGGGCGCAAGCAATGGTATCGCTGCATCGGTGTATTCCTTTGCGAATGCTGCGTGGTCTCCGTGCTGATGCGAAACCAAACAGCCGACTACCTTTTGAATATTCCAGTTTAAAACCTTTTTGGCTTCCAGCAGCGGCAGCCCTGCTTCTATTATCAAGGCTTCGCTGTCGTTCTGAATTACGTAGCAGTTTCCTTTGGAGGAACTGCCAATGCAAGTTAATACCATTGCTTTTACCTTTTATATATTAGATGGGGCACTTGCGCTCGCTTTTGCTTTCGGGCTGTGGGGCTTCGTCTACAGGTTCATAATTTGCCGACTCCGTAAAGTCGATTGTTTCCTGTGGCTTATGCTCCAACTGTGGGGTTTCGTTCGCCTGCACTGTTATTTGCTGTTGTGCTGCATCACGAGTTGCTTCAGCTGCACTTGGGGGTGTCATAGATAAATCTTCCTCTTCTCCATCAGTTGCGCTATCCAGCTCTATTTTGCAAGCACGTGCAATGACGGTCTTCTTACACATTTGGTCTGTGAAGTTTTGATGCGCACCACTTGTGCCACGTGCTGCACCTTGCTGCCACGACTTGCGTATTTGGTCCATTGTCATAACCTCCAAATGCCTACTTCCATCGTAGTTAATTACAACAGCATAAGCTGCTTTGATTTTGTCGGGATTGATGTTTTCTATTGCTGTCTCGTGTTTTATCAATTGATAATATCCGTTCTTGTCTACGCCGTAGACAAAATTATCTCCCTCATAGATGACTTGCGCAACAACATCTTGTATGTTGGTATCACGCTTTGCACGCAATAGCTTTCCCGTGTAGCGTTCCCAATATTCAAGGGAGTTGCCACAAGGGATAAAGTAGCAGTGTTTTTTAGGATGCTGCCCACGTATCACCATTTCGAGCAAGCAGTTGCAAATGCTTAATTTGGTGCACACGTCGATTGCTTTCTGCTTGGTGCGCGTCTCTATCGTTTGTATATATATCCACGCACTTTTAAGAGCATTGTTCACATTGTAGTCTTTCGGCAGCACAAGTCCGCCTGTCTGTTGCAACTCTTCAACCTGTTTCATAACCGCATTGACGGTTTTTTCCTGCATTTCCTTTAATGCTGTATTGCTTTGTGATGGAAGTTGTACAGGTGCTGTTGCTGTTTGTTGTTGTGTCATAATTATTTTTTGTTTTTAAGAGTTTACTACTGTTAGTTCTTTGTCTTGCGGACTTACCACGAGGCGTATTTGCTGGCTTGCCGTTGGCAATATGTTTGTAATGCTTTCTGCGTTATCTATTATGATGGGCGCAAAAGCATTGTGGTGCCTACACATAGCGTTGATGATGTCTATTCCAGCGTTTATCTTTTCGCTGTTCGACAAATCTTGGTAAGGTGTGCCGTGCATCGTGCACTCGCAAGTAGTCTTAAGACCACCGTTAAGCTGATGTTCAAACATATTGAAACGCACTATGTCAAACATACTGTTCACTTTCGATTCCAGGTCTTCGATGTAATACTGCACCAGTTTTGTAGCTGTATTGTCCTGCTGTTCTAAACCTGCAAGCTGCTGGCTAAGGTCCCGTTGCTCTGTCGTGAGTTCTGCGATGCGCTTTTCCTTACGCTCTATCTGCTGTTTGGTTTGGAGCTGGTCTCGGAGCTGGTCTCGGAGCTTCTGTTGCCCTTGCTTCTGCTCTTTTATACGATTAATCGCTTCTTCCTGTGTAGTGTTATCCTCTTCCTGTTCGAGTTGCTGTAACTTGTCCTCTTCGCCTTTGATGAGGTTTGTAAGTTCAATAACTCTGCTATCCGTTGTGTAGTCTTTCTTTTCGGGTTGAGTGCCTTTTGCTTTTTCAAGTTCCTTTTCAAGGTGAGCAACACGTTCTTCTGCTTCTTGCTTGTCAGTAGCACAGCGTTTGCGCTCTTCTTCGATTTCGTTTTGTTTTTTAGCAATACTTTCAGCTTCTATATCCAGCAACTCTTGTTTCTTCGCCTTGCTCTCGTTGAAGTTGCCTTGCAAACGCTCACGTAGACTGTCAATATCCTCTTGTGGAAGTCGCTGGTGGCACGTAGGGCAAGTTTCGTTGTTTTCGTCCCATGCAAAGGTTTCGTCCTCCACCTGTTGCCAGCGTGTGCGAAAATCTTCTTTCTGCTTGTTTAGCGACTGCTGTTTAAGTTCGTTGTTTTCCGCATCATTGTTGATAGTGTAGATATTTTTACGCTGTTTCTCAATAGCTTCTTCAATACTACTAACAACGCTTTCGTGTAGCTTCTCGGCTTCTCGGTTCTCCTTGTTGATTTTGTCTATGATGCTGTCTCGTTCGACTTCATAGGCTTGTATCTGCTTACGGATAGCCGTTTTGGCTGTGAAGCTCTCATCGCTTCCCTTACTTGCATCGGCAAGCATATCATCATAATACTGCAGACCTTTTTCAATCTCCGCTATACGTTTTTCGAGAATAGGAAAGTCGTAATCTTTGCTTTCCAACTCTACAAGTTCCGTCTGATGTTCGCTGATGCGGCTTGGGATTAGTTTAAGTTCCTCTTTTACGAGCTTAATCTTGTATGCAAGGTTTTCACGGAACTTGTCAATATCACCATTCTCTACGTACTTTTCAAGCAAAGCCCATTCTTCTTTTTGAGCTACAACATCGAGAAAGTCTGTTTCTCCCACCATCTGTTCGAGCAGCAGACGTTGGTCGGCAGCCTTTAGACTTGGAAAGTACATAGGGTTGGTGATGCTCTTAAACAAGGCTTCGGGCAATATATTTGCTATTTCTGCCTTGTACTCTGTTTGCGTGTATTTATTGCCATTGATGAAGTAATTTGTCGTGTGCCCTGTAAGCACTTCCTCTTCTTGTCCTCGTGGCTTACTCCACACGTCTTTGCGCACCTTTTCAAGAGTACGTTCTACTCCATCTACTGACAGCGTAAGCTTAACGCAGTGTTCCAATTTTGGAATTACGTTATTGTTTTCATCTTTGGTGTCTATGCCAAAGACGCTTGCACCCTCACTGTTCTTGTCGAACAGCGTCCATAGTATTGCATCTATGACGGTTGTCTTTCCTGTGTGGTTCGCCCCATATATGGAGGTTACCGTATCACAGAAATTAATTGTTTTCTCACCTAATATTCCTTTGAAATTCTTTAAGGTGAGTGTTTTAAAAATGATTTTCATATAATTTTGTTTGTTTTAAATTAGTATTTGTAGCTTGTGGCGGAGTCGAACCGCAGACCAAGTTTATATCCCACACCGTGCAGTACACAAGCCATATAAAAAATGTGCAGCTCATCACGAGTTGCACATTCGACAAAGGTAACATCTGCCTCTGCAGATAATAATTATTATAGTCTATATACATAACAAAATACATTAGTTGCTACAGCGACTTATCACAAGCGGCTACAGCTGAAAAATCAAGAAATCATATTATAAAAATGGAAAGAACCCACTCTCAATTCGATTGCAGCACCGCAAATAGAGTGCGGAGTGGGTTTATATTGAAATTAGTATTGTTCAAAATTTATTTTAGATGTATGCTTTGCTTTTGCTCCTTTCGCAAAGTGCTATTTACTATCAAATATCGCCACGCAGTTAAGAAGTCTTCGCATATAGACACCTATTCGTCCCCAGTTAGCTCACCAAATCACGATAGGCACTCTGTATATGTCCACTTGCGCAGTACCCACTCTGTGTAGAGAGAATGAAAGCGTAGCAGAATAGAGCTTACATACGAAGTTGTTTCCCACGCAAGCGAACCCAACAGCTATTCTCTTTACGTGTTGTAAAGGTGCGTTGCGTACTTACGTCTAAAATCTATATAGTATATTGTTTATGCGAGACAGACGCCAACCCTGCCTACTCTCTACGCTATGACGTTTTTGCGTGCTATATAAACAATATGTATGTTCTTTCTTTGTTTCTTTTGTATCAATAAGTCAAAGACCACGTTTAATAGTGGAGAGAAGTGGAATCGAACCACAGTTTTAGCCTGCCTACCGTTTTCTAAGGCTTCTCTCCCTTTCGGCTTTTGCTGTGAGGAAAGCCGTTAAGTCCTCTTTTTTGTACAGGGCTTTGCGCCCTATTTTGTATGTTGGAATGTTGAGCTTTTTAACATAGCTTTCTGAATAGCCCAAAAACTTTGCAGCTTCCTTGCGTGTCATCATTGCACCAGCATTAAAGCCTAATTTTTCCACAACCTTGTCGGCTACCTTGTCGGCAAGAATGTTAGCCATTCTGTTTGCTATTATGTCAAGCTCACGTGACATCATTCCTCGATATCAATCTCTAACTTTCCAACCCATTTGCAAGCTACATAAAATGCTATACAGCTTACAACAAACACGAAAAGGTTTGCTGCCATTGCAGAAAACAATACACAGCAAAATGCCGTGATTGCCGTAATTACAGCAAACCTTTGCACCAACGACAGGTTGGCGAACCAGTTTATACATAATATGTTTTTTATATTTTCCATTTCTTTTAAAATTATGCAGCGAGGACGCTACAGGGAACAGTGCCAAGAAAACACTTGCGCCCCCGCTGCTGGTTTATATTGTTTATTTGTTTGTTAAGAACTTGTTCACGAAGTAAACTTGTCCCTTTCCTGTTACTTTAGAAGTGATGGTTGTGTGCATTACTCCATTGTTACCGCTGCGAGTGCCTTTCTTTAATTCAAATAACCCCTGCTCGATATATCGTTGATTAGGAATGTTGTACCGTTCTCCCTTTGTGCCGAGATAGCCTTTTTCACGCAACCATCTGAAGAGTCTCCTTTCTCCCATTGGGTAGCCGTTCTGGTCAATCAGTTTTGCAAGCTCACCTATCAGGCACGAAGATGCAGAACCGCTTACGGCTTGTGTGAATGTAACAGCAGGCTGCGCTTCTGCAACTTTGCGTTCTGCTTCAATCCGCTGCTGGCGTTCCTGTTTCAAAGTTGTAGCAAGCTGGATAAGATAATCGGGGTCTGACAATGTTTTTTCGATGATATTGTCAGTCATATATGCACCGTGCTTTCTGATTGTTGGCAACACCTCGCTTGTTATCCATTTGCGGAACTGCTTTGCTTCGGGCTTACGGCTGTCGAGAATGACATCGTATAAGCCGTCTTCATTTACGAACAATGCTTGTTGTGTTCTGCCGAGGCTGTCTGCGATGGGGTAATTTGAAATTACCTCATCTCCAAGTCGCTGATTTACACCTTTTGCTGATAATCCCAACGCCTTGCATACATCTGCAAGACAGAACAAAGGGTTTACCTCTGTGCCAGCAACACGGACGTTGCCAAATGATGGGTTATTGAATATTTGAATTGCTTGCATATTAGAACTGTTTTACAAAACCTAACTCTCTCGCTTTTTGGCGCACCATATTTTGCATATCAGAGTCGCATTTCCAATGCATTGCATTGTATATGGTTGGCTCGCTCACCCCAAGAATGGCAGCGAGTTTCTTTTTTGCACCTTTTTTTAATTTTATGGGTTTTCTATTTGCCATATCGTTTTTAATTTGTATATTTGCAGTCTAACCATAAAATATCTGAATGGTATTGTTTGGTTATCTATGTCGTTGCGGTGCAAAGGTAGAACTTTTTGTTCTATCAGTAAAATAAAAATAGAACAAAATGTACTCTAAAACACTATTTATATAACGTCTAAATAAATAAGTTATGGAAACTACTGAAAATAAAAGACTTATAGATGTTATAGCTTTTCTTAAGAAAGAGCGTGTAATATATAACGAAAGTGATTTTGCTAAACAATTAGAGATTGGTAAATCTTTCTTGTCCGATATTAAAGCAGGTAGAAAGGTTTTGAGTGAACAAATAGTTCTAAAAATATGCGCTTTAGACGCACGGATAAATAGAACTTGGCTTTTAACTGGTGAAGGTTCTATGTTTACTACTGAACCATCTTTGGCTGGCTTCAACGAATTAGAATATACTCGAGTACCTTTGCTTCCCATATCTGCACAAGGTGGCTCGCTTAATGACTTTGTTGTTTCTGTCAGCTTGCAAGACTGTGAAAAGATAATTTCTCCTATAAATGGAGCAGACATAGCAATAACCATATCGGGTGATAGTATGGCAGACGAGTATCCGAACGGCAGCATCGTTCTTGCAAAGCGCATAAACGAACGTGCCTTTATAGACTGGGGTAAGGTTTATGTGCTCGACACTTGCAATGGGGTGGTGGTAAAGACACTTACACCATCAGAGAAAGAGGATTGTATTCGTTGCGTTTCGATTAACCCTGATCCAATATATGCACCTTTCGAGGTTGCGCTGAATGATATTTACGGAGTGTACAGAGTTATGTTGTGTATGGCAAAGAAATAAATTAATAAATATAACAACTATGACAAACGAAGAATTGGATACAATTACTATTGAAACAATCGTTGAAGATATATTTACAACTTTATCAATAAAAAAACGAAAGAAAGATATTGTACAGTTTTATATCAATAAGGCTGGGTTAAGTACAGAACTTTTTGCAGCTGAAAATTTAACGAAAAGTCCTGTAACGGTTACAATGATTACAAGGAAAATCGAAAATTTGTTGAAGCAAGACCAAAAGCAGGGTCAAAACTCTTTTCTTAAACTAACAAAAAGCTTTTATTCAAAAAGACCTAAGCATAATCCGAATATAAATCCTACCGAAAGTTTATATACAGGTAAGGCTGGGGAATGTGCTGTAATGTCAGAACTCCTTTTTTATGGATATAATGTAAATAGCATGATGGTTGATGAAGGTGTAGACCTTGTTGCATCAAAAGATAATGTGTACTATTATATTCAAGTAAAGACAACAAATATCACAGAAAAGAATAGGGCTTATTTTAAAATTAAGTCGCAAAAATTTGACGGTTTTTTAGGAACACAAATTCGTTACTTTCTTGTTGCAAGATGTAAAATCAAAAATGAGGAAAGAAATATCTTCTTTTTATTTAATAACGGAGATATTGCGCGCTTATCATCGCAACAAAAAATAAATGAGTCTTCAGACTGTTTAAACATAAAGATAGAATTTGATGATAGAACAGGACGAGCCTTTATATACGATAGGAATAGAGAGGATATTGATTTTTATATGAATAATTTTAATCTATAATTAGAAATTTAACATCTTAATTTAAAATGAAGAAACAGAAATGGTTTAACTTCTTTGTAGTGGTTTCACTTATATTTTCCTTTTGCTTTTTTCAACATCGAATTCGCATTATCAACGAGCGTATAGAGTACATTGAAAGTTCTATTTCAGACATTGAAAGCAAATTAGATGATGCTGAAGCAAGTATAAAAATCAATAGAAAAAACATTTTAGAGAATGAAGATGAAATTAATTCATTGGAATTGGATATTGATGATATAACAAATAATTAAACCAACATTTTATGAAAACATTAATTCTCTCCGCCCTCGCATTCATATTAAGTGGGCAAGTAAGCACCGAAGTAAAGACCAAAGAAGCAACAGTCTACATCTGCACTGGTCCAAAGGCAAAGAAGTACCACGCAACACAAACTTGCCGTGGATTAAACAGATGTTCGGGCAGCATCAGACAGCTTTCTGTAAGCAGCGCAAAGGCAAAAGGATTTACGCCTTGTCGGATTTGCTACAAGTAGTTTCAAAATCGGAAGCAAGGAGTGATGCCTGCATCTTTACAACTTTACAAATATCCCTGCAAGTTCAATGGCAATAATTATCAATATCAGCATTGATAATAGTTGCAAAAGAAATGTATCTGATTTATTATCCATATTTTTTCTACAAAGTTATATAAAAAAAATAGCAATGCAATATTTCATAGTAATATTTGGAATAGATGACAAGAACATTCATAAAAAATCTTTGGCTGCTTATGGGAACTGCCATGAGATAATGAATAACACTTATCTTCTTGAAATTGCCGAAAATGACACCACGAGTGTAAGTGTGAGAGACGAAATATACACTTCGTCGGGAATAAGAAGTTTGGATGTTATGGTAATACGCTTTGATTTAAATTTACGAAGTGCTTGGGCTTTATCTAAGAAATCAGCAGATTTATTAGCAAAAATTTACAAAACTATAGAAAATGGCTCGGAAGAATAGTTCATTTGGTGATACTAACGTTAAAATTATTCCTACTGACACTATAAAAATCTATCAAGTACAAGAGAGCGAGTTGAACGAATTGGAAAAGGGTAGCAACTCAGACTTGTATCTTGAGATTGCAATATCCTGTTTTTCCATATTCTGTTCTTTTTTGACATCTCTGCTAACGGTTCCTATAGATGGAAAGCCTTTTATCATCTTTACTGTGATTGCAATAATAACTGTAATCACAGGTTTAATTTTGTTATTACTGTGGCATCGCTGCCGAAAAGAGAAACAGGGCATTATAAACAAAATCAGGTCGCATGAAGAAAAAATACTGGGTTGAGGCAAAATAAAGCATTCTGACGGCTCAAAATTTTTCAAACGATAAAACTATCATCTTTGGTATTTAAAACGAACAGACGTAAAATAAACAGGCAAATTAAAGATACTGCCAAACATTGCAACAATGCTCCAAAATCAAATTAGACAGAACAATAAAAACAAGATACGTATCGCAAAGAGTTCGCAAAATCTTATTTGTGATACCAAATAACAGATTAAAAATAAAAACAACTGTATTACAGACAGTTCCATAGAGCAAAATTAACCCCAACGGAATCACAAAACAAGGAAAGAGGATTTTGGAAACAAAATCCTCTTTTGTGTTTAAAAATACTCACTTGTAACCTAATTAGTACATTCAGCGGTGTTTACGGTTAATGTTACACTCTGTGCTTAATGCAACATACTGAGCCTTCAAACTTAAATACCGTTATATTTAGTCTATTCCATAAAGCATATTCCATCAGCCTATTGGTTGCTCTATATTTAATTTCTCATGCACCCCAAAGGAATAACTTTAACACCGTCGGGACGCGTGTAAGCCATTACACCGCCTGTTATCACCATAAGCAGGTCTGGCTCACGAAGTCGAATTTGCTTTTCTTTTGCATTGTATTGCTGGACCAGACGTTTAATTTCTAAAAGATGTTCAGCTCCTTCCTCTATTTCCCTGCTTCCAAGCTTAAACTCAATGAGAGCATATCTCCCATCTTCTAAATGAAGAACGGCATCTGCTTCTAAATCGTATCGGTCATGATAATAAGAGATATAGCCTCCTAATGCCTGAGAATAAGCCTTCAAGTCGCGAATACACATACACTCAAAAATAAAGCCAAAGGTCTTCAAGTCCATTAATAATGTTTCTGGAGACATAGATAGGGCTGCAACGGCAATAGACGGATCAACAAATTCTCTTTTAACACCCCGACGTATGGCAGATGCCGATCTTACCGCTGGACTCCATGCTTCTATATCTTGTATGACAAAAAGTTTGGTTAATGCGTTTATATAATCATTCAAAGTATTTTCTGAACAATTTTCTACATTTGCCCTAATATCCTTCAGCAGACTACTTTTCTTTGCCAATGTTGAAATGTTTCGTGCGTAAGTGCGCAAAATAAGCTGACTAAGTTTTTCGTTGCGTGTAATTCCATCGATGGTTGAAATGTCAATTCTGCAAAGACTATTGATATAGTCTTTTACAACCTGAAGGCGTGCTTTGTCCGTTTTGCGGATTAATGATGCTGGCCATCCACCTCTGCAAGCTGCAAAAACTAAGTCCTCCAACTGCATAGGTGATGTTATCCCATCAATATCTATAAGAGGATTATCAAATAGGTTTTTCAAAGAAACAGCACCTGATGACTCTTTCGACTCAAACAGACTCATAGGCAACATTCCCATAGTTGCAATACGCCCCGTCCCTGAATGTCGAATGGTACTTTTGTCTATAGAATTAGAGCCTGTCAAAATAAACTGACCTACGTCATTTCGTTCGTCTACCACTGTTCGTACAGAATCCCACAAGACAGGCAATTCTTGCCATTCGTCTATCAAGCGAGGTGTTTTGCCTGTCAATAATAAAGATGGTTTGATAGCTGCGGTAGCAAAATATTGTTCTCGCATATCAGGGTCTTGTAATTTAAGAACACTTGCAGCTTGTTGTGTAGCTGTTGTTGTTTTTCCACACCACTTGGGACCTTCTATCAATACCGCACCTGATGAGTCAAGTAGATCGGTAAGCAGACTGTCTACCATTCTTTTGTAATACTCCATATACCAAATATTTTTGCAAAAGTAACGCTTTTTTTCGGCACATAAAAGTTATTGATGCTTTTTGTGCTGTTTCATTGAGTGTTTTTGTGGTAAAACGTTGATGCTTTTTGCGCTATTTTGTTGAGTGTTTTTGTGGTAAAACGCTGATGTTTTTTGTGCTGTAATATGTTCTTTTTAGTGTTGTTATTTACAAGAAGAACAGATATATTATTTATAGTGTTATTTAGAAATACTTAGTTGTGCTATGTTTCTTACTTTCTATCTCATCTTATTCCTAAAATGTTTCGCCGTAAAAAGCTGATAGTATGACTATTCTAATAAGTTAGAACCATCTTCAATAAAATGTATGCTAACAATTCTTACAGAATGGTATACAAAATAGAATCACAACAGAATTGCAAATAGGGGAGGGTAGTTTGCTCTCCTCTTTTGTTTATAATTGTCTATTTGCATTGCTTGTAAGCAGCCTTTGTTGCTCTACCAAGCAATCGAAAAGAATATCCAAATGTATATAAAATATCTCAGATATCTGTCGTGTTCGTTTCAGATATCTGTCAGTTTCGTTTTAGATATCTGTCGCTTTCGTTTTAGATATCTGTCAGTTTTTTCATTGGGTTCAGAGATTACTCAGATAAAGATCAGGGTTGTGCGAGTCGTTTAGTACAGAACTATTAATATTGTTATCCGATAAAGTTCGGATTGCATAAAACAAAAGTCGGTCATTATGATTTCTTGTTTGTCTGACAACAGAAAGAAATCGTAACGACCGATTTACGTTAAGCTCCAATACAAGCTATATAGCACAATTAGTTCCCTCTTATAATTCTGCTTTTATGCACATATCCGGTTTTGCCATTGTTTGTAGATACTTTCCACCATTCGCCATCTGCTTCTAATACACGCACGGGAGTGTCAGAAGGTATGCGCCCAATTATTCGTGCCGATATGCTGCCTTTTTCGCGCATATTGCAAAAGCCATCAGAGTCGTATATAAAGTGTGTTGCAACCTTATTGTTGCGTCCGTTTGCTGCTTCTGTTTGCTGTACAGAACGAATAGAGGCTACAAGTTCTTTCAGTTTGTTGTTATCATAAAAATTGTGCTTTTTAAGTCGGCTCTCTATATCTGGAAACTGACGAAGAAAATAGTCAAGACATTCGAAAGCCTTGCTGCCACGAGGTTCAAGAATAGCAGCTCGGTTGTTGTTGTCGTAGTCCATCATAAGTGTAACCAAGTAAACCAAACATTGGTCTTTCGTGTCCACATCGTATTCCAATGCATCAAACACCGACGAAAACGCTGTAACAATTCGTTCAAAGTCTTTAAAATCGTCTCTGTTATTGGCACATTGGTCGTATATCTGTTTTATAAGTCGCTTTCTAATGCCTCGTTTCTTGTTGTTATAAAACAATATCGCAGAGATATATGGAATGTCGAAATAACCAGACAGTCGTGCATTTTTCACGGCAATCTCCATAAGGTTTATATTACCCTCGTAGTCGAATAAGAAGACAGCATCAGTTGCATCGCCTAAGTTTTCTTTAAAATATGGCAGAGCTGTAGAGTCGTTGTTAAACAACAATTTGTTGTATGCTGCAATTCTTTTACCAACCCCCGACTCGTTGTTGTAGAGATATTTCCTTGCGTCTTCTTTGGTTATGTTTCTATCAATCCATGGTTGGTAGAACAAATTTTCTACCTCAGTGTATATAAATCTGCCCAATTCGTTAATGGTATACTCAGTATCTATCGAATTAATTGGTCTGGCAGTATTTTTTGGATTTGCAGGCAAATCTATTCCGAACAAATATAAACATTTGTCGTGGAAACTCTGTTGCGATGGTTCTTTATAGCCATTCTCTTTCAGGAACGTTCTAATAGTTTCGGTTTGCCATTTGTCTTGGTCGAAAGTTTTCTTGTTATTTGTTTTTCTAACAGTAGCTATATTGCAGCAAGTAGAACTATATGCATTGTTGCAAACACAAAGGGCGCAAAGCATTAGCAGAGAGTAAAATTGATTGTTCATATACAATTACACTTTAATTTCTATTCAAACGCAAAAATAAATATTAAAATCCGTTCAACGAAAATATTAGCTAAATATTTATGTCGGCACTGCAAAAATAGCATAACGTGAATTCAACAAGCAAGTGCTATAAGCGTAAATGCTTGGTAGAATTTGTTTTCACGAAGAATCTTAAGCACTACGGTTGGTTTATCAACTCAAGAATATGATGTTTTTGAACTGATGTTTGCAAATAATTATCCTAATAAGATAAAAAGTAATATAATATTCTTAACTTTGTAGTGCTAACATAATCTGAAATAGCTAACAAAAACATTTCTACCTCATACAACACTCGGCAGGAAGTGGAAAGACGAATACCATAGCATGGCTGGCACATCAGTTTACAAATATGATTGACGCAAATGGTGCAGCAGTCTTTGATAGTATTATCATGGTAACAGCTCTCCTACGAAGGAAGCATAAAGTTAGAGGATGAGCCAACAGAACTAAAATCGGGCGGTATTGGTGAAGTGGGATTGAAGCAAGAGGACGAGAAGAAGACCATTGCAGAAATACTCAATATGGTGAATAGTCCGTTTGTGGGTGTCTGCAAGAAATTGTCCGGATATCCCGAACAATTGTTGCCCATGCTAAGTCTTACTTGACGACTTTCGATAACTTCGATATATCATTATCTTAGATCGTCTTGGGGACAGATTGCAAACAACTAATAATACATAGGAATTAGTTTTCCTATCACTTCTATCACTCTTCTCTATCAGCTAAAGCGTTAATGCATAGTACTTTGGTAGGAAATGTTAAAATGACAGCAAACAAAATAAAAATAGAATTGTAATATAGAATGGTGTAGTTATAAGTAGAATATAGCACGCTAATCTCACAAATAAAAAAGTATCTATGCAGAAAGGCTGCACTCATGTGTATTACCTTTGCACACATAACATAAATAATAACTTTAAAGAATAGAATTATGAAAGAACTAAAATGCCCTAAGTGTGGAAATATCTTCAAGGTAGATGAGGCTGACTATGCTTCTATATTGAACCAGGTTAAGACTAAGGAAATTGAAACTGAGGTGCAGAGAAGAATGACAGAGATGGACGAGCGTAACAAGGCAGAATTGGCGTTGGTTACGACGAAGACCGAGCAGACATTCCAAAGTAAGTTGTCGGAAAAAGAGAAGGAATTAGGTCAGAAGCTGGCTGAGATAGAACGACTAAAAGGTGAGAAAGAGAGTGAGCTGTCTCGACAGAAATCGGAGATGAGTGAGGAGATAGCGAAACTCAAAGCACGGTTAGAAGGAATAGAGGTACAGAAGACAAGTGAAATGAAAATTGCACTTGCCGAGAAGGAAAAGACAATCAGTGAGTTGAAATCGGAGATTAGCCAGAGTGGAGACAAACTGCAGTTGGCTGTGATGGATGAGCGTAACAAGGCGCAGCAGGCAGCACAAGAGAAAGAAAACAAGATTGTGATGCTGCAGAACGAGATAGAGCAGGAGAGGAGTAAGGCTCAGCTAC
>ERZ772960.531-NODE-531-length-34080-cov-14.082821_pt1 | contig 34080 bp, 24 predicted proteins | sample MGYA00580678_ERZ772960 | MGnify/ENA primary metagenome ERZ772960 (study PRJEB29015, sample SAMEA2737930) | human oral metagenome | biome: human oral; feature: human-associated habitat; material: dental | place: China | collected 2059 ... | reverse complement strand
CCTCGGTGGTGATCGTGAAGCCGGGGGGAACGGGCAGACCGAGCTTCGTCATCTCGGCGAGGTTGGCTCCCTTTCCTCCGAGGAGGTCCTTCATGGACTTGTCGCCCTCGGAGAAGTCGTATACGTACTTGACCATCGTGGTTCTCAACTTCCTTGTATGCGATGTCCGGCCCATCAGTGGGCCGCTACCAGAGGTAAGGATACACACATCAAGGGACCTAGGTCACCTCAAGGCGCCCCGCCGTATGATTGTCCTTACATATACGCAACGCAGACGAGGCCGGGGCAGCCACTCGCTCCCCACTCCCCCGCGCAACACATAGAAAAATACTGGTGGGGCAGGCCGCCAGGCCCACCCCACCAGCATCGATAAGCGATGTCAGCGCACGCGGAACTCGATCGTGGTTCCCTCACCCACATCGATGAGGTCGCCGTCGTTCAGGGCGATCATCACCATGGGGGTAACGTCCTGGAACGAGCCGTCGGCGTGACGCAGAACGGTGCCGTTCGCGCTGCCCAGGTCCATGAGGGCCCAGGAACCGGGCGTCGTCATCATGACGGCGCAGTGCGAGCGGGAAATCTCGGTCTCGGGGCTGGGCACGCGCAGGACCGTGGCCACGGGGCGGCCGGTCAGTGCGCGGGCATCGGGGTCGCGGCCGATGACGACGTCGCGGGAGACCTCGACGGGCACGGTGCCGCCGTGAATCAGGAAGGCGACGGGGGCAGCGGGCCCGGAGTTCGCGGGGGCGAGGCGCAGGATGGTCGCCTCAGTGTCGGTCTCGGCGCCCAGGTCGGCCAGACCCTCGGCGCTCATGGCCTCGGGGATGGCGGGGGGTTCAGCGACAGGAGGCTCAGCAACAACCTCGGACGAGGCCGGGGTGCCGGACTCGTCGAAACCGCCCTGGCGCTCGGCGGACTCGGCGGTGTCGACCGGCGCCTCCTCGGCGTCGGCGACGACGTAGAGCTCACCGGAGGGCTGCTCGGCTTCCTTCGCGGGCGCCTCCTCGGGGGGCTCCTCGACGTGCTCGGCGGCGGCCTCGGGAACCTCCTCGGCGTCGGGGGTGCGCGAGGCCGAGCTCAGCGAGATCGGGCCGTTGCTGGTCGCGGCGAGGAACTGTGCCTCGACGGCGGTCAGGTCCACGGACGACGTGCGCGTGGAGGGCTCCGGCAGCTCCTCGCGGGCATCGCGACGCGCGCGGCGCTCGTGGTCCGGAATGTCGGGGTTGATGAGGAAGCCCATCGTGTCGACGGGCATCGAGGCGAGGGCCTCAACCTCGTCAAGCGCGCGACCGATGCGGATCTCGCCAGCCTCGACGCGGTCGGCAGCGGGCACCATCCACGTGACCTCGTCGCCGTCAATGATGGTGGCCTCGAAGGTCTGCCACTCGCCGGGGTTGAAGGGCCAGGCCCAGATCGGATCGGTCCAGACCTGCTCGGTGATCTGACCGGCGGCGCGCATGCGCAGCTGGATGTTGCCGAGGACCGTCAGGTAGGGCTGCTCACCGGCGCAGTCCAGCAGGAGGGCATCGCCCTTCTCAGCCTGGACGTGGGACAGCCACGCCTGGGTGTCGGCGCGTCCCCACACCACGTCGGCCGCGGAGTCCGCGAAGTCGAGCGGAACCAGCGCCGCGCCGAGGGGACCCGTGACGAGCATCGCGCCCTGCCCGCGGCACAGGAAGCGTCCAATCTGAAGCATCAGTTACTGCCTTCTCTACGAGGGACCCGGCGAGCGGTCTCAATCGACGCCAGACGTACTGGTTGAATCATCCGATTCATGACATTCGATGTCAATGCTACTCGTGATTTGGTTCCTGCGTAAACTACAACGGCGGTCGTATTGTCCCGTGTTCCCTTCTCCAACGAGGCGCGCACGAGTCTGTCGGCCGTCCCCTGCGGGCCGTCACCGGCCGCAACAACCGCATGAATCTGCGAATCGCTCAGAACGCCGTGCACCCCATCTGTACAGATGACGGCCCGATCGCCTTCTTCCAGCGGCATGATTGTGTAGTCGGCTTTCACACTTCCGGTCTGTCCGGCACCCAGGGCCTTCGTCACAACATTCGCGGGAGGGATCACACGGGGCGCCCCGGAGGTGGCCGCGAGGTCGCGCGCCTCCTGCAGCGCCGAGTGATCGTGCGTGAGCTGTCGGATGCCCCCGCCGCCCACGACATAGGCGCGCGAGTCACCCACGTTAAATGAGAGCCAGTAGGGCCCCTCGGCCGTGCGCAGCACCATGAGCCCCGACAGCGTGGTGCCGGGAGCGCTCATCGGATTGTCGGCGGGTGCCAGCGACGCAACGGCGTTGGCTGCCGCGTCGATCGCGACAGACAGGTCCACCAGGTCAACGGGGCGATTCCCGAGGCGATCCGAGCTCAGAAACTCCTGCAGGGTAATAACGGCCTTCGACGAGGCCTGGGCCCCACCCAGGTGGCCACCCATCCCATCGGCGACGGCGAAGACCGGAGGAACCGCCAGCCAGGAATCCTCGTTCTCGGAGCGGACCGGACCAATATCGGTCGAGGCGCCCCATCGAACTGCGGGCCGTTCCGCGTGTTCCTCTAGAGACATGAGCCTTCATCCTTTAGCTGCGTTGAGCGCGAGGGACTGCGCGCGATACTAACCATTTTACACCCGACGTGACCAGGGCCTCGCCTGAGGACAGTGCAGAGCGGGCGAAAAAAGCAAACCGATTGACCGCTGTGCGTCACGGGGCCTCCACGCAGGCCTGCACCGGGTCGGACATGCGACCGGACGAGCTCGACACGGTCGTGATCTCAATGCAGTTCTGCCCGCTCGCGCCGTCGACCGTCACGCTCGTCGACTCCACGCGACCGCGCGACGTGCCGACAGCTCCCGACCCCTCGTAGGCGTACAGGATGTCCTGGGGCGCGGGCCCCTCGGGAGCGGTCCACGTCCAGGTCACCATTCCGTCGGTGTACTCCCCGGACAGGCCCGACACCTGCGGGGGAGCCGCGCCCAACGCGTCACCGGGAGCCGAGGAGGCGCTCGTCGTCTCGGGTGCGGGAGAAATGCGCGTAAAAGAACCCTGGCCGCGCAACATTCCCACGATGAGGCCGGCCGCGATCACCGCAGCCAGCAGCGCGAGGAGCACGCCAGCGACCGGGGACATCCCCGTTTTGGCCGCCGAGGGATCCTCAACGACGCGACGAGCCGACGCCTCGTCCGCAGATCGGTCGATCTTCCACGAGTCCGCAACCGCCTCGACGCCACCCGAGCCAGCCCCGCCCTCGAAGGAGTACGAGTGCGAACGCAGGCGCGTCTTATCCGGATCGATGACGGGAGCGCCGCGCAGGCGCGTCTTCTGGTCGCCCACGGTGGGAGCCGAGGCCTTGGAACGCTTCTCCTTGATCTCCATCTCGGTGCGCGGCAGACCCAGTTCCTTCTGGACGCGTTGCAGGCCCTGACCAAACTCCATCGCAGAGGGCGTGCGCTCAGCCGGGTCGATCATCATGGCGGCACGCAGCACCCGCTCCAGCTCCGCCGGGGCATCCGCACGCCCGAGGCCACGCATGCGTCCGCGCTGCACGCGGTTCGCGATCGACGCCGCCGAATTGTCGCCGATCGGATCCTCAAAGGGGCTGCGCCCCGTCACGAAGGTCCACGTTGTCGCAGCCAGCGCCCACACGTCCTGCAGAGGCGAGGCCGGGGAATTCACGTCCTGCTGCTCCGGGGGCGCCCACAGCACCGAGAAGCCGTCGAAGGCGCCAACCTCCAGCTGACCCACCTTCGAGGCGACACCGAAGTCCGCGAGCACCGGCTTCCCGTAGGAGTCCAGCATGATGTTCGACGGCTTAATGTCACGATGCACGTAGCCCTGGCGGTGAAACATCTCCACGCCGCCACTGATCTTGATCATGGTCTCGAGGGCCTTATCGAGCGACATCGGGCGTGCACGCACCTGCGTGAGCAGGTCAGCCACCGGGCAATACTCCATGATCAGGTACGCGCGACCGTCGCTCGTCGTACCCACACCGTGCAGCTCGACGACCGAGGGATGCCCGGCGAGCAGAGTCATCGCGTCGGCCTCGCGGTGCAGTTCCTTCGTGCCGCGCTCATCACCCAGCGTGCGCACGACCTTGATGGCCACGTCACGGCTCGGCAGCTCTTGACGGTAGAGGAAGACATCGGCGAAGCCGCCCTGACCGAGCGGGCGCACCCATCGGAAACCGGGAATATCAGGGCCCTTCAAGCCCACAACCGGGGGCGTCAACGATCCTCCTCCTCGTTCATCGTGCGCGCGATTGACGCGCTCAGGCGCAGCTTACGGCGCATGCGCAGGCTGCGCAGTGACAGCGCGCGGCGAATACGGGCGAAGAATCCGGTGCGCTTGCTCACCTGGGCGCGCAGGGCACCCACCTGCTCCCACGCGTCGCGCGCGCGGTCACGGGAGGCGCCGTTGGACGCGAAGTTCGCGACGTCCGCGTAGCGCGCGATCACAACGGGGGCAGGCACATCGTCACCGAAGCGGCTCCAGCCGTCGATCACGTAGCGGCCCTTGCCGGCCTGGGCCTCGTCGATTTCCACGGAGTCCGTCGACCCGTCGTCACCGTGGCGCACCTCGCCCGTCACCAGCGTGAAGGGGTCGCCCGGGTCCTCGCCGAGGTCCCACTGCGAGGCCAGCGACCAGGCGGTCTCCTGCCTGGTGCGTCCCACGTCGATACGCAGGCCCGAGTCCGCGGCGAGGTCGACGACCTCGTCCCACGAGCCAACGAGCGCCTGGGTGGCCGCAGCGCGGCGGCGACGCCTCCGGCGGCCCGCCTTGTAGAGCAGGATGAGCAGCGGGGGGAGTAACAGGAGCAGGAAACCACCCGCGATGCCGCCGACGACGCCCCACGGGAAGGGGGCGGCCGGAGGAGTCATCGGATCGGCGTTCTGGTCGCGCGTCGTGGGCGGCAGCTCGGCGGGAGCCTCCGGGGGCTCCGGCGGCTGCAGGACCTGCGGGCGCGGCACGGACCGAGGCTTGGGGACCTGCGTCTGCGGCGTGTGGTCGCGCGGCGGCGTCGGATCGAAGACGACCCAGTTGCCGCCCGCGAACTCGACCTCGACCCACGCGCGAATGTCGGAGCCGCGCAGCGTCGCGCCGCCGCCCTGGGAGCCGCCCTCCGGGTAGGCGCCCATGACGACGCGCGCGTTAATGCCCAGCTGGTGCAGCATCAGTGCCATCAGCGCCGTGTACTGTTGGTCGTCACCGATGAGGTTGTTGTCGTCGGAGAGCATGCGCTCAAGGCGGTCGGCGCGCACGCCGGGGCGCGAGAACTGCGTGTTCTCGTTGAGATAGAAGCCGTTCGTGGACAGATAGTGCTCGATCGCGCGCGCGGCGGCCAGCGCAGTCGACGCGTTCTGCGTGATCTCGGCGGCCTTCGTCGCGATGGCCTCGGGAACGTTGGTATCCGCCATCGTGAAGAGCGCGACCGCCAGGGTCGCCACGTCCTCGTCGCGCACGGGGGCCGTGAAGGTGGTCGTCACGGAGTAGCTCATTGTCCCCGCGGGGCCGGTCGTCAGCGCGGCGTTCGACCACGTGTCGACGAACAGTCCTTCCTTCTGGGCGCTCGCGGCCGCGCCCGTGAAGGTGATCTGCGAGGGCTCCCCCAGGACGGGCACCCACGGACCGGACATGCCGGTGGTCTCCACCGTGACGATGGAGGTGCCCTCGGGGCGGCCCGGAATCGTCGTCTCGACCGGAATGTAGCCGGTGTGCGCGTCGTCGCGCTTCTTCGTCATGCCGAAGGTCGTGCCGTCGTAGACGTCCATGGCGGCGATGCGCACGCGCTGATTCTCGGGCAGATCGGACACGGTCAGGAGGGTCTGGTCCTTCAGGTCCGTCGTGTAGTGGCGGAACGAGGCCATCGGCGAGGGATAGGCCTGAATGTCCAGGGGAGGCTGAACGAGGTCACGGCCGACGACGCGCGTCCCCGAGGCCCCCAAGTAGGACGCTGCGGGCAGCGCGATACCCACGGACATCGCGAGCACCGCAAGCGCACCCATGACTCGGGTCCATACGTAGACGGTCGAGCGGGACTGACGCCCGAGGGTGTTGTCCGCGCCGGGTGCGCTCGAGCGGCCCACGAGTACGTCCTGTCCCAGCGTGATGCGCTGATACTGCGCGGCGACCGCCCACCAGGCTGCCAGGAGCGCCCACCAGGTCAGCACCGCCCACAGGGGCAGGGTGTGGCGCGACAGTCCAAAGAAGACGGAGATGACGCCCATCAGGACGAGGGGGATGGAACCCAGGACCGCACGACCAAAACGCGCAGTGATGATACCGGCGAGGAATGCCAGGACCAGGCCGCTCATCCACGGCACGAGGGCTGGGCCGGAGTAGACCGACACGGGGGCGGTCAGCGTCAGGAGGTCCTTCCACGCGCGGAAGGAGCCCAGGACCATGACCTGCAGCGTCTTGCCGGTCGGCAGGACACTGAAGAGGGCCTCGGAGCGCAGCGCGGCCGCGCTTCCGAGCAGGAAGTAGGTGGCCACAACGCTGAGCACGCTCGTGACGCCATCCCAGCGCCAGCGCGTCGAGGCAGTGGACAGCGCGAGGCCGCAGGCGACGCCCGCACCCGCGGCGATTGCGCCCACTCCCCCACCGAAAACGGGCTCGAAGGCGGCGACGGGGCCGACGAAGAGCAGCGCGAGGATCAGGAGCGACCAGATCGGCAGGTGCGTGCGGTAGGTCGCGAAACGCTGCGTGATCGTCAGCAGGCGGTTGCGCGTCGTCTTGGGCTTGGGGGCCTCCGAGGGCTGCGCACCCGCGCCGCGATCACCCTTCTCGGTCGCGTCAGGGGCTTCTCCCACCGCACGGACGTGCGTCTCGTTGGCCTCGGGCTGCCCCTGTGACTCGATGCGCTGAGCGCGCGGCTTGGTGTTGACGTCGCTGCTCATGCCAGGCCTCCGGCAACGATGATGCGCGGCAGGTCGTCCAGCGTGGAGCAATCCAGCAGGATACCTCGGCCGAGGTCGCGGCGGGCGCGTTCATTCTCGGCACCGATACGGATGATGGAGACGGGCACGTCGATGGGTGCCAGGCGAGCCAGGTGGGCAGCCTCCACATCGGTGGTCTGCGGGCCGACGATGAGCGTCAGCGCGGAAACCCCGGGGCGCTGGGCCACGGCCTCGCGCACGCGCAGGGACAGGTCGGCGAAAGACTGGGACGAGACTTCGGAGAGCGCGTCCAGGAAGCGCATGGCGACCGTCGAGGGCAGCCACTGCTCCGTCGTCGTCACGGACACCGGGCGTGACTCGCGCAGGTTCGCCAGACCCAGGGAACCCGCGATCGACACGGCCGTCTCGAAGGACTCCTCGTCCCACGCGTTGCGGGAGGTATCCAAAACGATGACGTGGTGGGAGCGGTGTGTCTCCTCGTACTGGCGAACGATGAGCCTGCCCAGGCGCGCCGTGGACTGCCAGTGCACGGCACGGCGATCGTCGCCCGGCTCATAGTCGCGCAGCGCGTGGAAGGACACGTCGGAGCTGGACAGCTTGCCGGTAGGCACGCCCTCGACGTCCAGCTGGAAGCCGGTCGCGTCGAAAGGCATACGAATCGTGCGCGGGTGGACGTGCAAGACGACGGGCTCGTCCCAGAAACGCACGCGACGCAGCAGACCCAGGGCGTCGGAACGCACCGCACGCGCCGGCCCCACGTTGATGAGGCCCCGGTGACGCGAAGAGATGAGGAACATTTCCTCCCACTTGTCGCGGGCACCCAGCGGGGGCACCACGAATTCCCCCGTTCCCGAACCGATCGGCAGCTCGATGATGCCGGAACGAACAGGACGGGAGCGCTCGTTGCGAACCGAGATCTCTCCGACCGCCGTCTGGCCCGCGACGATGCGCTCGTTGGGCACGCGGATCGAGACGACGTGCGGGGGCTTCAAGGCGACGCGCATGGCCGCCAGGACCAGGGCGACGACTCCCGCGAGGGCGCACGCCAAAGCCTCGATCCACTCCAGGGCGGCCGCCAGGACCAGGGCCACCGAGATGAAGACGATCAGCGCCCACCCGCTGGGCGTGATAGCGCCCGCGAGTGCCTTGAAGGGGTGGACACGGCAGGCCTGCGCCCTGCGGGGCGAGACAATCGATGCTGTATCCGTGCGCATCCCCTCCATCGTCGTGACCGGTCGGAGAGTCAGACGCCGACCGCCGGCGCGGGCACCGACGTGAGGGCACGCTGGATGACGCCCTCGGAGGTCGCTCCAGAGAACGCAGCATCCGGGTCGACGATGATGCGGTGGGCCCACACCGGCACGGAGAGGGCCTTAATGTCGTCGGGCAGAACGAAGTTACGGCCCTGCGCGGCCGCCCACACGCGGGCGCAACGCACCATGCCGATGGCGCCGCGAGTCGAGACACCCAGCAGGGAGGATTCGTCGTCTCGGGTCGCCTCCGCCAGCGCGGCCACGTAGTCGAGGACGGCCCGGTCCGTGTGATTCGCTGAGGCCAGGGCAGACCAGGCGACAATGTCCCTGCCACTGACGAGGGGGCGAAGCTTCTTCGAGCGGTCGGGGGCTGCCGACCCATCGAGGACGTCAATCATGGCGGCACGCGAAGGGTAGCCTATCGAAGTCTTCATGAGGAAGCGGTCCAGCTGGGCCTCAGGCAGGGGGTAGGTGCCGGCCTGCTCGACGGGGTTCTGGGTCGCAATGACCATGAAAGGCTGGGGGGCCGGACGGCGCACGCCGTCGACCGTCACCTGAGCCTCTTCCATGACCTCCAGGAGGGCGGATTGGGTCTTAGGCGAAGCACGGTTGATCTCATCAGCGAGGACGATTTCCGCGAAGACGGGACCGGCATGGAAGACCCACTCGCCCGTCTTCTGGTTGAACATGTTCACGCCGGTGATGTCGGAGGGAAGCAGATCGGGGGTGAACTGGATGCGCGAGTGCTTGCCGTCGATGACGGCACTGATCGCGCGAGCCAGCGCCGTCTTGCCGGTGCCGGGGGCATCTTCGAGCAGAAGGTGTCCACCTGCGAACATCGTCGTCAGGGCGAGTCGAACGGCCTGACGCTTGTCCAGGACCGCGACAGAGACACCGTCGACGAGGCCCTTGAAGAGCTGGGCAAACCTGGTTGCGTCTTCGATGGAGAGGGTCATAAGTGTTCCTACGTTCGTTTCTATTGTTGCTCTTTCGGCTGAAAAGCCGATTCGTTCTATTCGGTTCGACAGCTCTTGACGACCTGCTTATCCTTCAGTTCTTGCTCGGAGACCGCCTCTGTCAGGATACCGGCTACACTCGGTGCCCCCTGCGAGAAGCGAAGCTCCGTCTGTTGGGCTGGCCGCCCCGTCTCCACCACGCACACGAGCGTCAACCTCGGCTGGAACTGGGCGGCGTGACTGGCCGTCAGCGTCATCAACCCGCAGGTCTGTCCATCCGGGCAGGCGGTCGTGCCGGTGAGGGTCGCGTTGATGTTCTCCGTGCTTTCACCTGTCCTAAACGTCGTCTGAGCCTGTCTGTACGCACCAGTTGTGGTTTCCACGCCCACGACCGCCACGTACTCATGGACGGGTTGTAGACCGAACACGGTCACCGACTTCATGGGGCCGCTGAAACGCAGCTTTGTGTTGGCCTCCATCCCTTCAATCCAGACGCTGGTTTCCCGAACGGAAATGCCTGCGGGGGGAGTCCAAGACACGGTGACGGTGCTGACGCGAGGGTCGACCGACACGTTGAAGGCCGGAATCTCGGAGTTGCTTCCGTTGGGTTGCGCGTTACCGACCGTGCCGGTCGCCGCAACGGCGGGGCCCCACACGTAGGTGCCGTCCCGTTTCTTGCCTCGCTGGCAGAAGTAGTATGTCATCGTCGCCCCAGGAGGGAGCGAATCGATGGTGAACTCGCCCCTGTCACCGTTGTTGTGTGCCACTTGATGCCCGGGGGCTGAGCAGCCGGAAGCACTATCCGCGTAGAAGAGAACCAGGTCTGCGGCCGTAAAGCCATTTCCTGCCTTCAAGAGCGCGTTGGCGACGCGAAGCTTGCCCGAGGCGTTGTCCGCGGGAGGGCCCAGGCGCGGCGCGTCGGGGGCCACAGGCGTGCTCTGCGCATCGTCCTCAGGCGCGGGCGGGGCGTAAACCTTGGCGGGTGAGGTCGCCGTGCGCCCGCCGGTGTTGCTCACCGTGACCGTGGCCCGCAGGGTCGATGCCCGATTGACGGTCAGGGTCGTCCTACTAGTGCCGTTGGCTTCGTTCGAGGACGGGCCGGCCACGGTCTTAGACACGCCGTTGACGGTCACCGTCGTGGAGCCCCATCCATCGCCACCGGACTCGAAGTAGCGCCACGTCAGGGTAATCTCGACCCTGCCGTCGGCCGCGTTGGACACTGCGGCGTCCGTGATGATGGGGGCTTCGGGGTCGGCGAGCGGCGCCCTGGGCGTCGCAGTCGCGGGAGGCGACTCGGGGGAGTCGCCCTTGGCGTTGTGCGCCTTGACGGTCACCGTGTACGTTTTGCCGTTCGTCAGACCCGTGAGCACGCACGTAGTCGCCCCGTTGGTCGTGCACGGCACGCTCCTTCCGCCCGCAACCGTTGCGGTCGCCGTATAGCCGGTGATCGGGAAACCGTTGGAGGCGGGTGCACTCCACGAGACCTCGATCTTTCCGTCCTTGGCAGTCAGGGTGGGCCGCGCCGGGCGGTTCGGCGCGCCGGAGATGGTGATGGTGTTCGAGGCGCCCGATCGCTCCGATTCACCTTCCGCGTTGACCGCGCTCACGGTGAAGGAGTAGGGCTGGCCGTTGAGGAGGCCGCCGACCTCGCACACGTTCGTCGCGCAGGTGGCGACCCGGCGCCCCGTCTGGTCGAAGATGCGATACTGGGTGATTGGGGAACCGTTGGCCTCGGGCACGTTGAAACTCACGCGAGCGCCATTGGCGCCCAACACTACAGCCTGCACGTTCGTGGGGGCATTCGGCTTGCTCACTACCTTCACGATGATCGTGCCCAGCACGGCGCGCGAGGGGTCGCCCAGCGTGTCGTTGAGTCGGAAGCCCACGGAGACGGTGCCGACTGAGCCGGGCCTCACCGATATGGTCGTCCCCGAAGAAGCGACCAGCGCGTCCCCCAGGTACACAGTGGCGTTTTCCAACGCAAGCGGGCTGCCCGGGAACGGGTTGGTCGCCCTCGAAGCCACGTCCACACTCACCGTCTGTCCCACCCTCGCGGTCAGAGAGTATGTGGGCACCTTGACGCGCGGTTTCGTCGTGGGCACGATCTCGACGGGGACCGCAGCGTCGACGGTGTGACCGTCCTCGTCGGTGACGCTCACCGCGATCGAACCGGCCGCGCCGCGAGCCACCCCTGCAGAGGCGGACACCGTCAGGATACTCCCGTCAAGGGAGGCGGTCACACCGCCGGGCACAGAACCCACCGCGTAGGTGAAGGTCGTCGCATCGACACCTTCGGGGTCGCGCACCGCGAGTGCGAGGTTCTGCGTGACGGCCTCGCCCCCGGCCTCGACGCGGATCGCCGTCGGGGCGAAGGAGGGCGGCTGATTCGTGGTCGCCTTGATGCGCACGGGCAGCGACAGCGACGCGCTCAGCGCGCCAGCATCGTCGGCGCCGCCGTCCGCGACCTGGATGAGGAAGGCGGAGTTACCGCCGAAAGTCGCGGTAGCCGTGAGCGTCAGCTGCGTCGAGGAGTCGGCCACGACGGAGTCCAGGCCGGTCTGGGGCACCGGGGAGGTCCCATCGACGAGGCGGGGGCTGCGGCCCGAGCGGGTCACGACGTAATCCGACAGGTTGATCGTGCGCGAGGTTCCCGCGTCCATTTCGATGGGCAGGGCCGCGGCGTTCAGGAAGGGCGCGGTAGAGTCGCGCCCGGGCACGGTCACGACGGCGGAGTTCGTCAGGCCATCACGGTCCGTGATCGTGTAGACGACGAGGCGCAGGGTGTCGGTGACCGGGATCAGCAGGTCGGTTCCGTCAACCGTGACGCCGGATTCGGCGCTCGTCACGGTCAGCTCGTCGACGCTGCCGTCGGGGTCCTCGTCGTTGTCGAGGACCTTCACGCGCACGGCGGAACCATCGGTGGGCAGCTCCTCGTAGGCGACGTAGTCATCGCGGGCGATCGGCGCCTTGAGGGGCGCGTCGTCTTGCACGTACACCGTCACGGTTCCACGCGCGGAGCCGCCGCGACCGTCGCTGACCGTGTAGGACACCAGGTAGGTGCCGACCTGCGAAGGCGTGTGGACCTGCAGGGTCGAGGAGGAACGGACCTGCGGGTCGAGCTCGGGCGTCGCCGTCTCGAGGCCGTCTTCCTCCAGCGTGAGGGGGTCGCCGTCGGGGTCCACGTCATTCGAGAGGACGTTGACGGTCACCATGCGGTCCGGGCGCGTCAGCACCGTGTCGGGCACGGCCACCGGATTCTGGTTGAGCGAGGGGGCCGCGGAGATCGCGACGCGCACGCGAGCGGAGACTCGTGCGCCCTGACGGTCGGTGACCGTGTAGGTGAAGGAGTCGGTGCCCGAGGCGTTCTGGTTCGGCGTGTAGTCGATCCACGTCGACTGCGCGGTGGCGCTGCCCTGCTGCGGCGAGGAGTCGAGGCCCGTCAGGCTCACGGAGTCGCCGTCAGGGTCGATGCCATCGAGGGTCACGGGGATGCGCGTCGTCTGCCCCGCGGCCGCCCACGCGCTGATGTCGCGGGGGCGCGGAGGCTGGTTCTGGTCGGACGCGCCGACTACCTCGAAGGTGACCGTGCTCGACGCACGGTTGCCCGCGGAGTCGATGACCGAGTAGGTAACGTCCATGATGCCGGGGTTGGCGCCGGCCTCGAGACGCACCTGGTTACCGGTCACGAAGGGGGTTCCCAGCGCGTTCGTCGGGTCGTAGGCGAGCGTCGACTCGACCTGCAGGTTCAGGCCCGCCGGGGAGCGGTCGTTCGACAGGACCGACACGGTACCCAGGTCGCCGACACGCACCTTGGCGCGGTCAGGTTTGAGGACGGGCGGCAGGTCGGAGCGATCGGCCGCGCCGGGAATCACCATCACGTCCGCGGTGGCCTCGCCCTGGCCGTTCGAGACCGTGTAGGAGAAGGTCGCGGTCTGGCTCAGGCCCGACAGCGCGGTCACGCGCAGCAGGTGGCGGTCGATGAGAGCCACCTCGAGGCCGGGCACGTTCGAGGCGTCGACCGAGGTGATAGACAGCAGGCCGCCCGACGGGTCATAGTCATTATTGAGGGGCGCGACCAAGACGGATCCGCCCAGCGGGAGGACCGCCGTGTCGTTCTCGGCAACCGGCGGCAGAGCGGTGGCCTCCACGACCTCAACGCGGATAATGCCCAGCGTCGTCGCGATGCCGTCGGACACCGTGTAGGCGAAGGAGTAGGAGCCCGGCGCGGTGGCGCGGAAGTCGATCGTGCCGCGGTCGAGGTCCGGCGAGATCGTCGCGCCCGCGGGTGCACCCGAGACAGCGGCGAGGCTCAGCGGGTCGCCGTTGGGATCGGTGTCGTTCTTGAGCGGGTCGAGGGTGACCGTCTCACCCGGGTGCGCCTGGAACAGGTCGCCGTTCGCCGACGGAGGCAGGTTTCCGGCCTCCTGAACCGTCGCGATGAGCTCGCCACGCGTCTCGGCCCCCTGATCGTCCGCGACCGTCAGGACGACGGTCTTCGGGCCGGGCGCGCTGCCCTCATCGGTGATCGTCAGGGAACCGTCCTCGCTGAAGGACACACTCAGGCCCTCGGGTGCCTCCGCATTCTTGAGGTAGATCGGGTCGCCATCGGGGTCTCGCCAGTCGCTCAGCGCCTGGTACTGAATCTGCGCATTCGCGCCGATCTTGACGGTCGACGCACGCAGCTGGTTCGGCGCCGCGTTCTGGCTGTAGGGATGAATCGTCACCTGCACGCGGGCGGACGCCGAGGCTTGCCCGTCGGAGGCCTCGTAGGAGAAGGATGTCGAGCCAGTCTGGTTCGCGTCGACGCCGGAGATCTGCAGAGCACGGCCGCCGCGCGCGACGGAAATGGTCCCCCACTCGGGCGCACTCGTCGGGGACGCGGTCAGCACGTCTCCGTCGAGGTCGGAGTCGTTGTCGAGAACGGGCAGGACCGTCGAGCGTCCCGGGCGGATACCGAACTCGTCATCCACGGCCTCGGGCGGGGTGTTCTGCTCGCGCTGCTGAGGGTCGCCGATCTCGTTCGTGAGCTCGGGGCTATCCTGCTCCTCCTCGGTCTCCTCGAGCTGGTTTTCGACCTCGTCCCAGTTGTCCATGAGGACCATGTTCGAGTCGGGCACCCACACGCTGCCCTGCGCGACGTCGTTGAGGACGATGGCCTTGCGGTTCGTGCGGAAGACGATGTCGCGAGCGGTCGTCAGCGTATCGACGACCATCTGCTTGTTCGCGGACGGGTCGTCGCACGCGCGCATGTAGGCGCCCGAAACGCTCCACGCTCCGTACGCGCAACCCTCGTGGCGAACGGGGGCCGCGGGATTGCCACTGACGCCGCTCTCCGTGGCGGGCGTGATCGTCGGGGTTCCACCTGCCAGCGGGATCGATACGAGGGCCGAGGGCGTGGCGAGCAGGACGGAATCCGCCTTCGGTCCGGCCAGCTGCAGGATGCCGCCCTCCTCGACGCCGGCGGCGCCCAGGTCGAGCTTCTTGCCGCCCGGGAGGAAGAGGGTGTTGGACTGCGAGTCGAGGGCGACGACCTGGTCGCCGACGACAGTTATGCTCAGCTGGGCGTCCTCTGGGATGCCTTCGATCCTGGCGGTCGCGACCTGGTCGACGGTCCCCTGGCGCTTGACAGTGGTCAGCGTGCCCGAGGCAGCCAGGGAGTACACGGAACCGTCGAGTCCGGTCACGAAGGCGCTCGTGCCCATGTTCGAGGACAGGGCCGCGCCTTCGGAAAGGTTCGCGGGGCTGGGCGCGGTGGCCGAGGTGGTCCACAGAGTGCCGTCGGTGGGGTTGAGGACGCCGAGGACGTCGCCGCCCTGCATGGCGCTGGAGCCGGATGGCAGAGCCGTCGGGGAGCCGAGGGACACCTGGGTGACATTGACGGGAGCGACGGTCAGCGAGATGAGGTCGGAGACGGTGACGGTCTCGCCAGCCTGACCGACGTCGAAGTTAGTGGCCTCAGTGCGCAGGGCGGCGTCGAGGATGTGGGCCTCGTAGTCGAGGTGGCCGACCATCTGCTTGGACTTGTTGGTCACCCAAATGCCACCGTCGTTGACGTTGACCTGCGTGACTTCAGCACCCTTGTAGATAACGCCTGCTATGCACAGCGCAGCAACGACCAGCACCAGGACAAACGCCGGTAGGCGTCGCCTTGTACTGGTTACTTTTCGTCGCAATTGCGCGCTCATTAACCCTCTTCCGATTGCTGAGCAGTCTCCACTCAATAGTGTGGCACGACTACACCGCATGCTAATAGTTAACGAGAATCTATCAGATGCACGCTTACTTGACGACTAGAGGGCGGCCCGTCGCAGTACGACGGGCCGCCCTCCGAAGTGTCCGGTTTGTCAGCCGCAAACAATTGGCGAGTAAATCACTCTCCATTGAAGGTGAACGTACGGTCTTTACCTTCCCCAGAGACGCCAACGGTAACAACCTGACCGGGTTGCAGTTCTCCGAACAGGATGCGCTCGGACAGCGCATCCTCAATCTCGCGCTGGATCGCACGACGCAGCGGACGCGCACCGAGAACCGGATCGAAGCCCACGTCCGCGAGCAGCTCGCGAGCCTCGTCCGTCAGCTGCAGGCGCATATCCTGAGCCTCCATACGCTTGGCCAGCTTCGCGATCATCAGGTCGACGATGCGCGCGATCTCCGGCTTGGTCAGCGGCGGGAACACGATCGTGTCATCAACACGGTTGAGGAACTCGGGACGGAAGTGCTGCTTGAGTTCCTCCGCGACCTTCGACTTCATGCGACCGTAGTCGTGCGTCGAGTTGTCCGCTGTCTGGAAGCCCGTCAGGACACCCTTGTTGATGTCGCGGGTACCCAGGTTCGTCGTCATGATGATGACGGTGTTCTTGAAGTCCACCTTGCGGCCCTGCGAGTCCGTCAGGCGGCCCTCCTCCAGGATCTGGAGCAGCGAGTTGAAGATGTCCGGGTGAGCCTTCTCAACCTCGTCGAAGAGGACGACCGAGAACGGCTTGCGACGCACCTTCTCCGTGAGCTGACCACCCTCGTCGTAGCCGACGTAGCCGGGAGGAGCACCGAAGAGGCGCGAGGCCGTGTGCTTTTCGGAGAACTCGGACATATCCAGCTGGATGAGCGCATCCTCGTCGCCGAAGAGGAACTCGGCGAGGGCCTTCGCCAGCTCGGTCTTACCCACGCCAGTCGGGCCGGCGAAGATGAACGAGCCACCGGGACGGTTCGGATCCTTCAGGCCGGAGCGCGTACGACGGATCGACTGGGCGAGAGCCTTGACCGCCTCGTCCTGGCCGATGACGCGCTTATGCAGCTCGTCTTCCATCTTGAGCAGCTTCGCGGTCTCTGTCTGGGTGAGGCGCACGACCGGGATACCCGTCGACATGGCCAGGACCTCGGCGATCTCCTGATCCCCGACCTCGGCGATCTCGTCGGACTCGCCGCCCTTCCAGGCTTCCTCCTTCGCCTTGCGCTCCTCAGACAGCCTCGACTCCTCGTCGCGCAGCGACGCGGCCTTCTCGAAGTCCTGATCATCGATGGCCGCCTCCTTGTTGCGGCGCACCTCAGCGATCTTCTCGTCCAGCTCGCGCAGCTCCGGCGGCGCGGTCATGCGGCGGATGCGCAGGCGCGCACCGGCCTCGTCGACCAGGTCGATGGCCTTATCGGGGAGGAAACGATCCGAGATGTAGCGGTCCGCCAGCTCGGCGGCAGCCTGGATCGCGGCGTCCGTGATGATGACACGGTGGTGTGCCTCGTAGCGGTCGCGCAGGCCCTTGAGGATCTCCACCGTCTCGTCGACGCTGGGCTCCTCGACCTTCACCGGCTGGAAGCGGCGCTCGAGGGCCGCATCCTTCTCGATGTACTTGCGGTACTCGTCGTTCGTGGTGGCGCCGATCGTCTGGAGCTCGCCGCGCGCCAGCATGGGCTTGAGCATCTGGGCCGCGTCGATCGAGCCCTCGGCGGCGCCCGCACCCACGAGGGTGTGGATCTCGTCGATGAACAGGATGATGTCGCCGCGCGTGCGGATTTCCTTGAGGACCTTCTTCAGGCGCTCCTCGAAGTCGCCGCGGTAGCGCGAGCCAGCGACCAGCGACCCCATGTCGAGGCTGTAAATCTGCTTATCCTTAATGGTTTCGGGCACGTCGCCGTGCACGATCGCCTGGGCGAGGCCCTCGACGACCGCCGTCTTACCGACGCCGGGCTCACCGATCAGGACCGGGTTGTTCTTCGTGCGGCGCGAGAGGACCTGCATGACGCGCTCCATCTCGACGCGGCGGCCGATGACGGGGTCCAGCTTGTTCTCGCGCGCGGCCTGCGTCAGGTTGCGGCCGAACTGCTCGAGGACCGCGGAGTTGGAGCGCTCGGGACCACCCGATCCGCCCACGCCCGCACCCACGGACTCACGGCCCTCGTCGTCGCCACGCTGGTAGCCGCTGAGCATCTGAATGACAGTCTGACGCACCTGAGCCAGGTCCGCGCCCTGCTTGGTCAGCACCTGGGCGGCCACGCCCTCGCCCTCCTTGAGGAGGCCGAGCAGCAGGTGCTCCGTACCAATGTAGTTGTGACCCAGCTGCAGGGCCTCGCGCAGGCTCAGCTCGAAGACGCGCTTGGCGCGCGGGGTGAAGGGAATGTGGCCCTCGACCGGCTTCTCGCCCTCGCCAATGATCTCAATGACCGAGGCGCGAACGGCCTCGCCCTTGATGTCCATCGTCTCCAGGGCCTTGGCGGCGACGCCCTCACCCTCGGAGATCAGGCCGAGCAGCAGGTGCTCCGTGCCGATGTAGTTGTGCTTGAGACCGCGAGCCTCGTCCTGCGCGAGCACGACGACCCGGCGAGCGCGGTCGGTAAAGCGTTCGAACATGCCTCTCCTCATTGTGCAGGACGGGCACTTCGCCGAGCTCGGCGTACACCCGTCCCAGTTGACTGGTTACAGACTACGAAAAGCGCGGGCGACGTGCGCGCGCTTTCGCCCTGGGCGCAGGGACGAGGCCGGGTGCGGGGACGGGGGCGCGGCCGGGAGCAGGTGGCCGGGGGCGCAGGTGGCCGGGGGACGCGCAAGCACTGGATCACCCTCTCACACAGTCGCACATAATTTAACCGGGTCAGTTTTCGACTGGCCTCACAAACGTTGGAATTGCAACGGTCATTTTTCAATGCTGAAAAGGTTGACATGGGAATTGCATGCGACGTTGTGGGGGGAACTACGCCTCGACGAGGACCGTGAACGGGCCGTCATTGACCAGCGAGACCTCCATCATCGCCCCGAACTGGCCGGTCTCGACATGCAGGCCCCGGCCGCGCAGGTCGGCCACAACCGCATCGACGAGGGGCTCGGCTTCCTCGCCGGGGGCGGCATGAGCCCACGAGGGGCGCCGGCCCTTACGGGTGTCCCCATACAAGGTGAACTGCGAGATGACGAGGATCGGAGCACCCGCATCCACCGCGGAACGCTCGTCGTCGAGAATGCGCAGCTCGGCGATCTTGCGGGCCACCGTGGCCACCTGCTCGGCGCCGTCGCCACGTTGGACGCCGAGGAGGACGACGAGGCCCTGGCGCACTCCACCGGCGCCCTCCCCCGCCTCGATGCCACCGGCAGAACCAGCAGAATCATCAGGAATAGCAAGGCGGCCGACGACGGTGCTGTCGACCCGCACCTCGCCGGAGGTAGCCCTCTGGATGACGGCGCGCATCAGCGCGACCCCAGGGCCGAGCCGAGGCCGCCGAAGCCCGTGGAACCGCCGCGCTGGCCGGCCTCGCGGGAGAGGTTGGCGCCCGGGCGGGTCTGCGGGGACACGGAGGACTTGCCATGGACGGGCACGATCTCCTCCTGGGCGGCGGCGACGCCGTCAATGTCGAAGACCGTCGTCAGGGGAACGGCGCGGGCGATGAGGGCGAGGGCGATCGGACCCTCGTCCGCGTGGCGAGCCGAGGAAGTGATGACCCCGACCTGGCGGCCGCCCACCGAGATGGGCGTGCCGGGCGCGGGCAGGTCGCCGCGCGAGCCGTCCAGCTGCAGGTAGGCCAGGCGGCGCGGGGGTCGGCCAAGGTTGAGGACGCGGGCGATGGTTTCCTGCCCGCGGTAGCAGCCCTTCGACGTGTGGACGGCGGTGCGTAGCCAGTCCACCTCGGGCGGAATCGCTCGGGCATCGGTCTCGCGACCCAGGCGCGGCTTCCACGCGGCGATGCGCATGGCCTCCCACGCCAGGTATCCGGCGCGGCGACGCGAGCCGTCCTCGGGGCAAGCAGACAGCCACGCTTCCTCAAACCGGTCAGCGTCCTGTCGTGAAACAGCGTGAAGCATCATCGGGGTGCGCGCGCCGGGATGACGCTCGCCCTGGAAGTAGGCAGCACCGCCGTCCACGACACCGGGCCACGGGTCCTCCCAGGTCCACAGGTGTCCGGGCAGGCCGGCCACGGACTCGGGCGTATTCGCGCCCGCGCGGACCGAGGAGAACACGGCGACGTCGCGCTCAGAAACAGCGACGCGCAGCGCGAAACGCATTGACTCGAGGAACTCCACGAACCCCGACAGGTCCGAGCACTCCACGATCAAGTGCAGCGCCTCCCCGTCGTCGCTCGCGCCCGCCCAGTGCTCGACGCGCCCCTCGGGCGAGAGGATGAGCAGCTCGCGGCTCATGCCGGGGACGAGGTCGGTGACGACCTGGGAGGCGAGCGACGTCAGCCAGGTGAGCCGATCCGCGCCCGACACAGCAATGACCGCCAGGTCCGGGCGGCGCACCAGCGCGCGGCCACCCTCGAGGGCCCACTGCTCCCCCGCCGGGTCCCCGAAGTGCGCGGTCGCGCCGAAGGAGGCCACGGCCTCGTCGACGAACTCGGAATCGACGCCAGGCTCAGACAAGGAAGCCATCCTGGGAATCGTCGATGCCCTCGATGACCTCGCCGGAGTCGGTCGAGGCCTGGGCCGTGCGGTGCAGGCGGCCGGAGATCTCGACGTCGGCCTCGTCCTCACCGTCGAGCGTGCGCTCCTGCGTCCACATGAGCTCGCCCGCGACCAGGCCGAACATGCGGCCCAGGTGCGTCACGCGGGTCGCACCCACGCCGAGCGCGATCGCGTCGGAGACCATCTGCACGCGCGGGCCGACGCTCACGCCGTCCCACACCGCGCTGTGGCCCTCGGTGGAGGCGGAGGTCGCCGTGAACTCGCGAGGGTTGTACTGGCCGGGTGGGGGCAGCGGCGCATCGGAGGGGGCGACGGAGACGTACACGGTCTCTTCGCTGATCAGGTCGCCCTTCTTAATAGCGGACAGGCCCTGCGCGGCGTCCCACGTGGGGTCGATCGGGGCCGAGGCCTCGCCCGCGTACACGCGGGTCACCAGGCGCATCTGCTCGCCGACGACATCGCCGCGGATCTCCTCGATGACGGGCGAATCTGCGGGGACCTCGGCGGATGCCTCCTGACCGGGGGCGGCGGGCTGCGCGTGCATGCCCCAGCCTTCCCAGGTTCCGAGCATCCACGCGACGGGAGCGACGAGTGCGGGCAGGTCAGCAGGTATCACCATCATGGCTCCAGCCTAACGCCTCGGGTGGACGTGGGCGCGCGAGCAGGGACGTGCCCAGCTGGGAGCGAACAGGGACGAGGCCGGGGCCCGACCGTGCAGGAACCTGACCCGGGTGCGGTGCGGACGCCGCGGGTCATCGGGCGCCACAGCGGCTCAGATGCCGCCGATGCGGATCATCGCGTAGACGGGCAGGGCTGCGACGAGGAACTTCGCGGCGCCTCGGCCCAGAACGTTGGCGAGCTGCGCGGAGGCGGCGCGCTCTCCCAGGAGCGCATCGACGACGGAGACGGCGAAGCCGACGCCGAAGCCGGTGACGCCGCCGAGGGTCAGGAAGGCAGCGAAGTCGCCGAAACGCTTGGCAATGAAGGGGAAGACGACGGGCAGTAGGTCCGACGTTTGCCCGAGGATCCACGCGATCGAGGCGGCGACGAGGCCAGCGACGATGCCGGTCAGCATCGCGTAGACGATACCCGCCTTTGCGCTGCGTCCCGAGCGCGCCGACGCCGCCGCAATAATCGCGATGAGGGCAGCCATGGGGACGATGACGGACCAGCGCTCGTGAACGGTGAGGGAGACCCACATGGATCCGGAGGTGACGAAGAGGAGGCCGGTCACCGACGAGGCGAGAGCGGCAGTCAGCGACGTGGACCCCCAGTGCTCGCTCGTGTGGCCCACGGAGTGGTCGCGGGGCGCGGGCGCGTCCAGAATCGTGGCGGCAACCAGGGCGACCAGGGTGATGCCCGTCAGGGGGACGGCGATGTCGAGGTTTTTCCAGTAGGCGACGGCCATCGGGGTCAGCGCCCCACCCAGGGCGAGGACCGCCTGCGCGAGCCACGGCATGTGCAGGCGCGCGAGCGTCGGCCAGCCGAGGGCCAGCAGGAACGACGCGATGGCGACGACGGGACCGACGCTCCAACGCGAACCGGGCAGCCACCAGGCGACGATGGTCGCCGTGGCCAGCACGGTGACGGTGAGGGTGCCGATGCCGTTGGGCACGTGCCGGGTCGCCAGGGTCTCGCGGCGACGCCCGCGGTTCGGGCGGGTTCGGGGTCGCGTGGGCGGGGTCGAAGTCATCACGCTTCCATGGTCCCACATGTGCGCGCCCGACGAGGCAGGGGCCACCCGCGCGGGTCGACTCTCCCAGGCACGAGGCCGGGTGTCGGTCCCGCTTCACGCTGCCATGGCCTCGGCGATGAGGGCACAGGCTGTGGCGGATGCCCCGTGTGGGTTGATGCACGCCGCCACGGGATGCGTGCGGGCGCTGACTGGTCGTACAGTTGTGGGGCACGCCGGACCGGTATGCCCCGGGCTCCAAACTCTGCCGCTACGAGCGGCCTTCGCGCCGACAGGCGCATTCGGTTCGGCGTGCTTTGTCGTACATGCGCGCCGACGGTGGCGCGTGAAACAAGTGGGGGCCGGCGCTGCAATGCAGCACCGGCCCCCACTGTCGTCTCAGTGAACCGTCACATGAGCGGGTAGCGCACGATCGTGGCCTCGCGGCCCGGACCCACGCCGATGGACTGGATGCGGCAGCGCGACAGCTCTTCCAGGCGCTTGATGTAGTCCTGGGCGGCGCGTGGCAGCTCCTCGAAGGAACGGCACTGCGAGATGTCCTGGCTCCAACCCGGCAGGTCCTCGTACACGGGCACGGCGGCCTCGAAGCCGGCCTGGTCGAGAGGCATTTCCTCAGTGACCGCGCCGTCGACCTCGTAGGCCACGCACACGGGGATCGTCTCGTAGCCGGAGAGCACGTCGAGCTTGGTCAGGCAGATGTCGGTCAGGCCGTTAATGCGCGTCGAGTAGCGCATGACGACGGCGTCGAACCAGCCGGTGCGGCGCGGGCGACCCGTGGTTACGCCGAACTCGCCGCCCTTGGTGCGCAGGGCCTCGCCGACCTCGTCGTCCAGCTCCGTGGGGAACGGGCCCTCGCCCACGCGCGTCGTGTACGCCTTGGCGACGCCGACGACGCGGTCGATGCGGGTTGGGCCCACGCCGGAGCCGGTGATCGCGCCGCCCGCGGTCGGGTTCGAGGAGGTCACGAAGGGATAGGTGCCGTGATCGATGTCGAGCATGGTCGCCTGGCCGCCCTCAAACAGGACGGTCTCGCCGCGGTCCAGCGCGTCGTTGACGACGAGGGACACGTCGCACATCATCGGCTTGATCCGGTCCGCGAAGGACAGCAGGTGATCGGACACCTCGGTCGGGTCGAGGACGGGGATATCCACGGCCTCGAAAATGGTGTTCTTGGGGGCCAGGGCGGCCTCAACCTTGGCGCGCAGCTCCTCGGGGTGGAACAGGTCCTGGATGCGCAGGCCGATACGGTTCATCTTGTCGGCGTAGGTGGGGCCGATGCCTCGACCCGTCGTGCCGATGAGATTGTTGCCGCGCGCACGCTCGTTCGCCTGGTCCATGAGGCGGTTGTACGGGGGGATGATGTGCGCGTTGGAGGAGATGCGCAGGCGCGAGCAGTCGACGCCGCGCGCGGTGATTTCCGCGAGCTCCTCGAAGAGCACGTCCAGGTCGACAACGACGCCGTTGCCGATGATGGGGGTGACGCCTTCGGAGAGAATTCCGGCGGGCAGGAGGTGCAGCGCGTACTTTTCGCCGTCAATAACGACGGTGTGTCCGGCGTTGTTTCCTCCGTTGAACTTCACGACGAGGTCGGTGTGCTGGCCGAGCTGGTCAGTGGCCTTGCCTTTGCCTTCGTCGCCCCACTGGGCGCCGAGAACGATGACGGCGGGCATGAGTATCTCCGTTTAGTTGGGTCTGTTACGCGGGCGCGCGCAACAGACCTATCCTACCGGAGGAACAACGAGGCCGGGGCACCGGCTGGTCGCGTCAGTTTCCGGCTGCGACCAGGGCGACGCCGACGCCCCACAGGGTCGCGCACGTGAGGGCGGCGATCAGCTCGATGGCGATCGTCCAGCCGAAGGCCTTGAGGGCCTGGACCGTCGCTTTCCAGGCGGTCGCAGTGTCCTTGCTGCGCAGGTACTCGACGACGAAGATCGCGGCGACCATGCCCAGGACGAGGCCGAGAGGCAGGCCGATGAACCATCCGACAACACCGCCGACGGCGCCCCACACGAGCGTGGATTGAGGGATTCCCGCCTTGTTCATGCCGCGCGCAGGAATCACGTATTTCAGGACCGTCCCGAGGATCAGGACAACGGCCGCGATGGCGAAGATAACCCACGCGGCGCGGGTGCCTGTCAGCCACGCCCACACCAGGATCGCACCCCCAACGACGGGCGCGGACGGCCAGATCTGCACGACCGCACCGATCACTCCAATGAGGATGACGATGCCAACGATGACGGTTCCAAGGACGCTCATGGCCTCATCGTATCGCCTCCGTTCGTCTGCGTGTTTCGCCAGACGGGCATCGCGCTGATAGCCTGGCCTCGTCACCCGAACCGCAGGAATACTGATGGATATCACTCCCCCGCGCCTCGTCGACGGTGAGGGACTGCCCGAGGATCATCCCCTCTCCCCCGCCAACATCGCCCAGATGCGGGGCAGCTTCCTCGACCCCGTCACCAAGCTCCTCCCGTCGAAGGAGCGGTCATGACCCCCGGTTTCTCACTGCGACGGATTTTCAACCGCCGCAGGTACTTCTATGCCAGGGTCGCGGTCGACCCGCAGCAGGAGAAGGCATCATGCACAGTGAAGCAATGAAGAAACGACAGCACCGCCGCGACAACGGGGAATCGCGATGAACTCTTTCATCTCAAGTATGCAGCAAGGCTTCAACGAATCTTTCAGCACGATCACCGTTTTTCAGCTGTCAGCATCCCCGTCTGATGCCGTCTCCCGCTGCGTCAGCCTCTGGAAGACGAAGGGGGCACGCCGCACCAGTACCGGCATGCAAGAGCAATTCAAGCAGCGGGGATGGACCGGAACGGAACTGACCATCGGACACAGCGGTCGCGCATTCCTGACTAATGTTTTCTTCGAGACACGCTCATACCGTCGCCTCTTGTCACATGCCCCCTCTGTCGTGCCCGACCGAATCAAGCGAGCCACCATCACCAAGGTGTACGTGGATATCATTGCGCGCACAGTCGAGAGCGAATCGAGTCCGGTGACCGAACTGTGGTGCCTCACTGATTGGGCAACACGGATGAATCTCAGCGGCTTCGAAAATAGTTACGCTGATTCGTCGATGCACTCACTCGAAGAGTCCTTCAACGCGCAGGGCATCATGATTGCACCCGCCCGTCACCTCAATCGCTGGGATATCCCATCAGACGTCCCCCTCTCGCTCCCCGAGCTCACGGCAATGCACAAGGCTGCGAAGAAGAGCCGGGGGTAGCCTCCCTTCTCCGGCCGGTCACCGCACGGGCGCCCATGCCTCGTCAATCCCAGTAATTCCCTGCGGATAGTATCCTGGTGAGCAGCGGCGCTCAGCAGCAACGCGCTGCAGCAGAGTGCTGATGCTTGTTGTTGACACTTGTCTTTCCTCGAGGAGGACGTTCATGGGGGCAGGTCGTTCAGGTTTCTCCCTAGGTAGGGCCATTAACCGTCGCAGGTACTTCTACGCGCTGATCGCGGCAGACCCGAATCAGGCGGTCACCCGCGCTGTCGACTACTGGGTGTCCACGGGTGCGCGCGACGGGACACCCGGGATGAGCGAGCAGCTCGCCAGCCACGGGTGGGTCGGCGCGGAGATCATTATCGGCAGCGACCTGCGCAGCCTCGCGATAAAGCCCCTCCTCGATGCCATCCCCGGCTTTAATCTCGTTCCCTCAGCGACACCCACGCCACTCAAACGCACCAGTCAGGAGAGGACCGAGATCCTCGTCGCGGCACGATCCTGCTCGGTTGGGGGACGCCCAGCGTCCGAACTCTGATGCTGCGAGGCTCGCATCCTGCACGATGACCGCTGGGGTACTGACGCGTTTATGGACATGTCTTTTCGCGAACTCGCGGGCAACCTCCAGCGCCAAGGGATCCTCCTGGAAGCCCCTCGATTCTTCCACTGCGGAGACCTGCCGAAAGACCACCTCTTCACCAGAGAAAACATCCTGTCAATGCGCAAGGCCGCCGAAAAAGAATCTCGCCGCAGGCGCTTCAAGCACCCGCGGCGAGACGACAGACAGTCCGGAAGGCTCAGCCCTGCGCGCGCAGGGAGGCCACCTCATACAGGGCAATGCCCGTGGCAACGGCCGCGTTGAGCGACTCGACGGTCGACGTGATCGGGATCGACACGATCTGATCGCAGGTCTCGCGCACGAGGCGGGACAGGCCCGCGCCCTCGGCGCCCGTCACGATCACGAGGGGGCCATCGGCCAGCGACAGGCCGCGCAGAGGCGCGTCGCCGCCGCCGTCCAGGCCGACCACAAAGTAACCGGCCGCCTTGGCCTCCTCGAGGGCGCGCACAAGGTTCGTCGCACGAGCCACCGGCACGCGGGCGGCCGCACCGGCCGACACCTTCCACGCGGTCGTATTGACACCCGCGCTACGACGCTCGGGGATAATGACGCCGTCCGCGCCGAACGCGCCCGCACTACGCAGGACCGCGCCCAGATTATGGGGATCCGTCACCTGATCGAGGGCAACGAGGAGCGGGTGGCCCAGCTGCTGCATGGAACCCGCGATCAGGTCCGAAGCGTCGGCGTACTCGTAGCCGCGCACCTCAATGGCGACGCCCTGGTGGACCGCCCCGTCGGTCGCGACATCCAGGTCACGGCGGGTGACCTCGTACACGGGCGCACCCATCGCGGAGGCGAGGCGCACGACCTCCTCCACGCGATCATCCTTCACGTTGTCGAGGATGAAGACGCGCTCGATCGGGACCGAGGCGCGGGCGGCCTCGGCGACCGGGTTGCGACCTGCGATCAGTTCATGGCCGGGCTTGACGCGGATCGACGACTTGGCGCGTGCGCGCGCAATCGCGGCCTCCTGAGCCTCGCGGGCCTCGCGCTTCACCTTGCGCTTGTGGGCCGGGTGGTAGGTGCGATCCTCGGCCTTGGGGGTCGGGCCCTTACCTTCGAGGCGGCGGCGAGAGTGCCCGCCGGTACCGACCTGCGCGCCCTTCTTGGTGCCCTTCTTACGGATGGCGCCGGGGCGCCCGCTGTGTGAGGCCATGGTGTCTCCTCGTTTTCTCGTGAACTGACACAAGCGTACGGGTTTTAGGCCGCATCGGGGCCGCAGGGGCGCGCGCGGGGGCCAAAATCACGCTGCCCGCAACGGTCACGCCCCTTGCGGAGCCTCCCCGCCCTCCTCGACCCGATCAACGGGAGCATCTGTCAGCCGACGATAGTCAACGGCAAGGAAAATCGCCAAAACGACAACACCCGACGCGTAGCCGGCAACACCCACCCACGAGACACCGTTCATACCGAACCAATTCACGAACGGGCGAGCCAGCACGAGAGCAACGATGCAGGCGACAACATTGCCAACAAAACTCGCCACATAATCACGCACAGACAGCAGCAAGTCATTAAAGAACCAGCCGAAAGCCGTGATCACCGTACACAAAACCGCAGGCTGGAGCAGGAAAGTATTACCCCTGATCTTCTCACCGAACAGGAGCGTCAAGACCGGCTCACCAACAATCTCCAACCCCAGTGCGGCCACGGCAGCAATGGCAACGATCGCGCCGATCGTCTTCCACAACAGCATGAGCGCCGAGCGCTTGTTCGAATGAAAACGCTCAGCGAACACACCCATCAGCGGACTGTAGACGTAGGTGGCACCCATCTGCACGATGACAGCGAGCGACGCGACAGCCTGATACACGCCCAAAGCCTCAGCACCATCGCTCGCAGAAAGCATCTGGCGCGGGACAGTCAAGACCGACGTCGCAGCGATCTGAGCAACGACGAGTGGCGCCAACGAAACGAGCGTCTTCACCCCACGCCCAAAACGCACCCGCGGACGAATTGGCTCAAACATGGACGCACGAGGCGCGTCATACAGAGCGCCGACCAGGATGACGACCGCCGTCATGAGACCCACAGCGACGAGCAAGGAATCAAAAAACCACAGGCCCACTGTGAAAGCAACGAGCGTGCCAACCCCCTGCATCACGTAGGACTTTCCCGCGAAATCAAGACGCAGATGCCTCTGGTCAATCGCGTGGAAAACCTCGATGAAATTCGTCGCCAACGAGTACACGAGATACAAAGAAATAACAGGCAACGCATCATAGGACGTCGTCACAATGGAATAGGCCACACCGACCAGGAATGCCACGATAGACAGCACCGAACGCAGTCCGACATATTCACGCGAGGTGCGCTCCCCCGTCACATCCGTCACTTGGACCGTGCGCAAGCGGAAATCCGCGATCGGGTTCACGAGGTTCGCTATCGCCATCGCCAGCGCGAGCATGCCCGCCGCGTCAAAACCCGCCGCCAAGCGCACCACCAACACCGATGAGACGAGGTAGTTGCAACCCAAGCGCGTCAGGGAGCCCACGGAGCTCCACATCATGTTGGCCTTCAGCGAGAGTTTCTCAGGCGCCTGCGCACTCTCCACGTCGGGCGCCACGGCCTCGTCCACGGAGGCCCCCTCTCGGGCGGTGTCCTGCGGCTTTTCCATAGGGCTCCCTCAACGGAACATCGTATAGCGGGCGAGAAGCGCAACCGGGTAGCAGACAACCGCGAGTGCCTTGCTCGGCGCCATGGAAAGAGCCCCCTTCTGATGGGCGAGCATGCATCCGACGAGGAACAGGCTCGTCTCGCGGGCACGCGACTTCAGCGTGGTGGAACGCGCCGCGCAGTATCGCTTGTGCTTCCAATAGCCGATCGGATTCTTCTTGGCATTGGACGCAAAGTTCTGCGTCAGACCGTCGGGCAGATAGTGGCAAATGGTGAGGATCTCGTTATCCGCCAGCATGTTGTAGCTCTCGTCAATGAGGAACCACACGGAGGATTCCGCGACGAACTTCTCACCGGGAGCCACCTCAAAGGGGTAGCGACGCAGGATCTCGGTGCGGTGAATCAGCGACGTATCGCCGCGGAAACCCATCTTCTCGTGCAGGTCCCACAGCGTCACCGCACGCACCCCCTCGGGCATCCACGTGCCCATGGGGGTGTGCTCGTCAGTGCCGCGCAGGGCAACGATTCCCGCGAAGGAGTCGTCGCCTCGGATCTCCTCCCAACGCGTAAGAACATGCTCCACCGCGGTCGGCACGAGGTGGTCGTCTGAATCCACGACAAAGAACAGCTCGCTGCGACAACGGGCAACACCCGTGTTGGTTGCGCGAGGCTTCCCGCCGTTCTCCTGCTTGACATAGTCGATCGACATACGCCCCTCAGCAATCCAGCCTTGGACGAGAGACTCCGTGTCGTCAGTGGATCCGTCATCCACGATCATCCACTGGAAATCCGTCGACGTCTGAGCCAGCAGGGACTCATACAGCGCAGGCAAAATGTACGCGCGGTTGTATGTCGGGGTAAAAACACACAGGGTCGGGGCAGCGGTTGTCATCCGTATTCCTTCCGGCGAACGGCCTACGTCAGTGTTCTCCCGATTCAGTCTAGTTCCCCACCTGCGTCGTCGCCAAGGACTCCCCGCCCGTCAACCCCGCGACAGCATGGCCGCGATCTTCCCGACCGTCGCCCCGGAGCGGATCGTCACCTGGCGGTAGAACTCCTCGCGCAGGAGGCGCTTGTGGTAGGCGGTCTTCAGAAATGTCTTCTCATCAAACTTTGCCCAGAACACTGCGTGCTGACCGAAGTGAACCGCCTCGTCACCCAGCTCCAACGCCTCAATGCGCTCGCGCACGTGGTCCGTGTCGAGGCCTCGCGTGTAGAAGAGCGCGTCGCGGCGTGCAACCTCACCATGCCACCAGTCGGGCAGGTTGCACAGCTCCGCGAGGAAGTCCTGCGCTGTCATGAGGGCCAGCCGGATCGGGAAGTCATAGCGGCGCGCCAGGGCCTCCTCGACTATCTGGGCGACGGCCTCGCATGGGGTGTTGGTCCCAGCCTCGGCCTCGGCCTCGGCCTCGAAGAGGAGGTTGCCGCTGTTGATGTAGGTGCGAACGTTCGTGTAGCCCTCGTCGGCAATCTGCTCGCGCAGCTCGCTCATGACAACCTTGTTTGTGCCACCGACGTTGATGCCGCGCAGCAGCGCCACATACTCCATGCGTTCCTCCCGTGTTGGTGACTTCCCGTGTGGTCGACCTGACACCAGGGTAGGGTCTCGGCTCTCATCGGGCGCTCTACACCCGTTGGTATAGCACCGATTGCAGGGTGATCCCAGCCCGTCAAGAGGCCTAGCTGAGGACACTGCCCACGGACTCTCTCGGGGCAATTACATCGGTTCTCCTGAAGCACCCTGTCCAGGCCCCCAACCTCAATTCCGCACGTAATTTAATCCGGTAACTTTTTGAGACAGCCTTAAAACGTTGCAATTCCAACGATGCAATTTCACGTTTTGAACGAGTCGCGGGAGAATTACGTGCGAAATGGGTGAGCGCCGGGCTAGACACAGCACAGCGGCCACGACCGCTCAGAAGGGGACGCCTTTCCGAAGGATTCAACCTGATCGGCAGGAGTTGAATCTTCCCGAGCGGGTGTACACCTCACCCCAACAAGCATTTTCGCGGTATCCGAGCCCAGGAAGCCTCTGCGCGGATAGGTTGCGACGATGCAGATAGGTTATCGCCACGCGAATAGGAAAATAAGCTATCCGCATGCTCATAACCTATCCATGAAGCAACAACCTATCCGCATACCCGTGGGCATGAGCAGGAATATGCTGCTTGAGGAAGCGATGCACTAGATAGGCCAGCAATGTACTAGCTACTAGGCAGTGCAATGCCTCCCTAAGTAGTGCAATACCCCCGATCAACAAGCGAAAACGCGGCTCCTTGGCAGCCACGCAACTGTGGAGGGCGCCGGAGGGTCCGGAGGGCACGGGCGGGCTTCGAGGCGCGGCGCCGAACGAAGTGAGGCCCTAGCCTCGCGGGCGGCCGGGGCCTCCGGCGCCCGGAACACCCGTGGGGCAACAAGCAGCAACACGCAGCGCAAACGGCGGTGGGGCCAGGCTGCGGCGCCTGTGGGCGGCGGCGGGGCCAGGCTGCGGCGCCTGTGGGCGGCGGCGGGGCCTGACCGGACAACGAATCGACGCGCCCGCCCCAGACACATTTCGCACATAATTTCCCACGGTCACTTTTGGAGATAGCCCGAAAACGTTGCAATCCCAACGACATGAATTCAATGTTTGAAGTACTCGCAGGGGAATTACGTGCGAAATTGATGGGAGAGCAGCCCGTGAGGCAACGCGCCGGGCCTGGCTGCGGTGCCCGTCCCGCAGGCACGCACAAGGCCCCGGGAGCTCGCGCTCCCGGGGCCTCAGCTCAGCCGCAGCTCAGCCAACACTCCAGGTGGCGCCGTCGCGGCCGTCCGCGACGGTGACGCCGGCAGCGGCGAGGCGGTCGCGCAGCTCGTCGGCGCGCGCCCAGTCCTTGGCGGCGCGGGCATCGGCCCGCTCAGAGAGCACGGCCTGGACCAGCGCGTCCAGCGCCGAGTGCTCGGCGGCAGCCGCACCAGAGGCACCCGCGCCGATGCCGGCCTGTCCGCGCCACTGCTCAGAAGCAGGGTCCAGCCCCAGCACATCCAGCATGGAGCGAACCAGGACCTGCTCGCGGTACACACCGGAAACGTCACCGGCAGCAAGCGCGGCGTTGCCGGCCTTGAGGTGCTCGTGCAGGACGGCGAGCGCGCCGGCGACGTTGAGGTCGTCATCCATGGCGGCGACGAAAGCCTCGGGCAGGTCGGCGGGTGCCAGGTCAATCTCGGAGGCCGGAGCCTCGCCGGCGGCCTCAATGGCGCGGGCCACGAAGGAAGAGAACTTATCCCAGGCGGCGTGCGCGGCGGGCAGGGTCTCGGGGCCCCATTCGATGGCGGAGCGGTGGTGGACAGTGGACAGGGCCCAGCGCACGGCGACGGCCGGGTACTCCTCGGTGAGCGCGCCGATCGACAGGACATTGCCGAGCGACTTGGACATCTTCTCGCCCTTGGTGGTCACCCACGCGTTGTGGACCCACAGGCGCGCGAACTCCCAGCCGGCACCGTGGGATTGTGCCTGCTCGTTCTCGTGGTGCGGGAAGCGCAGGTCGATGCCACCACCGTGGATGTCGAATTCGTCGCCGAGGTAGCGCCGCGACATGGCGGAGCACTCGAGGTGCCAGCCGGGTCGGCCGCGTCCCCAGGGGCTGTCCCACGAGGCCATGGCCGGCTCAGACGGCTTACTGGCCTTCCAGAGGGCGAAGTCGCGGGGGTCGCGTTTGCCGGCTTCGACGGCCTCGTCGATCTGGGCGTCGTCCTCGGTGGTGCGCATGTCGGCCAGGCGCTGGCGGGTGAGCGAGCCGTAGTCGCCCTGGGAGTGGACGTCGAAGTAGACGTTGCCGCGCCCATCCGAATAGGCATGTCCCGCGTCGATGAGGCGCTGGACGAGGTCGATTTGGTCGGGGATGTGGCCGGTGGCGCGCGGCTCGTACGTGGGGGCCTGCACGCCGAGGGTCTCGTACGCCTGCGTGAATTCACGCTCGAAGCGGTAGGCCCAGGCCCACCAGTCCCAGCCGGCCTCGGCCGACTTGTTCAGGATCTTGTCGTCGATGTCGGTGACGTTGCGCACGTAGGTGACCTCGTAGCCGCTGCGGCGCAGCCAGCGGATCAGCGTGTCGAAGGAGACGGCGGCGCGCAGGTGGCCGACGTGCGGGGATCCCTGCACGGTGGCGCCGCACAGGTAGATGCCGACCTTGCCGGGGGTAACCGGGCTCAGGGGCTGGATGCGGGCGCTCTTGGAGTCGTACAGGTGCAGCATGGCACCAATCCTACCTGGCGAGGCGCGGCGGGGAGCGACGCCGCGTTCTCCGGGAGTATGTAACGAGGCCCGGGCCCCACCCGGCGAAACGGAGCGGTTTCGCGGGTGGGGGCTCGGGCCTCGTCGAGTGAAAGAAACCTCAGGCGCCGGGGCGCACGCGCTCGGCGATGAGGGCCTTGAGGTCCTCGGCGGAGTTGGCGAGCGGCGTGACGCGTTCTTCGCGTCCTTCGATGCCTGCGAAGCGCTCGGGCACGGGCGGGAGGTGGCCGGTGGCCTGAAAGATCGTGTCGGCGAACTTGACGGGCAGGGCGGTCTCCATGACGACGAGCGGGCCCTCGACCTGGGGGCGCACGGCGCGGGCGACGTGCACGCCGTCGGCCGTGTGCGGGTCGAGGAGGTAGCCGCTTTCCTTTTCGGTGCGCGCGATCTCGGCGAGGCGGTCGGCGTGCGTGGAGGTGCCGGAGATGAAGCCGTAGGTCTCGCGCAGGGAGGCGAACTCGGGCGTGCCGGACAGGTCGAAGGAGCCGTCGCGGGCCAGGGCCTCGTCAAACAGGGCGCGGGTGGCGTCCCCGTCGCGGCCCAGCAGGTCGAAGATGAAGCGCTCGAAGTTCGAGGCCTTGGAGATGTCCATGGACGGACTGGAGGTCGCGAGCGTGTCCGCGGAGGAGCGGGGGCGGTAGACGCCGGTGCGGAAGAACTCGTCGAGGACGTCGTTTTCGTTCGTGGCGACGACGAGGGTGCCTAGCGGCACGCCCATCTGGCGGGCGATGTGGGCGGCGCACACGTTGCCGAAGTTGCCCGAGGGCACGACGACGCTGACCGTGGACGAGGCGTCGGCCCCTTCCTCGGTGACGCGCAGCCAGGTGGCCACGTAGTAGCAGACCTGGGCGAGCAGGCGCGCCCAGTTGATGGAGTTGACGGCGCCCACGTGCCAGGTGGCCTTGAAGTCGGCGTCCATGTTGATGGCCTTGACGAGGTCCTGGCAGTCGTCGAAGACGCCGTCGACGGCGACGTTGACGATGTTCTCGTCGAGGAGGGAGAACATTTGGGCGCGCTGGAAGGCGGTCATGCGCCCGGCGGGGGTGAGCATGACGACAGAAAGTCCGCTTCGGCCGCGCAGCGCGTACTCGGCGGAGGAGCCGGTGTCGCCGGAGGTGGCGCCGACGATGGTGAGCCAGTCGCCGCGGCGGGTGAGCTCGTATTCGAAGAGTTCGCCAAGGAGCTGCATCGCCATGTCCTTGAAGGCGGCCGTGGGGCCGTTCGAGAGGTGGGCGATGTGCAGGTCGGTGCCTTCCAGGGCGTCGACGGGGACGATCTGGGGGTCGGAGAAGGAGGGGGTGCGGTAGGCGCGGGCCGTGATCGCGCTCAGGTCGCCGGCGGGGATGTCGTCGACGAAGAGGGAGATGATGCCGGCGGCCATGGCCGCGTAGCCGTCCTCACGCAGGACGATGCGCAGCTCGTCCAGGTCGGAGCGAGACAGCGTCGGGTATTCCTCGGGCAGGTAGAGGCCGCCGTCGGGGGCAAGGCCTTCCAGGAGGATGTCACTGAAAGAACGGGTGGGCGTGTTGGGGCCGCGTCGGGTGGAAATGTAGCGCACGGGTCGATCCTATCGGAGAGGGGGCGTGGCCTGCGAGGGTGCCCGGACCTCGTCACATGTACGAACGAGGCGTGGGCCATGTGAACGCCGGGGGA
>ERZ772960.529-NODE-529-length-34142-cov-3.425617_pt1 | contig 34142 bp, 22 predicted proteins | sample MGYA00580678_ERZ772960 | MGnify/ENA primary metagenome ERZ772960 (study PRJEB29015, sample SAMEA2737930) | human oral metagenome | biome: human oral; feature: human-associated habitat; material: dental | place: China | collected 2059 ... | reverse complement strand
TATTATCTATAATTATTACCATGTTAGTGGCTTTTTGTATGTTGTTTTCGTTGTTGTTTTGCTTTGATTCGTCTGACACGATGACACGAATTAAGTTGGTAACTGGATGGGGTGTTTTATGGAGTCTTGTAATATACGGTATTAAGAAAATAAAAATATTATAGTAAGCATACTAATCAACGTTAGTACAACTGTTAAGTACTATCTTTATGAACATAAGAACATTATGGTAATAAGAATAATCAACATCAGCACAATTTACAAATATCATATCAAGGGAAACTGAAATATTGTAGTAAGATCAGTTATTACAATCATCGAAGCTTTCAATTATTAAGTTAAACATGATGAAAATGCTGTGACATTTATAAAAGATAGTATACGATAATAAACAAAACAAAGGGCTTGAATCTTTGAAAAGATTCAAGCCCTGTCTTGTATTACTAAAATAAATTTTGCGAAAAAAGAATGTGCAGCCCTACTTTGTCAGGAAGTTTACCGTGCGCTCCGGCGAGCACATCTCCCACAACGACGCTACAGTCCACCCCGGAGCAAACAAGTTGTTGTAGAACCCCTTGCCGTTACGGCCATAGTCCCACGTTGTATGCTGTACCACCTCGGGATAGAAACCGGGTTTAGCAATGCCGAAATGGTGCTCCTTTGTGGGCATAAGCTGGGTGAGAGACGAGGTTATAACGTCGTACATCTGCTTGAAACGCTTTTCGCCTGTTACCGTGGAGAGCCACCGAACGATATGCGGAAGTTCGAAAACGAAAACGTCAATATGATTGTTTTCAACCGATACGTTGCCCCATCCCCGACTATGGAAGTTGACGTCGCCGAGCATCTGCCCCTTTGCAAAGGGCACATCCCACGTATAATACCATGTCATTGCGAAGTAGGCGGCGCGCTTGCAAAGGTCGATGTATCGCTGTCGTTCCCGTCCTTTAGTGACCATTGCCAGATAGTATGCGGCGGTAACTGATGCGATGGCTGCCTCTTTGTCTTCGCAGTTAGCGTCAAGGGTGGATGAGAAATAATCGCTTTTCGAGATAATATTCTTCTCAACATAGTCCATCGTACGTCGGGCAGTCTGCAGATATCGCTTGTCGCCGAAATACTTCCAGCCCATAACCAGCGTGGAAGTTACGGACGGAGTGCTTCCCCCTGAGTTGTCAACGTCCGACCCATCGTCGCGGAATTTGCGCGCAAAATGGCCGTCTTCTTTCTGCAAACTGACAAGATTGTCGAGCAGTTTGTGCATGCGATTCTCCCACTCTTTGAGCTGTTGGCGCTTGTTTTTATCCGCATTCGTGCGTCGCCGCTCATAGTTAAGATAATGGAGAATAGCGTAAACAGCTTCACTTTGCTGGCGGATGGAGTGAAGATCGTCCATCTGAACAGGTGTTTTGCTGTAATTAACAAAATCGTGGAAGAACCCTTTTGCCGAAAAACCATTGTGCAGCCAGCTGTCAAGAATGGCGCGCCCCATATCCGACAATTGCCTGTCGCCGTGTGCATCACCGTATTCTATTTCGTTGAAAGCGTTGAGCAGCACGCGCCCGCAGAAGCCAATCTGCACCTCGCCGTAGGGTTTACAGTCGGCCGTAAGGATAGTAATCCCCGAATTATACTTCAGCGGGTAGCGGTCAACAAACGATTCACGGAAGTATCCGCAGAGGTTATCCTTCACTTCGTTTGCGTTTAAGGTCGTGGCAAGAGGCTGCGGTGCCATCGTGTTGAAACCATATTGCCAGGCCTTTGTAACAAATTCGCCATAGTTTTCAGCCTTTATTCGATGAACTCGCCAGGTAAAAGTAAGCATTTCGCCTGCCGCCATCGGCATGAAAGTCTCTACCGAAGGGGCCAGCGTCAGCTTGCGGATATAGCGCTTCGGCGTCTCAATGTAGGGAAAACCAAAGGTCAGACAGGTCTCTTTTGCGGTATCGTCAAAGCCCAGATAGCCCACTGACGTTGCGGCAGGCAGGATGATTTGTCCCTCGGTATTTTGCATTTGAACGTCTGTTCCTTTTGCGGGAACCATGCGAAGAACAGCTATACCCGTCCTCGTCTGCGCGTCGAAAGAGCCGGTAAGCGGTGTCGAGAGGCGGTCTTCGCGGAAGTTCCAGCTCTTGCTCACGTTATAATTGGGAGCCTCCTGCGGCGAACGCAGGTTGCGGTGATACCACAATCCGGGCATAAAAAACTCGCTCTGCCCGCTCTTCAGGCCTGTTGCCAGCGAGAAACCCAGATTAAAATATATGCTCTCCCTTGCCTTCAGGCTGACCGTGATAAGCTCGTCGTCGCCTGCTTCTGACCGTTTCAGGGTGATATCGAGCGGCAGAGGCTTGTTTGAAATAAGCTGCCCGTCTTGCTGTCTCAGCTCATGGGCAACGGCCACATTGCCGGGAGTTTTCAACATTAAGGTAGCTTTCAAATCCTGGGCAGAGGCTCGTGAGGCAGGCGCCAGCATGCCCGAAAGGCATAAAAGCGATAACGTAATTACGCGAAATGGATACATTTTTAGTTGTTCTATGGTTTTGTTAAATGGTTAAATAATCAGTGTTTTCCGGTGCCTCACGCGTCAGCGCCTATTGCTTATCGGCTTCAATCCGGCCTTCTATGGCCTCGATGGTGTTCTTTTGGTTCACTGAACCATTGTAAATGCTGTGTGTATAAGCCAGCCAAACGGTGTTGGCGTCTTTCAGGAACAGCGAACCGTAGTAGGCTCCGTGACCTGCGGGCAGGGCGGCGAAAGGCAACGTGCGGTGCTTGAAGCCATGCCCCGTGTTGTCTCCTATGCATACAGCCTCACGATTGGTCTGCCAAACGCTTCCGCTTGCGTTCATATGGCCCATGAGAATAACCTCTCCGGATGGTATCTGCAGGATGTAAGGTGCGAGCGCTCCCTTTATAGGGGTTGCAACCCAACGGTCGTTATCGTACAGCCCGTCCCACGTTGTGGCGTCCCATTCGCCGCTAAGAGGCCGGTAAACGAGGGAAGGAGTGTCGTTGGAATTAATACTTTCAATAGAAAAAAGAACGCCCTTATTGCCTTGCAGGACAACAGGAACGGGCATGCCGTCACGCTTGCCAGGGTTGTAGCTTGCACGCGTAAAGGCTGTCCACGTAAGCCCATTGTCAGTAGAACGAGAGCACAGAATCTCCTGATACAGGTTGTCACGTTGATACAGCCACCACCGGGCCTCGCTCGAAACAAGCAGTTCAAGCTCGCCCCCGGGCAGCTGAACGATCTGCGGTTCCCACATACGGCCGCGCCCAACAGTAATGGGATCGCCCCACGTTGTGCCGCCGTCGCGTGATATGCTGACAAAAACCTGACAGTTCTGATTGGTTTCAGGATTGGCGTTGCCGACAAACTGCATCAGAATCCACCCGTTGGAGAGGCGGGTAAATGTGGGGTCAGCAAAGCGCTTCCAGCCGTAGTCGAGGGTAGAAAACTTCTTGCTGTAGTCCATCATCTTCTCTGGTGACGACCAGGTTTGGCCGTTGTCGGCCGACCGCTGCAGGTAAATGTTCTGCCAATGGTCGGTATTTCCGTCGGTTCCGTCGCCGCCATGATAGGTCAGTAACAGCGTATCGTCGTTCACTCTCACCAGTCGGGCATACTCGGCCTGAACGTTATCGGGCGATAATTTTATACGGTTAGTCTCGTTCCAGACGATGTGATGGCTTACGGGTTTCACCTGCGTGTCGACGGGATAGCTGCTATAATCGGTCCATGTGCGGACGGTCTTCCTGATGGTCTGCACCTTTCCGTCAACCTCTGCGCTTGCCGTTGCCTGATAGTCGGTGGCGGGATTCAGGCCCGTAACCTGTGCTTCGTATATCCCGTTGCCCTTACTCTGGGCCGTGTATTCAGCCTGATTGCCTTTGGGGCCGAACATAAACCTTACCTTGCCTACGGTTGCATGGCCTGCAATCTTGAAGCGAGCGGTGACGGATGTCTTGCCAATCTGCCAGTCTTCTGACGACCAGGCCAGCCCCGCCGTGGTGTTTATCAGCTTGCCCGGGCCATAAACGATGGAGCCTGCACGCGTCTTGAAATAGACGCGCACGTGATTGGAAGAGTTCGGTTCAAGCCCCGTGCATGTCAGGGACAAGGGTTCTCCTTCGGGCAAATTTTTGCCCATGGCCTCACGATACATGTTGCTGTAGATGCGGCTCAGCCCGTTATAGTTATGACAGAAGCCCCATTCTACAATCTCGTTGCGCGGAATATCAAGCCCCCTGACCTTGAAGGTGGCCGTCGTAGGGGTGAGCTTTGCCAGGTCTACCGTAAAGTTTGATATGAGAACGTGGAATGTCCTGACTGTAGGCTCGTCTGTCCCGTCGCCATTCGCAATGCAGCGAACCCAGGTCTCGCCTGCAGGCTTGAACTCGATTACGCGGCCCGAGGCACCCGGAATGTCCGTCCAGACCGAATCATTATTTGATTGCTGCCACTTGAGGGTTCCGTATTTGATGTTCCGCCAGTCAAGGGTCAGCGTGACGTTTGCGTTCTTCCGTGCATAGGCAATGGCTTCCTTCTGCGCAAAAAGCGATGGTGCTGAAAGAAACAGCAACAGCAGTGTTTGAAATATTCTTTTCATATTATAAAGTTTTCATTACAGCGATTTTACTATTTTTCAGAACAACGGCTACGGTTTTGCAAATATAAACATTAGTTTTTGTTTGGTAACCCAATTAAGCATTTTTAGTTTTTGCCTTGCCTTTTGTCGCTTCCGGTCATCGCCTTTGCCCGTTTTCCTTGGGCTTTTGTTGAATTATTTCTTCGGCTTCGGCTGCTTTTCGCTTCACAATGCACCTTGCAGCGTGGTGTGATGGCGGCCGTCGCACACGCGTACGGCGGCCGTGGTGCAATGCGTACGGCGGCTGTGGTACGCTCGTGCGGCGGCCGCCATACGGGCAGGAGAATATAAGAAAGGGAGGGCCCATGCCTTGTGGAAAAGCAGCGGGTTTTACGGCCTTGGCTGGGCTTTCTGCAAGCCGGCGGTTATTTAGGCAGGGTTATATCTCAGACGAGTCGCGATAAACGGTATCGGCTTCAACAATTACGTTTTCGTTGGCATCAGATGGCGACAAAATGTGCTGGATGAGCAGGTTGGCTGCTGTGCGCCCCATCTCAAACTGATGAGGCTCTACCGTGGTAAGCTTCGGGTATACGATGTTGCTGATTTCTGTTCCGGAGAATCCTGCGATTGCGATGTCGTCGGGAATTCTCCGCCCGATAGAGCGGAGCCGGTTCATGGCTCCTATCGCCAGGGTATCGGTGAAGGCGAACACGGCGTCAATGGGTTTTGAAAGCAGCTTGTCGGCAGCCGAGGCCCCGTCGCTGTAGGTCATGCCTTCAGCATGCACGACGATGTCAGGATTGTAAGGTATGTTATATTGCTTCAGCGCCTCGTAATAGCCTTCGAAACGCAGTGCGGCGTTGTATATTTTATGGTGGTCTTCCGTGATGTGGGCAATGTTCCTGCGTCCGCTTCTGATAAGATGTTCTACGAGGAAGAAGGCCAGTGTCTTGTCGTCGATGCTTACCTGTGGCGCACAAATGCTTGATGACAGACGGTCGTAGAACACGAGAGGTATGCCGGAATCCTTTATTTTCCGGAACATATCCGTGTTCATGCTGTCGTCACACCGGCAGGCAATGATGCCGTCGACCATGAATTGCAGCATGATATCAATGTTTTCCCGCTCGCGTTCAGGGTCTTCTGCCGACGAGGCAATGATTACTTTGTAGTTGTCTTTATAGCATACATTCTGTATGCCGTCGATGACTTTTGCGGCATATGGCGTCGACATCTCCGGAACGATAACGCCTATGGTATGGGTTCTTCCGCTTTTCAGGTTCATGGCTACAGGGTTTTTGAAATATCCCATCTCCTTGGCGGCCGCTATGATTCTGTCTCGGGTCTCCTGCCTGATATTCATATCGTTGTTGAGAGCTCTGGATACAGTAGAAACCGAAACGGTGAGTTTTCGGGCTATGTCTTTAATTGTAACATATTTCATCTTGGCATAGTATTTTTGTTAGTAACCGTTTTTTCGTACAACATCAGGGCGGTTTTCAGTGCTTAAGTTGTTTTTGTGTTGGCTCTTCAGATGTTTCTTTGTTCTTCTGAGCAGGATAAGAGGAGGTCTAAAGCTATATATTTCGGGCAATATTAGCAATATTTTTTTAGAAAAAAACCTTTTTAATATATTTTTGTTGTGAAGATTTTTTCTTGTTATATCCATGCAAACGTTCCCAATTTTTTCAAACGTTTGCGGAAACGTTTGCAGAAATAATATCGTGATTATCAACGACAATGACTCTCTGAACCATTTATATTTGCGGCAAACGATTCTAAAAACCTAACTTATAAAAAACTAAAACAAAAGAAGCTATGAACGCTAACGTAAAGACTTTTTCCTTTGACCGGAAGAAAGTTAAGGCAGGAATCCTGCATTTCGGAGTGGGAAACTTTCATCGTGCCCATCTTGAGTTTATTAACAGCCAGCTGCTTGAGACCGGCCCCGACATGTACAAATGGGGTATTTGCGGCGCAATGATTTTGCCTCAGGATGAGCGTATTTACAATGTGCTGAAAGAACAGGACGGCCAGTACACGCTGACCGTATGCGGACGTGACGGGAATAATGAGGCCTATGTTATTCCGTCCCTGATTGAACTATACTGGGGATACAGAGACCAGGAGGCTATTCTGAACAAGATTGCTGACCCCGCTATCAGGATTATCACCATGACAATTACGGAGGGAGGATATAATCAGGAAAAGAGTACGGGGCGTTTTATGCTGGATGATGAGAAAATCAGGCACGACTTAGGTGATCCGAAGCATCCGGTTACGGCCTTTGGCTATATTGCCGAGGGGCTGCGCCGTCGCCGTGACGCGGGAGCAGGGAAAATCACTATTCTGTCGTGTGACAACCTTCAGCACAACGGTGATACGGCCCGACGCACTTTTACGGCCTTTATCGAGGCACAGGATAAAGACCTTGCAGCGTGGCTGAAGGGCAATGTAACGTTCCCTAACAGCATGGTTGACCGCATAACACCGGCTACAAAGCCCGAGGATGTGAGACGCCTGAATGCACAGAATGGTACCCGCGACATGGCACCGGTTTATGCGGAGGACTTTATCCAGTGGGTGGTAGAGGATAATTTTGCTGCCGGACGCCCTGCATGGGAACGTGTGGGCGTGCAGTTCACGGACGATGTGACCGATTTTGAGAACATGAAACTGTCGTTGCTTAACGCCAGCCACACGCTGTTGTCCTACCCTTCATTTTTAAGTGGATACCGAAAGGTGGACGAAGCCATGCACGACGAGCGCATCGTCAGGTTTGTGCGTGCCTTTATGGATAAGGACATTACACCCTATGTGCCGGCTCCCAAGGATACCGACCTTGAAGAATACAAGCAAACTCTGACAGAGCGTTTTGCCAATCGTACGGTGAGTGACCAGATAGCCCGCCTGTGTTTTGACGGTGTAAGCAAGTTTCCTGTTTATGTAATGCCTAACCTGATCAAGATGATACGTGACGGGAAAGACCTTACACGCGTCACGTATCTGCTGGCAGCCTACAGGCATTACTTGAAGTATCATACTGATGACAGGGGTATCGGCTTCGAGATTGACGACCCTTGGCTGACAGACAACGACAAGGAACTTATAGCTTCAGACAATCCGCGTGCGTTCCTTCATCTGTCTCCGTTCCAAAGTACTGATTTGGAGCAGTCGGATAATTTCTCTGCTCAATATCTGATGTTTGTGGATGCTATAAAGGAAAAGGGAGCCATGAAAACCCTTGAGGCCATTATTTGATAAGACAGTTCAGCTGTTATACATAGTTATTATACACTTATCCTATGATGGAAAGTAAAAAAACTTATGGTGCTGCGCCCTTTATACTGCTTGCGTTCATCTATTTTCTCGTCGGATTTCTGACGACGGTGAACGGGCAGTTTCAAGGGCCGTTGAAGATAGCCTTTCTTGAAGATGCGGGCAGTTTGAAGAATACATTTACGACTTCTGTCTCCTTTTTCTTCTTTCTGGGCTATTTATTGAACAGTAATCTTGCAGCCAGATGGGTTAATGTCAAAGGTTATCGCGTAACCATGCTCAGGGCTCTGGGGGTGATGGTTATCGGGCTCCTGCTGTATGAGGTGTCAACACTGCTGGTTATTCATTTTGATGACGTGCGCTTTGTATATCAGGGAGGCAGCGTGCCCTGGGGCTTTGCAGTGTTTTTGATAGGCTCGTTCCTGATGGGAACATCGGCAGCTGTGCTGCAGGTGGTTATCAATCCCTATGTTTCAGCTTATAATCTTCGGGGCACCAGTCCTGCACAACGGCTGAATATTACCACGGCCGTAAACTCTTTCGGTACGACTATTGCGCCTTTCTTCGTTACGATGGTTGTCTTTTCAGGCGTATCGCTTGACGATGTTACATCACGTCAGTTGTTAGTACCTTTCGTTTTGCTGGCACTTGTCATCTTTCTGGTTACGTTAGGTGCTGCACGCATGGAGTTGCCTGACCTGTCTTCGACTCGTGCAGAAAAAGGCCAGAGGTTGGAACGCAGCATCTGGTCGTTCCGGCATTTAACGCTGGGGGTTATGGCAATCTTCTTTTATGTGGGTACGGAGGTTGGCATAGGCTCCAATATCAACCTCTATGCCATGGAACTGATCAAGAACGGTGATGGTCCCTCGTTCTTTGGGATGCGTGAGCTTATCGTGGGTAATATGGATATGGGTATACCTGCTCTTCTTGCAACTCTTTATTGGGGTGGATTCCTTGTAGGACGTGCCGTGTCAAGCTTTTATCGTAATTTCAATCCGCGTAAAGTGCTTATCTTTACAACTTTCGTATCCACGTTGCTTATTCTGCTTAGTGTTTCCATCAAGAATCTCTGGCTACTCTCTGCTGTTGGGCTTTTTCACAGCGTGATGTGGAGCTGTATCTTTACCCTTGCTACGACAGGTTTACGTGAGTATACCTCTAAGGCTTCGGGAGTGTTCATGATGGGAGTTTTCGGTGGCGCAGTGTTTCCTGTCCTCCAGGGAGTGCTGGCCGACGTGTTGGGCTCCTGGCAGCTAACGTGGTCGATTCCTGTTATCTGTGAACTTGTCATGCTTGCCTATGCAGTGTACGGCTATAAGGTAACTGACGAATGGTGTCTTAATAATATACATAATGCTAATTAATAACTAAAAAACCTTATCTCCCTATGGATAATCAAAGAAAACGAATAATATCACTGTTTGCGGGACTTTGTCTGGTATCGCTTACCACACTTGCCCAAAGCGTGATTAATGGTCAGATTAAGGATAGTAATGGCGAGCCCTTGCCTGGGACAACCATTGTAGAGGTGGGTACCCGTAATGGAGTTACCACCGATAATAATGGTAATTTTGTCATAAAAGTAGCAAAGGGCAAGAGACTTCGCGTAAGCTATGTGGGATTTGATGACCAAATTGTGACGGCTGGTTCGAACATGAATATTACCATGAAAGAAAACGCACGTAACCTGGACGAGCTTGTTGTCGTGGGTTATGGCATGCAGCATAAGCGTGATCTTGTGGGTACTATCTCACAAGTAGGCGGCGAGGTGCTCCAAAATCGTACGAATCCTAATATCACCCGTTCGCTTCAGGGTGAAATACCAGGTTTAACCATTACCATGAGAGACGGCAAGCCCATCCGTTCTGGTGGTCTTCATATTCGTGGTGCTGTTAATTCTATTGGTGCCGGTGGCTCTGCTCTGGTACTTGTTGATGGAGTAGAGGGCGACCTTAATGCCGTCAACCCTGACGACGTAGAGAATGTCAGTGTATTGAAAGATGCCTCGTCGGCAGCTATCTATGGTGCCAGAGGAGCTTTTGGCGTTATCCTTGTCACTACGAAGAAAGCAGCAAAAGGAAGTCCGCAGGTACATTATTCAGGTTCTGTATCGTTGCAGCAACGCACGGTAAAACCAGAGATGGTGACGAATGGACTTCAATGGGCTACCAATTTCCACGAAGCTTATGTCAACAGTCGTGATTCTGAGCCGGGCGTAATAGGTAATGTATTCAATGTCAATAACATGATTGGTAACTGGGATAAATATTATCTTGAGTTACAAAAACGTAATTCCGATCCTTCTCTGGAAAAGGTTGTATTGGGAGAAAATGGCTATTACCAATATTATGGCAATACAGATTGGTTTGGCCTGACTTACCGTGACAATTCACTCTCTACGCGCCATAGCTTATCAGTAACAGGTGGGAACGATAAAGCTGCCTACTATATATCTGGTGGTTATAACTATAGTAATGGTATTTATAGGATAGGACGTGAGAACTTTCATACGTTTAACTTCAAGTCAAAGGGTATGCTGAAGATACGCCCTTGGCTTACTCTGGAGAATAATACCGAACTATGGCAACGTAAATATCATGAGCCTGTTGTACAGTATACTTACTCGCCTACCAATGCTTCTTCTACCATCCCCATACAGCGACAGTATGAACAGCAGGGCTATCCTGTAGCTGTGCCGCGTAATCCGGATGGAACGTGGACTGAAGCTGCCGTATACTCTGGTTATGCTGCTTTTTATGAGGGAAATTCATGGCGTGAGTATAAGGACCTGAAAATTAAGAGCACGGTTACACTTACAGCTGACGTTATTAAGGATATACTGCAGTTTAAAGGCGATTTTACCTACAATCACGATCATGCCACTCGTAATCAGGTCGGGCTTACCTATACCGGTTACAACGAGCCTACATTGCCTGTTACCCATCAAACGTTTTCTTATCTTGAGAATCGATTCTACAACAGCGACTATCTTGCTTCAAATATTTATGGAACATTCACTCCGAAGCTTGGGGCTGATAACCATTTTACGGCAATGGCTGGCTGGAATATAGAGGATGACAAATATAAGTCTACACGCATATATCGCCGTAACCTGCTTTCCAGAACCAAGGCCAACTTTGATTTTGCCAATGGTGACTATTTCTATATAAACGATAATGGTTCTTATTCATGGGGATTCGTTGGATGGTTCTATCGTCTGAATTATAATTGGAAAGGACGTTATCTCGTTGAAACATCTGGACGTTACGACGGAACATCTAAGTTTCCGACCAATTCCAAGTGGGGTTTCTTTCCGTCGGTTTCTGCAGGATGGCGTATCAGTGATGAGCCATTCATGAAGTCGTTACACGATAGTTTTCTTGACAATCTGAAGCTTCGCCTTTCTGTTGGTTCTGCCGGCAATGGGCAACTCTCACCTTATCGGTACTTGTCTTTGATGTCACTCTCTACGAGCAATGTCGTAGTAAATGGCAGCCAGCTTACTTATACAACTGCTCCGTCACCGGTCCCTGCTAATCTGACATGGGAGAAGGCTGTTACTTATAATGTGGGCCTTGATGTCGACCTTTTCCGCGGGCGTCTCGGACTTACCTTTGACATTTATCGTAAGAATACGCTTAACATGTATGTTGTAGGGCGGGAACTTCCTGCTGTCTATGGAAATTCTGCGCCAAAAGGCAATAACGCTGATTTACGCACCAATGGTTGGGAAGCCAGTGTATCCTGGCGCGACCATTTTATGCTTGGTGGAAAGCCTTTCAAATGGTCAGTCAAGGGAAGTATTTGGGATGCTAAATCAAAGATTACTAAGTATACCTCCACCACCAAAACACTGTCTACAGTTGAAGATACCCACTATTATGAAGGCATGGAGATTGGTGAAATATGGGGCTACAAGGTTGCAGGGTTTTTCCAAAGCGATGAGGATGTGCTCAATTCTGCCTCGCAAAGCTACTTCCGAAATACCGACAATGTAGGCGAATGGCATGCAGGAGATATCAAGTTTATGGATATTAATGGTGACAAGAAGATTGATCCGGGAAATAATACGCTTGAAAATCATGGCGACTTGGTGAAGATAGGTAATAAGACGCCGCGTTATTGCTACAGTTTCTCAGCTTCTGCTAACTGGAATGGTATCGGATTATCGATGTTTTGGCAGGGCGTGGGAAAGCGTGATTGGTATCCGGCTGCCGAGTCTCATCTTTTCTGGGGACAATATGGCCGTCCTTATGCTTATGATTTGCCATGGCAGGATGGCAGCAACTGTGCGGGCTATGATGATGAAGGAAACATTGTCAATCCAGGTGCTTACTGGCCGCGCAAGGTAGGATGGATTGCATCTCGCTCCTCCGGTCCCTTTGTCCGCAGCGCTAATGACAAGTATTTACAGAAAGCTTCCTATCTGCGCTTGAAAAACGTTACGTTATCATACGACTTCCCCCCAAGACTGCTTTCAAAGCTTGGATTCTCGCAACTTAAGCTCTATGTGTCTGGAGAGAACCTGCTTACTTTTACTCCTCTGCGCAAGCATGCAAGGAACTTTGACCCTGAAGTTATCGGAGCGGGAGACCCTGACGGATGGAGCACCACGGGTGATGCGGGAGAAGGATATTCCTATCCGATGATGAAGAGTTATACTTTCGGACTGAATATTGGTTTTTGATAATCTTAAAAGTAATAAACAATGAACACAAAGATAATAATAGCCGCGGCACTTGCAGTAGTGACTCTTGCCTCGTGCAATGATTTCCTTACCAGGGAACCCTACGACAGTGAGGACTCGGACAAGTTCTTTTCAAATGAGGAAGAGCTGAAAGTTTATGCTAACGGCCTGTATGTGGCATTTATCCCTGATGCAGGGTCGCTTTCATATGACAATACTACTACCGATAATATTGCCGTTTCCTCAACGCCAACGTTCCTTCAGGCATCGTTTGCAGCTTACCATCAGGGTGGATGGAGGTATTCTTCATGGAAAGATTTGTTCCGCTGCAATTACTTTCTTGAGCATATTGACAAGGCTTCTAAAGCCTGTTCAGCGGAGACTCTCAATCATTATCGGGCGATAGCGCGTTACTGGAGAGCCCAATTCTATTATGGTCAGGTACGTACTTATGGCGATGTTCCATGGTATAGCCATACCATTGCGGCTGAAGATTCCGCGCAACTTTATAAAGGACGTGACAGTCGTGAGATGGTAATGGATTCGGTTTTAAATGATATCAACTATGCTTGTACGTATCTCAGGTCCAGCAAAAGCGAGCCTATTAACCGCAATGTTGCGTTGGCATTTAAGTCGAGACTGTGTCTTTTCGAGGGCACTTTCCGTAAGTACCATCATGTAAATCCGTCTACAGGTGAACCGTGGACAGACAATGGCGCCCCCACACGCTTCCTGCGGGAGTGTGTCAAGGCTTCTGAAGAGCTGATGAATGGCGGAGGCTATTCTTTGTCTACAGGCGATTCGGCTTCCTACCACTCGCTGTTTTCGCAGGAAATTCCCAATCCGCAGGAGGTGATTCTTGCACGGGAATATTCTCGTCAGCTTTCGATAACCAACGATGTTACGCAGGAGTTCAACCTTGCTGCCAACAAAATGGGTGCATCGCAGGAGTTTGTAAACATGTATCTTATGCGCGACGGGAGCCGCTTTACCGACCGTCCGGGCTACAAGAATTACAGCTATAAGCAGAACTTTCAAAACCGCGACTGGCGACTCGGTGAGACTTTCATCAAGCCCGGATATAAAATAAAGCACAACGGTGTTGACATAGACTGTCCGGTAAATTGGGAGATAGGCGTCACGGGTTACCAGGTAATGAAGTTTAATATTGAGGACAAGGCGGCCTGGAATACCGGTAAGGGCTACAATGCCATTCCCATTTTCCGTTATGCGGAGGTTCTGCTTAATGAGGCTGAAGCCAAGGCTGAATTAGGAGAAATGAACGAAAGCGTGTGGAACAAGACCGTAAAGCCGCTGCGCGAGCGCGCCGGCGTCAACGGCAAGGCTCCCACCTCTGCCGACCCTTACCTTGTAAGCTATTATCGCAACCAGACCAACGACCCGTGGATGCTTGAGATACGCCGCGAACGCAGTATAGAATTGTTTATGGAGGCGGGCAATCTTCGTTATTGGGATCTCATACGATGGCATCTCGGAGAGCTGTTCATGAACAAGTGGACATGTGTAAATGGTGCGGCGTCGCATGTTAACTTGAAGTCGAAGTATTACAGCAAGAGCGGCAATACAGTATGGGTTAACAATAACGCAAGCTTTGATGAAAGAAAGTATGTGCGCCCAATTCCACGGTCTGCCCTTGTGATGAATCCGAACCTGAAGCAGAATATAGGCTGGAAGGAGAATTAATAAACCCCGCAAATAGATAAGAGTATGAAAATCAACACAATTCACAATATATTCTTTTACATGGCCGCTGCTCTGGCCATAGTGAACGGTCTTACGGCCTGTTCGGACAAAGACGAGAGTTTTCTGGCCGGAACCGGCAGCGTCCTGCGTTCTGCCGATGAGATAAACCTCACGTCAGGCGGTGTGCCCAAGGTGTTTACGGTCTGTGCCAAAGGCGAGTGGAGCATTGAGACGGCGGCCTCGTGGCTCCACTTCAGCAAGACATCGGGCACGGGAGACGGCAATAACCGTGAGCAGATTCTGGTCTCGGCCGATCACAATATTTCCGCATCGCGTCTGGACAGCTTTGTTTTAAAGGCTGCGGGCAGGGAGCTGATAACGCGCGTTACCCAGGCAGAGGGGCATGCTACGCTTCTGGGAGAGGCTACGCTTAGCAGCACGCTACAGGCCGAAAAGTCGCTTGAGGGGGTGAGCATACGCATACCTTACACGTACGGTTACGCAGGACAGAAGATTACCGTCACGCCAACCCTCTCGGGTGTGCCTGCACAGGGCATAACTGCCAGCCCCGTAACTGTAACCTTAAGCCGTGAGAGCGGCGTCATCGAGCTTCCGCTTTCGGGTGCTCCGTCGGCCAAAGGCAAAGTTGACATCAACATTGTTACGGACGATCCTACCATAAACGCCGTGCAGTTTTCGACCACAGTGGTGGGACGCGTCATCTTCCAGATGCACTTTGACAAGTTTATATGGGGTGGCGACCTTATTACAGGCAAGGGCGGAATCATCGGTTCGAACTGGGTAACCAATGCTGCAGGCGAACGAACGGGCGAGGCAACGTTCTCCGATTGTTCATGGAGCAGCGAGCCCGGCGACCTGTTGGCTCCCGGCCTGTGGTCGGCGGCGTTCCTGGCGTCTCGCGAAATGACAGGCTGGACCGGCACAAAGGGCATGGAACATCCCGGATATATCAAGATGGGAACGGGCGCAACCGTGGGCATTCTCACCACTCCGGCCATCGGCTCTGTGCCGGCAGACGGTACGGTAAACCTGTCATTCCGCGTGGCAATGTATCCTCACAGGTCGGAACATAGCACGGTAATCGACATTCGGGCAAGCGCCGGCACGCCGTCGGTATCTGCTTATCGGTTCCGGCATGTGTCTGACAACAAGTCGTCTACCTGGGAAGACGTGTCGCTGACGGTTACGGGAGCCACGTCGCTGACGAAGATAACGTTTACCTGTCATGGCGGATGCCGCTTTCTCATTGACGATATAGTAGTGACGGAATAACGGTTGCGGCATGGAGATATCGGGGCAGTTGTCAAATCCTGCAGCAGTATGCTGGCGTTCAATATCGGGCATTGCCTGGCACATTGCAGCGTAAAGCCTGATGTGCGGCGGCCGTGGTACACGCGTACGGCGACTGTGGTACAAGCCGTACGACGGCCGTGGTACGATCGTGTGGCGGCCGCCATACAGGCAGAAGAAAGCAGGAAGGGGAATGCCCTGCCGGAGGGCAGGGGGAGAGCGGAGCGGGGAAAGACCCGCATCGCAGGCCTGAAGGCTCGGAAGATGCCGGGCAGACGGCGGCCCTTGCTTTTCAGAATTGCCCCGACGAACCGTGCGGAAAACGAGACAAAGCCATGTCTTTTCATGCTCTCTGATATGATAGTTTGTCGCTTTAAAGGCAATAAAGTCACAGCCCTCGGGGTTTCTAAGATGAGAGGTGCCGCAGAGTTGCATGCAAAGATATTCATCAGCCGTGCGGGGAATGCTATTCCCTGCCGGGATATCAAGAAAACAAAGGGCCTTCGTATAGCGGAGGCGTAAGTCAATAACTAAAAACATAAGAAAATGAAAATCATAAGACATATTATCGGTTTTGCCGGTTTATTCATGTTCCCTCTTTTGGTTTTGTCAGGGTGCGGGGGCGCATCTGACGGTCCTGATACGCCGAGTCCCAAGCCGGGCACAGAGAAACCGAAGATAGAGGTAGCCCCCGGGAACGACCTTTACGGCATGGTTTCGGATGCCTCGGGAAAGGCAATGGGCGGCGTTGTTGTATCAGACGGTTACCAATGTGTGGTGACAGACAGCAAAGGTGTGTACCAGATGAAGCGCAATGCCGACTCGAAGTTTGTGTTCTATACCAATCCGAGCGGGTTCCAGCCGGATAACAAGGGCTTTTTCAAGCGCCTGAGCGCTACGGAAAAACGCTACGACTTCAAGCTCGGTGAGAAGACGGGTAACGACTCTCACTTCAATCTTCTGCTCATTACTGACCCGCAGGTGCGTTCAGGTCAGTCGTACCGGCGCTTTCATGAGGAAACGGTTCCGGCTATGAAGCAGGCTATCAGCGAGTCGGCTATTCCTGTAGTGGGATGGAGTTTGGGCGACGACGTGCATGAAGACTGTGCACAATTTGAGAAAATCATGCACAGCCAGATGACCGGAATGGGCATTCCGTTCTTCTCTGCCATCGGCAATCACGACTTCTTCAGGGTGAAAGGTTCTGATGCTACGCCGCGTTCGTCTTCTGACTATGAACGTTATTGGGGGCCCACATGGTATTCGTTCAACAAGGGCGACGTCCATTTCATAAGCCTTAATGACGTCCTCCGGCACGTCTTATAATGACGACGGTGTGGTAACAAAGGCCCAGTTGGATTGGATAAAAGCTGACCTTGAGCATGTTGACAAGCAGAAGCTAATCATCGTAGGCTATCATATTCCGATGACTTATAAGAACAGCCCTGTGGGGCTCACTGCCTTGCTCAACCAGCTAAAGGACTATCCCAATCGCATACTTTTTGCCGGCCATACCCACTACATGCGCCACCGTGCCGTCGCAGCGCCCGTTGCTATAGAGGAGCGCATACATGCCGCCGTGTGCGGAGCGTTCTGGTGGACAACCATTAACAGTGACGGATCGCCCAACGGTTTCTCGATGTATGAGATTAAAGGGAACAAGATTATCAACAATTATTATCAGCCAACAGCCAGCTTGCGCTCCTACCAGATACGCTTACACCATGGTGATGCCAGGTTTGGCGGTCAGTATGCCACCTATAAATACGGTTCCAATGGCAACTATCTTACGTCTGATTATGTTGTAGCCAACGTTTGGAACTGGGACCCGCAGTGGAAGGTTACCATCTCGGAAGATGGCGGTAAGCCGGTAGCGATGACGCCTGGCACCAAGTCTAACCCGCGCGTTATCCACGACGCATGGGCTCCGGGTTATCTTGTCGGTGTTCGTAACAGGGATGAAGACGGCTTCCGTGCCTATAACCAGCATCTCTTTGTCTATAAGCTGAAGAATCCCAATGCACGTGTGGTTGTGACGGCAACAGACAGATACGGAAACACTTATACCCAATCAGAGTTTACCACAGACTTTAAGGAGATGGGCAATGACTTTAATCCGCTTTAAGTTTTGCCGCTTAACATGTCCGCATACTCTTTGACATTCCGGAGAATTCAATTTACAATCAAAAAACCATAAACCATAAAACCTATGATAAAAGATTATTGTACCGGTGTCCAGCACATTGGAATTCCAACAAACAACATTGACAAGACAAAACGTTTTTTTGCCGACCTCGGCTTTTCCCTCGCCTATGCAACCGTCAATGACGGCCAGCAGGTGGCCTTTCTGCAGCTGGGTAATCTCATGATAGAGACATGGGAGAGCGGGGATGCCACGATGCAGGTTGGGGCTATAGACCATATTTCTATTGATGTAAAGGGCGTAGACGAATTGTTTAGAATCGTTGAAGCCAAAGGCTACAAGGCCCTTGAGGGGCACGTATGCGCCTTGCCCTTTTGGGAACACGGGGTAAGGTTCTTTACCATAGAAGGGCCAGACAAGGAAAAGATAGAATTTTGTGAAAGACTGTAATACGGTTTGTATACTATTAGGTTGCAGAGTCCATTCTCCTTTGTGGGGTGGACTCATGCTTTGTTTTATTGAATACTATTTTCTATGCATATGAAACGTTGTTTATTCTTCCTCTTTTTTGCTCTGTTTTCGGTGCTGGGATTGTCGGCACGCAGCTTTAAGGTAAACATTACTCCTGATGGAGAGTCTTACATGACTGTCTTTCTTCCCGATGCCGATAAGGCTACAGGTCGTGCTGTCCTTGCCTGCCCGGGCGGCGGATACGCCATGCTGGTAATGGATTATGAGGGGGAAGACTGGGCTGACTGGTTTACACGTCAGGGCATTGCTTACTGTGTCTTGAAATATCGCTTGCCTCATGGCGACCGCTCCCTGCCTCTTTCTGATGCCTACGCTGCCATGAAGATGGTTCGTGACAGCGCTGCGGTGTGGAATATTAATGCTAACGATGTCGGAATTATGGGCTTTTCTGCCGGTGGTCATTTAGCAGCCACAGTCAGTACACATGCACCGATGGAGGTCCGTCCAGACTTTTCTATCCTCTTTTATCCTGTCATTACTATGGATTATGCACACAGCCATCACGGGTCGGTTGACAATTTTCTGGGCGGGGACAAGAGCAACAAAACGGTTGTAGACGACTTTTCCAATGACAAAGCTGTGCGTAAGCATCTTACTCCTCCTGCTATTGTTCTCCTGACTAATGACGATGATATTGTTCCTATTCTGCCGAATGGCGTAGCTTATTTCTCGGCCATGCATCGTGTAGGCAACAATTGCACCTTGTATGCTTACCCTTCAGGAGGTCATGGCTTCGGGTTTAGAAAGGGCTTTAAATATCATAAACAGATGCTTTGCAACCTGCGTGAATGGCTCGGCTCGCTGCCGGAACCCTCTAAAGATGCTTTGAGGGTAGCCTGTATTGGTAACTCTATTACCGATGGCTCTGGCATTTTCATGCGTGATCTTTACGGTTATCCGGCGCAACTGCAGCAGAAGCTTGGCAACGCTTATATGGTGAAAAACTTCGGCTTGGGCAGGAGAACGATGCTGAACAAGGGCGATTATCCTTATATGAAAGAGCAGGCATGGAAAGATGTACAGGGCTTTTGTCCTGATATTGTCGTTATCAAGTTCGGCACTAATGATTCAAAGGCGTTCAACTGGAAGTATGGCAGAGAGTTCGCTGCCGACTATCAGGCGATGATTGACACATTGAAGCGTCTGCCCTCCCATCCGCGAATCATCCTGGCTACCCCGCTTCCGGCGCTTAAACCGCTGGGTAATATCAACGACAGCGTGATAGGAAATGCCATTTGTCCGCAAATCAAGAAGCTGGCTAAGAAGAACAAATGCCAGCTCATTGACCTGCATACAGTCTATCAGCCTGCCGAAGGAATGATTCAGAATGACGGTATACACCCCACGAGAAAGGGCGCCGGACAGCTGGCTGACATCGTGTACGGATATATTATAGATAAGAATAAGCGATAAATGCAGATGCTTTTATTTACAGATTACGTTATCATGAGAAAGCCGTTCCTTTTTCTTCTGCTTGCCTCTACTGTGCAGTTGCAGGCCCAGACTGACCATTCTTCGTTCCTTGAACCGAGGCAGGCGCCTGATGCTTCCCGTTATCTTCCCGCCCCGCCTGATACGGCAAGCGTTGCCTTTCTTTATGACTACAGTCGTTATCAGTGGGGACGCGCGCAGAGAGCATCGGCGCGCGGCCGTCAGGCTGACTTTGATTCTTACTGGCAACCTGACTCTATCATGAAGGGTTTTGCGCGTTCTTTCGGTCTCCTTATTACGAAACAGACTGCGCCTGTTACCTATGAGCTGATCAGCAAGGTTTGTGAGGATGCCGAACTGGGTGTTATCAGGGCCAAAAAAAGGTACATGCGTAAGCGTCCTTATGTACAGTTTAACGACCATCCTGCAGACAGAACCCAGGAAGAAGAGCTTCGATTTACGGGCTCTTATCCCTCGGGGCACTCTGCCCGCGGATGGGCTACGGCCCTGATTCTGTCAGAACTGCGGCCCTCGAAGCAGAACGAGATACTGAAACGAGGCTACGATTATGGGGAAAGCCGCGTTATAGAGGGGTATCATTATCAGAGCGACGTTGAGGCTTCACGCCTGGCAGCAAGCGCCGTTGTGGCGCGATTGCATGCCGATGCCGCCTTTATGAGGCAGCTTGATAAGGCCCGGAAAGAGCTTGCGCCGCTTTTTCCCGACGATTACAGCCAATACCGGCTGACCGATTACAGCCCTTTGGTAAAGGAAGCGAAGGAGTTTTTCCAGGGCCTGGCCGTCTCGGGCGACTACCTTGTGAGCCTGCAGAACAAGGGTTATGCCACCATTTACAGGCTGCCGCACATGAAGAGGCTTACGAAGGCTTTCAAACTGGGCAGTTTCGGTGAATATAACCACGCCAACGTTGCCAGCTTCGGTACGGAGAAATATGCCCAAACCGATGCCCTCCCCTTGCTTTACGTATCGCAGGCCCACAGGAAAGCGGTTGACAGTTTGAAAAACGTCTGCTACGTTGAGCGTCTCCGTCTCGACGGCTCGTCAGAGTTAGTGCAGCGCATTGTGCTTGACAGCATCGAACGCTATTACGGTTATGCCCTGCAATGGGCGATTGATCGTGACCGCAACCGCCTCATAGGCTTCGGCAATACCTTGTCCAATCTGGCCGACGGCAACCGCTTCCGCATCATCGTTTTCAAGCTTCCGCGCCTCAGCGACGGGCGGCTTGTACGTCTTCATCCCCGTGAAGCGATAGACAACTATATTGTACAGGACTTTGACGACCGCTATCCTTCCAAGGTTATCGGGCAGGGGGCATGTGTTTATCAGGACTGTTTGTTCATGCCTACCGGCTATGGCAAGGAGGCTACTCCAAGCATTGTCTATGTGTGGGACTTAAGAAAGAAGGAGCTGCGCAGCGTCTTGGACCTTAGCGAAGCGGTGAAGCACGAACTGGAGGACGTGGATTTTTACAAGGGTAATGCCTTGATACAAACGAACGGCGAGGGCATTATCATGCTGAAATACAGATAAATTCTCTCCTCTTTCCTTGCCAATTGAGGAATCCGTCCCCTCTCGGGGCGATATGATGACGGCCGCCGCACGTGTGTACGGCGGCCGTGATGCAATGCGTGCGACGGCCGTGGTACGCGCGTGCGGCGACCGCGGTACAGTCGGCAGAACGCAGGAAAGGGAGAGGCATTGCGCCGTGGGGTGATGACAGTTTTTGCGGCTTGGGTTAGGTTTTCTGTAGGCGAATGGGTATCTTTGCACGATAATCCTCGGTGAACGGGGCTATTTTTTAATTGGAAAATAAAGAAAAGTGTAACATGAAAAGGTTTTTTACGATACTGATGGGCATGCTGGGAATGGTGACGACGTCGTGTGCACAGGCCGACAGCATACGCTCAGTGAAGGCTGGCGAGTTTGAAAAGGAGATTAAGGACAGGCACGTTCAGCTCGTTGATGTGCGCACGGCCGACGAGTATGCTGGCGGTTTCATTGCAGGCGCACTGAATATTGACGTCTTCGACGCCCAGTTCATACAGAAGGCCGACAAGGTGCTTGACAAGGCAAAACCGGTTTATGTGTATTGCCGTAGCGGCAAACGGTCGATGTCGGCCGCCCGAAAGCTGGCCCGTGCAGGCTACAGGGTGGTGAATCTTGAGGGCGGAATCATGGGCTGGCAGGCTGCAGGGAAGGCGGTTGTACGGTAGGCCGGTTTGCGGCTTTTTTGCACCTTTCCGCCAGAATAGCCCCGTGTTTGTGGGCTATTTTGCTTATCTTTGCACCTCATTGATACGATTTTGTAAATAAAACACATAATGAAGAAACAGAAGAAATTTATGCTTCGTGAGCAGGACCTGCCCACGAAGTGGTACAATATTCAGGCCGAGATGCCTGTAAAACCCATGGCTCTGCTGAACCCTAAGACGAGGGAGCCGATGGGTGTTGACGATCTGGCCCATATATTCAGCCGCGAATGTTCAATCCAGGAGCTTGACAGGGAGCACGCCTGGATAGATATTCCGGAGGAAGTGCAGGAGAAATACAGCTATTATCGCAGCACGCCGCTCGTCCGTGCCTATGCGCTGGAGGAGGCTCTCGGCACAAAAGCCCACATCTATTTCAAGAACGAGAGCACTAATCCTTTAGGTTCGCACAAGGTAAACTCGGCTATTCCGCAGTGCTATTACTGCAAGCAGGAGGGCGATACCAACGTGACGACCGAGACCGGAGCGGGTCAATGGGGCGCGGCGCTGAGCTATGCGGCCAGGCTCTATGGTCTTGAGGCTGCGGTTTATCAGGTAAAGATAACGATGCAGCAGAAGCCATACCGCTCTTATATCATGCGTGCTTTCGGGGCAACAGTGGAGGGAAGCCCGTCGATGTCGACGCGCGCGGGCAAGGATATCATCACGCGCGACCCCAATCACACGGGTTCTCTCGGGACGGCTATATCGGAGGCCATTGAGCTTGCCACCACAACGCCCGGGTGTAAATATACGTTAGGGTCGGTGTTGAACCACGTTTCGCTGCACCAGACCATCATAGGCCTGGAGGCAGAAAGGCAGATGGAGATGGCCGGTGAATACCCGGACAAGGTCATTGCCTGCTTCGGGGGTGGCAGTAACTTCAGTGGAATAGCCTTCCCCTTTATGCGGCATGTGTTCGATGGCAGCCATAAGAACACGGAATTTATTGCTGCCGAGCCCGAGAGTTGCCCGAAACTGACGCGTGGAAAGTTCGAATACGACTTCGGAGATGAGGCCGGTTACACGCCGTTGCTGCCCATGTACACGCTGGGTCACAACTTCAAGCCGGCCAATATACATGCCGGAGGCTTGCGCTATCATGGCGCAGGCGTGATCATCAGCCAGCTAATCAAGGACGGATACATGCACGGCGTGGATATCCCGCAGCTTGAAAGTTTCAACGCCGGCCTGCTTTTCGCCCGCACAGAAGGCATTATTCCTGCGCCTGAAAGCTGCCACGCCATCGCCGCTACCATCCGCGAGGCACAGCGTGCCGACGCAGAAGGCAAGGCTCTTGTGCTGTTGTTTAACCTTAGTGGCCACGGATTGATTGACATGCCATCATATATAAGCTATATCAATGGCGACTTGTCGGACTACAGTTTAACCGATGCCGATATCACAGAGAATCTGAAAGACGTGCCCGTAGTGTAGTGAAGATATACCTGTAGTATAGTGAAGATATACCTATAGTGTAATGAAGACGTGCCCGTATTGTAATAAGGTGCTTATCCTTTGCGGTATTCCTGAGGCGTTTTACCCAGGTGTTTCTTGATAAATTTGCAAAAAGCGGAATAGCTCTCGAACCTGAAGTCGAGGGCTATTTCTTTTAAAGGACGGTCGGAATAGCGCAAATCGAGCTTCAAGCATTCCACAGCGTGACAGGTAATCAGCCTGAGAGCCGATTGTCCGCAATAGTAACGGGTGATTTTTGACAGGTATTTAGGCGTGATAAACAGCTTGTCGGCAAAGTAGCCTATGGCGCGGTGGCTGCCGTTGTCTTTGTTTAAGTGTGCGAGAAACAGCTTGTAGAGCTGGGCGGTTCTGAAGTGGGAACCTTGCGGTTCCTCTGTTTTTTGCTGGCTGTCAGCGGGTATATGGAAGTCGTTGATGACATCAAAGAACAGCGTTGCAAACAGATGGTAGACTATTTCGTCCTGATAAACGTCGTTCCCCGAGGTGCGATAGCGCAGCATATTAAGGAAAGTGCTGAGGTGATTGTAGACATATCGCTCGTCGTTGCTGATGACAGGCTTCTGCGTCAACATCGCCATGATGCGCCAGACACGCTCTCCTCCCGTGAGCATTCGCGTGAGAATCTCCATCGAGTAGCCCACAATCGTGGCGCTGCTGTGCTCATCATGGCTGATGTTTGCTATCATAGCGTTCGGCGGGCACACCACGCAGCCCCCCGCATCTACGCTTACCGGCCTCGCATTGAGCGTTAAATTCAGGTGTCCTTCCGTGCAGAAAATAAAGATTAAACAGTTTACACTCATGCCCTTGCAAAGCTCGGGGTAGAGCGCTAAGGGCGAAAGGGCGAAGTAATTGTTGTCGGCATACACTGCCGGGTGGTCGAAATCGGCAAAGTTTGATATCTGAAAACTCCTGTCCATAGCTCGTAAGTTTACGCAAATATAATGAAAAGTTTACATTCTGATAAGCGTAACCCTATGCAAATATAATGAAAAGTTTACTTCCTTATAGGCGTAAGCTTGCGTAAAGACAAGGGGAAAAGCAATGTCTTGACGCTTTCCTTTGCCGGACAAAAAGGTGTGAGAGCTGACACTGGCTGTCCAAAAGCCATTGCCCGACAAGGCTTTGGGCGAATCCTTTCCGGTATAAAAGGCAGGAAATAAAAGCAGGAGAAAACGATGATTGTTTTCTCCTGCCCGATTCATTTGGTTATCCTATAATACATCTGTTGTCCCAAAGGGACACCCCTCCTTACAGAAGAGGATTATGTGGTAAGCCTTTTGTTACAGCGGTTTGTACTCAACGAACGCCTCCATAGCCTCATACGAAGCCAGCCCGAGGTCGTCATAGAGTTGTGCCGTGCCGCGATTGCGGTCCTCTGCACGCTGCCAGAACAGGCGCTCGTCATTGCCAAGGAACGGCGCACTCTCCATCTGGCTTGAGTGTTTCAGTATGGCATTGCGCTTCGCGCGGAGCTCTTCGGGACTCATTGGCACGCACATCTCGATGTTTTCTATAGGCCATTCTGCCCACGCTCCGCGGTACATCCATATACGGCAGTCCTTTAACCACTTGGCACCGGCCTTTTTCTCCAGATCGATGGCGGCCAGAACGGCGTTCGTGCACTTGCGATGGGTTCCGTGAGGGTCGGCTAAATCGCCTGCAACATAAATCTGATGAGGCTTTATTTCCTGAATAAGGTGCCGCACAATCTCCACATCTTTCTCGGTCATTGGCAGCTTTTCTATCTTACCGCTCTCGTAGAAGGGCAGGTCAAGAAAGTGTACATGGTCGAGCGGAATGTTGTTAAAGGTGCATGCCGTGCGTGCTTCGCCGCGGCGGATAAGGCCTTTCAGCGTCAGCACATCGCGTGTATCGAAGTCGCCCGGCTTCTTATTCTTGAAGGTTTCCTTTATTTTTTGGTACATGTCAACGATGATCTTGTCTTTCGAATGGTTGAAAATCTGGTTGAAACCGTTGACAAAGTGCATGAATCGTGTTACCTCTTCGTCGTTCACTGCAATGTTACCGCTTGTCTCATAAGCCACATGAACGTCGTGCTTCTGGTTGACAAGGCGCTGTATGGTGCCGCCCATCGAGATGACATCATCGTCAGGATGGGGTGAGAAAACGAGCACACGCTTGGGGAATGGCTTCGCACGCTCGGGGCGATAAGTGTCATCAGCGTTGGGCTTTCCGCCGGGCCAGCCTGTGATGGTGTGCTGAAGGTCGTTGAAAATCTTGATGTTTGCGTTGTAGGCCGAACCGTAGAGGGCCAGCAGTTCGCTCAGTCCGTTGTTGTTATAGTCCTTGTTGGTCAGTTTGAGGATGGGCTTATGGGTTACGCCGCAGAGCCATACGAGGGCCGAACGCACCAGTTTGTCGTCCCACTTGCAGCTGGTAACGAGCCACGGGTGCTTGATGCGCGTCAGCTCCGAAGCCGCACCGAGGTCGATAACCATGTCGGCATCTTCGTGCGTCTGCATGAACGAGGCGGGGCAGGTATCCGATATATTGCTTTCAACGGCGGCCTTGACGATTCCCGCTTTCTCCTCACCCCATGCGGTTACATACAGTTTGCGTGCCTTCAGTATGGTGCTCATGCCCATGGTTATGCTGCATGGGGGAACCTGTTCGCCGTTGGCAAAGCTGTTGGTCATTTCCTCACGTGAGAGCGCGTCAATGAGAATAATGCGCGTCATTGAGGCTAAGCTCGAGCCCGGCTCGTTGACAGCGATGTTACCGTTGCGGCCGATGCCGAAGAGGGCAGCGTCCAGTCCGCCGAAGGTTTGTATGCGCTGCTCGTACAGTCGGCAGTATTCCTGCACGGCTTCCTGTGCGATGGTGCCGTCGGGCGAGAAAATATTCTGCTGCTCGATGTCCACCTTGTTGAGGAAACGCTCCTTTAACTGTTTCAGGCTGCTGTTGGTATTCTTCGCCGTGAGCGGAAAATACTCGTAGCCATTGAATACGACAACGTTCTTGAAACTAAGGCCTTCTTTCTTGTGGCGGCGCACAAGCTCGTTGAAGACAGGCGTCAGAGAGGTGCCGGTTCCGAGGGCAATGACGTAGAATTTGCCTGCTGCGCTCTTGGCCTTGATGTCTTTTTCAATGCTGTCGGCAATGTGGCGTGCGCCCTCTTCTATGGTAGAGAAGATGTCTGTAGGAATTTTTTCCATACGCGTAAGCTCGGTACGGTCTACCGCGGTTTTCGGCTGGTAGAACTCCTGCGGCACTTTGTTCAGTACAATCTGTGAAGTTAAATTTAGATTTACCATGTTTGTTTTTTTGTTATATTGATTTTTATTTGTCCGGTTTCCGGTCTGGCTGTCAGGCCGTCGTTTGATTGTCGGATGCAAAGAAACGCAATATTTTACGATAAAAACATGTATATTTTGCTATAAAACATATCACAAATGCCACTTTAGCTTATTTTATCATCTTTTTATACCTGTCTGAAACCCTGCTTCCGGGGGTGGGAGGATGGGGAGAAAACAGTGTAAGGCCGGAAGGTTTATGAGGCAGATTTGAGCCGATGCAAGGCTTCTGTCCGTCGTGCGGCGGCCGCCGCACGCGTGTATGGCGGCCGTGGTGAAACCCGTACGGCAGGCCGTCAGACGATTGTACTACGGCCGCCGTACCACGGACTCCGCGGCGCAGACGTCTGCCAATAGCTTTGCAACCGAGTTGCAGGAACAATGCTGTAACTTTGCCGACAGATAACAAAACATCAACCCTGATATGGATAAAAAACTGTTGTTCAGAATTTTTCTTACGGCCGTTGCCTTGGTGCTGGCCTACCTTTTTGTAAAAGCCACAGCGCTTCCGCTGTGGGCGCAGCTTGGCGTTTATCTGGTGCCTTACCTCATTATCAGCTACGACGTCATGGGCGAAGCTGTGGAAGAGGGCATCAGGGAGCGCAACCCGTTCAACGAAGACTTCCTGATGTGCATAGCAACCATAGGTGCGCTGTGCATCGGTTTCCTGCCCGGGGCCGAACCACAGTTCGCCGAGGCTGTGTTTGTCATGCTGTTTTTCCAGGTGGGCGAGCTGTTCGAGGACTATGCCGAGGACAAGAGCCGCCACTCCATTGAGGCTATGATGGACATCCGTCCTGACACGGCCGGCGTGGAACGCGGCGGCGAGGTGACGGTTGTTGCGCCCGACGACGTGCAGATTGGGGAAACCGTGGTGGTGAAAGCCGGTGAAAAGATACCGCTTGACGGCACGGTTCTCGAGGGCCGTTCGAGTCTGAACACCGTGGCTCTGACCGGCGAGAGCATGCCGCGCGAGGTGAAGGAGGGCGACGCTGTTATCAGCGGGTGCGTCAATCTTACCGGTGTGCTGAGGATAAAAGTAGAGAAAAGCTTCGGCGAATCGACGTGCTCGAAGATTCTGGAGCTTGTAGAGCATTCGGGAGAAAACAAGTCGAAGAGCGAGACTTTCATACGCCGCTTCGCTCGTATCTACACGCCGGTGGTGGTTATGCTGGCGCTGGTGTTCGCGTTTGTCCCGCCGTTGTTCAGCGAGAGCTACGGCGCAGGTCTGGCCACGTGGGCTTACCGCGCGCTGAGTTTCCTTGTAGTGAGCTGTCCCTGTGCGCTTGTCATTTCGGTTCCGCTAAGCTTTTTTGGCGGCATCGGCGGCGCATCGCGAAAGGGAATACTGATAAAAGGCGGAAACTATATGGACACTCTGGCACGCCTTTCTACCGTAGTGTTCGACAAGACAGGCACGCTTACCGAGGGCATCTTTGCGGTTGAGGCTGTCCATCCCGACGATATCGATGAACAGGAACTGCTTCATCTGGCTGCCCATGTTGAGCGATTCAGTACCCATCCCATTGCCATGGCTCTGCGTGCAGCCTATCCGAACGAGCACGACAGCTGCAAAATAGAAGAGATAGAAGAAACGGCCGGTGAGGGAATCTCGGCTCTGGTAAACGGTCGCAGGGTGTGCGTGGGTAACGAAAAGATGATGGAACGCGTGGGTACACATGTGCATGCATGCACGAAATGCGTGCAGCATGCGGGCACTGTCATCCATGTGGCCGTCGATGGAGCCTATGCAGGCCATGTAGTTATTGCCGACCGCGTGAAAGCTGACAGCCGCGAGGCGCTCACAGCATTGAAGAATGAGGGCGTGAAAAGAACGGTTATGCTTACCGGCGACCATGAAGACGTGGCACGGCAAGTGGCTGCAGAACTGGGTATTGACGAGTATCATGCCGGTCTGCTGCCTGCCGACAAGGTGGCTTATGTAGAGCATTTGTTGCACAGTCTGCCGCCAAAGGGAAGCTTTGCCTTCGTGGGCGACGGCATTAATGACGCTCCCGTGCTGGCCCGTGCTGACGTAGGTATAGCCATGGGCGCGCTGGGGAGCGACGCTGCCATAGAGGCTGCCGACGTGGTTCTGATGGACGACAAGCCCCATAAGATAGCCACGGCCGTGCGCATAGCCCGCCGAACCATAGCCATTGCCCATCAGAATGCCTGGTTTGCCATTGCGACGAAGGTGCTTATTCTTGTTCTTGTGGGACTCGGACTGCTGGGAAACCTTGCTATGTCGGTTGCTGTGTTCGGCGATGTGGGCGTAATGGTGCTGTGTGTGCTCAATGCAACGCGCACGCTAAGGTAAGCCCTTAGCGCACTTTCTCTATACGAACCGTCTTGCGGCCGCTGTAACAGTAAACGTTGTAGCGGCCGTTTGTATAGGCATCCTCGTCACCGGCCATGTCGAGTGTGAAGCCGCCGGTCTTCACCTGTTCAACAAGATTCTGGTAGGTAGCCGCATTGAATACGCCAATGATGACGCTTTCGGCACCGTCCGGTGTCATGGCCACGTAGCTTGATGTGCCTTTTCGACGGGGCTTCGGCGTGTCGTCGTAAAGGTCTTTGCCCATACTTTTGGCAGGTGTACAGTTTTTATAGAGCATCTTGGCGTAAGTCTCGACACGGTAAACGCCGTAACGGTTAATGACACGATAGCCGTTTGCACGTGCTATGGAGTCGGCCTTGTCAGGATTGTTAAGCAGCAAGGCGGCGTCTTTTATGCTCAAAACGTCGGCGTTGGCAGCGGTTGAGGGGTTGATTTCCTGCGGTACGGCTGGTTGTTGAGCCTGCTGTTGAGAGGTTGTTGTTTGCCTGATGGTGCCACATCCTGTAAGTGAGGTGGTGAGAAAAGAGGCTGCGGCCAATGTGAGGGCAGCCGTAAGGAATGGTGTTTTCTTCATTTTTTGTATGTTATCCTGTTTGTCATATAAAAGCCGTATGTCGGAAGAGTGGAGGGTTAAGCCCCGCGTTCGGCCCAGTCGCCACGGTCGAGCTGGCGGTATCCTATGGCTTCGGCAATGTGTTCCTGCGCTATGCGTTCGGCTCCGGCGAGGTCGGCTATGGTCCGTGCCACTTTGAGAATGCGCGAATAAGCACGTGCCGAGAGGCTGAGGCGCTCCATAGCTACGCGCAATAGTTCAAGACCTTTGTCGTCGGGCTCGGCATAACGGTGAATCATTCGCTCGGTCATCTGGGCGTTGCAGTGTATAAGGTGGTTGTCCTTAAAGCGTTCGGTCTGAAGGGCGCGGGCGGCAATGACGCGCTCGCGTATCGTAGCCGACGGCTCCCCGGGCTGTGCACGCGAGAGATCCTTGAAAGGAAGGGCCGATATTTCGCACTGAATATCTATTCGGTCCATCAGCGGTCCCGATATCTTGTTGAGGTAATGTTGAATCTGCCCGGGCGTACAGACGCAGTGATGCGTGGGGTCGCCATAGTAGCCGCAAGGGCAGGGATTCATCGATGCCACAAACATGAATGAGCAAGGATAGGTAACCGTGTATTTAGCTCGGCTTATAGTGATGACCCTGTCTTCAAGAGGCTGGCGCAGAACCTCCAGTGTATGTTTGCTGAATTCGGGCAGCTCGTCGCAGAAAAGCACGCCATTGTGAGCTTGAGAAATCTCTCCGGGCATGGGGTTTGTGCCACCGCCAACGAGGGCTGCTTCTGAAATGGTGTGGTGGGGTGAGCGGAAAGGGCGTTGCGATATGAGCGAAGAGCCGCGGCTAAGCAGGCCCGCGACCGAATGAATCTGCGTGGTTTCGAGGCTCTCGGCAAGGGTAAGGGGTGGAAGAATGGACGGCAGGCGCTTGGCCATCATGCTTTTTCCTGACCCGGGAGGGCCTATCATGATGAGGTTATGGCCTCCGGCAGCTGCCACTTCCAGGGCTCGTTTGACGTTCTCCTGTCCGCGGACGTCAGAGAAATCAAGGTCGAAATTATACTGATGCTCAAAGAATTCCTTGCGTGTGTCAACGACAACGGGCTGGCATTGCGTCTTTCCGTCAAGAAAAGATATGACGTCAGCCATGCTGTCCATGCCGTAAACGTTAAGCTGATTCACAATAGCCGCCTCGCGGGCATTGGCTGTGGGCACGATAAGGCCCTCGTAATGTTCGAGCCTTGCCTTGATGGCAACAGGCAGTACACCCTTGACGGGTTGAAGCTTTCCGTCAAGCCCCAATTCGCCTACCATCATAAAGCGGCCAAGAGCCTGTGAGCTTATCTGGCCGTCGGCGGCGAGAATGGCGATAGCCAACGGCAGGTCGAAACTGCTTCCCTCCTTTTTCAGGTCGGCAGGTGCCATGTTGACGGTGATGTCGGCTTTCGGAAATTTCAGTCCGTTATACTGCATGGCGGCAGCGATGCGGTCGCGCCCTTCGCGCACTGCTTCGTCGCCGAGACCGGTTAAATGGTACATAACGCCACGCGTCAGGCTTACTTCAATGGTGACTGGTGTAACATCGAGTCCGTTAACAGCGGCACTATATGTTTTTACAAGCATGTGGGATAGGTGTTTTTAAGGTGTCAGAGCAGGCTCTCTACCTTATCGCGCAAACTGCTTGTGTCCAAGCTGCGGGCAACAATGCGACCGTCTTTGACAACGATATTGTCGGGTACGTTCTGCAAACCCAATATTTTCAGGGGGGCAGTATCGAACATTTCACCCGTGAAGACATTGGGCCATGTAACCTGATTCACGCTAAGGTAGGTGTTACAATCAGCTCGGCTGGCATCGACACAAATAGAAAGCACCTTGAAGGTTTTCTGTTTGTCGATTTGTATCTGGTTTAGTTGACGCAACATGTCGGTACTGGGAAAACTCCATGACGCCCATGTACAGATGACAGCAAGCCCATGACTGAGCGAACTTGAGGTGACCGTGTTGCCCTTCATGTCTTTAATCTTGAAGACCGGAAGCCGTGAACCCACGGTAGTTTGGCTTAACACTTTGATGCTTCGGGCCATGTTGCTGATGACGAAATTATCGGGTTGTCTGGCTTTGAGCAGCTTCAGGAGGCGTCCGGCTTCGCGATAGTCGGGACGGGGAGACACTATAAAGTATTTCTTTACCAGATAAATACTGACAGGTGACTGCAAATGGTCTTCTACAAACTGTGTGGCAAGGCGTTTTTCTTCAGGCGGCGAGGCTGTGGCAATCTGCTCACGAAAGGCCGACATCAGCTCGTTGTCGTCGGTACCTTTAATCTTCAACATCTTCAGGTGTGAGGCATCTCCTTCAATATCTATGGTCTTTCCTGGTTCTGCAAATATAGGCTGCTCGGAGAAGTTGGGGAAAACAAGCATGAGCGTTGTGGGGTGGTCGCACTCTATTTCATGACTAAAGCGACCGCCCTGCACTTTAATGGTATCAAGGCCGTTGATGCTGCCGTCGGAACTGTAGAGGTAAAACTCGCCCTGATTAATCTGTAACAGGCGGCCTTCTATTTTGAAGTGTTTGCTATCTTCGCCGCAGGAGGCTAAAAGCAATAGAACAGGAAGAGAGATGAGAAGTAAGCGCTTGAGCATGAAAAAGGATGATTTTTGCTGATGGCAGAGGATGAAAAACAAAGAAGCTAAGGAAGTTAAGGTTTAACCTCTTTAGCTTCTTTGTCAAGTTATATAATGCGCCGAAATGGCTTTTTATTTTAGATTAGCGAACTCTAAGTCTTTCCGGGCATAGTCTGCCAGTGAAGAATCAAGGCTTGTTGCTTTGTCGAGGGCCTGCTTGGCTGCCGTGGTATTGCCCTGACGGTTCAGTACAAGCGCCTTCAGATAATATGTGATGGCATCGGCATTCTTGACGTTATTTAACGTGGCTGCGGCAGCTGCATAGTCCTTGTTCAACAGTTGAGCGAGGGCAGCACTGTTGGTAAACGAGTCGCCGAAGTCCTTAACGGCGGCAGCATAGTTGCCTTTCGCGATGTTCAAATTGCCGAGAGCCTGGCCGAGATCGTTGGCATCGGTAGCTTTTGAGATAAGATATTCAGCATCTTTCAGCTGTCCGTTCTTCAGTGCAATGAGGCCAAGATTGGCATTTGCTTCAGGAGCATTGCCCTTGTTCTGGGCTTCGGCGAAGTAGCGCTTGGCAGAAGCCTGGTCGCCTTTGTTAAAGGCGAGGGTACCTAAATTGTTGAATGCGCGATAGTCGGTAGGATAAAGCTCTGATGCTTTCTTGTAAATTTCGGCCTTCTTGTCGGCGTTTGTTTCAAGACTTGCATTGTATAGCAGCTCGTCAGCGCTCAGTTTTGAAGGGTCGGCAGCATATTGAGCCTTGATCTGTTCGTCAGAACGACCGATTGTTTCATAGTTGATGATGAGGCGGCTGCGGCGGAGTTCAGGCAGGATACCTGTAGCAAGTTCGCGGAAACCTTCACTCATGTTGCGGATTTGACGTTCACGTTCTTCGGGGTCCTTGTACATTTCAAGCACGCGAAGAATCACATCCTTGTCTTGAATATTGCTTGCAGCAACAAGCTGTTTGAAGCCATCCCAGTCCTGTGCCGTGTAATGAGCGTCAACATTAGCACCTGCAAGTTTTGCAGCCTTGAGCTGTTGGTTGACGTATTTCTCTGTAGTGTTCTGGCGCTTGTTGGCTAACTGGTTGTTGAATGTGTAACCACCCTCGGGTGATGCGTATGCGGCTACTTCGACATTCTTCAGATTAAGGTCTTCGCGTGAGGCGTTAATCTTCTTCAACATCTGTACAAATTCCTGTACGGAATTGCTCTTTAATTCGGTCTTACGCAAGTTGGCCTGGTTAACTAAGAACTTGATGTTGGCTTCCTGACGCTGTGCCTTCACGCGCTGGAAAGAGTCGAGGGCAAGGCATCCGCCAGCATTGTCCATGGCCTTTTTGTACAGTTCGGCTGTAGCAATAACGCCGGTTGCAACTTTTACGGCAGGAATAGTTACCTTTTTACTGCCTACGCGTGCGTTGAATGTGAGGTACATGTCGCTCTGTTGCATAGCAGGTGTATAGTCGAAAGCCGTTTTCATGGTGTACTTTCCACCTACTTTGTAAGGAATAGACTGGTTGTTTCCTTGTACCTTTTCGCCCTGGAAAGTTGTGCTTTGGCCTTGGGCAACCTGCCCGTCAGCACAGCGGAGCTCTGGCGTTACGGTGACAACAGCTTTCTTCTTCATGTATTTCTCGGGGAAAGTACCGTTGATTGTTGCGGGCACTTTTCCACCAAGGGTCTCTAATGGATTCGGTTCGACAGCAAAATTGTCAGCTGAAAGCGGACCCATTTTTGAACACGAAGATAAAGCTAAAAGTGAACAAACGGATAAAGATAGAATCAGATAGTTACGCATAATATAATAAGGAATAAGAAAATTAGGTGTGCCGCGAGCGGGACTCGAACCCGCACA
>ERZ772960.528-NODE-528-length-34185-cov-6.358863_pt1 | contig 34185 bp, 32 predicted proteins | sample MGYA00580678_ERZ772960 | MGnify/ENA primary metagenome ERZ772960 (study PRJEB29015, sample SAMEA2737930) | human oral metagenome | biome: human oral; feature: human-associated habitat; material: dental | place: China | collected 2059 ... | reverse complement strand
GAACTGAAAGCGGAGCTTCTACGGTTACCGTGCATAAAGCGGTTTTATTCCCCGCCTGTGCCGTCACGGTCGCCTGTCCGCCGTCTTTTGCCGTTACGGTCACGCTTGAACCGGTCGCTGCGCTCAGTGAAACGGCGGAACCGCTTACCGACCACGAAACCGTTGTATCCGTCGCCGTAGCGGGCAGTACAGTCGCAGTAATTATTTTCGTTTCATCCTTTTGCATAGTCACCGAGGTATCGCTGAGCGTTATGCTCGCAACCGGAACGACGGTACCTGCGGGGCCGACTTTTACGGTACACGAAGCGGTCTTTGCGCCGTCCGTCGTCCGTACGGTAACCGTTGCCGTATCGCCGGAAGAGCCTGTTCCGTCGGATACGGCCTTGACCATACCGTCTTCCGTTACTGTGACAATCTCCGTATCGCTTGACAGCCATGTTACCGATTTGTCGAATGCGTTATCGGGACTTACAGTTGCGATAAGTTTTTCCGATGTATCGACATCGAGCGTAAGCGTCGACTTGTTAAGCGTTACGCCGCTTACATGGACGACTTGCGGTGAATCGCTCCCGCCGCCGGAGTTACTGCATCCCGCAAATGCAAATACGATACCCGCGCTGAGCGCAATACATATTTTCCCGAAATTTTTCATAACGTTTCCTCCTGCTCTCGGTTTGCAGTCTTGAATACTGTTTTCGATTTTTTTCTATGATTATCAACGATAACTATTCAACATCGCTTTGTCAATCGTTTTGCGAAACGCGCTGAAAAATGTAAAAGTCGCCTGCTTCGGGTAAAGGATTAATATTCCGATTCGTTACATCGTTTTTGCTATCCGTGTAGGCGTGAGTGTATAGCCGATAGCGTGGAGAATGTTAAACACCGTTGAAAAAGCGGGGTTCGCTTCGGGGGCAAGTGCCTTGTAAAGCCCGTCTCTTGTAATGCCCGCTTCTTTTGCCGTCTTTGTCATTCCTCTTGCTCTTGCCACTGCGTTTATTGCACGGAGTAAATCTTCGGATGTTCCCTCTTTGGCATTATAATCAAGATAGCCTTTTTGTAATTCTTCGGTATCAAGATATTCTGCCATATCAAATTCAGTCAATTTTTCCATAATCGATACCCCCGGCCATTTTCTTGGCGGTCTTTATATCCTCATCCTGTGTTGATTTATCACCGCCTACAAGAAGTATTACAATCCGCTTTCCATTGTTCGTAAAATAAACCCTGTAGCCTTTTCCTACATCTATCCTCAGCTCAAAAACTCCGCTGCCTACCGTCTTGGAATCTCCGAAATTGCCAACTGTCATTCTTGCAATTCTTTGACCTATGGCGAATTTCGCTCTTTCATCACGGAGTTTTTTAAACCATTTCTTATACGTTTCTGTCTGTAATACCTTATACACAATTATACTGTATACTATAATATACACTTTGTCAACAATTTTTTTCTAAAAATCGCCCGAAACACCAACCCTTTCAGATAAAACAGCCGATGAAATAATCAATGAGGTTGCCGCTATCCTTTATAACGGCAATTAAAAATTTAACGCTATTCGAATTCGGTGTACGATACCGACGCGCTTCATAAATCGCCTCCTACAGCACCGTACACAAAAACGCGGTCGTCAAACCCAAAAAGATCGAAAGGCCCAGCATGTGTACGGGCACGAAGGAACTGAGTGCGAGCGCACCGAAAGAAACGGCGGTCGTCAAAAACGACAGCAAAATCGCAAAGGGTTCGAGCCGCGCGTTCACGGACGTGTCGCTGCGTTTTTCATTTTCGATCATATAGATGACGTAGTCGAGACCGAGTCCGAAAACCAAAATCATGCCGGTGATCGAAAAGAATTCGAGCGGTATGCCGCGCACTGAAAAAATCGACGCGATGACAAGCACGATGAGCAGCGGAATCGATGCGATCTTCAGCGTATGCTTCCAATTATAAAAAATCTTCAGCACGATGACGATGACAACGTATGCGATTGCAAACAACATCAAAATCGTTTTCGTCAGGCGGTCCAAATCGCGTCCGATATCTTTGATTTTATTTTCAAAGTAAACATTCGGATCTTCCGATGCTATGCGTATATATGCATCCTCATCGGTAATCGACATGGGAAGCACGATCGAATAATATCTTCCGTCGATTTCGCCGAGCCACGCGGAAGATATCGCCTTTTTAAGGTATTCGGGGATATCGCCTTCCGGCGTGACGTATTTTTCACCGTCGGCATCGTAAGACGCTTGCAATCCCGCAGCAAGAGAAGCATCGTAGCCGAGCAGTTCGTATTGGACAGGCGCGAGCGCCAAAAGATTTCCCGCCGCTTCATGAGATTTTTTTTGCTTTGCCGCAGAGGGAATATACTGCGATGTCGCAACGTAACCGCCGAGCTCTTTGCCTTTATTAATTTCGGTCAGGCGCGCGCACAGCGCTTCTTCCGTTTGAAGCGTTTTTTCAACCGTATCTCCGGCTATGATAAACCAGCCGGTCGGATTGTAGTTAAGCACTTTATACGAAATGACGGCATCATCTCGGACGCGCCCCTGCGCTTCGTACAATTTATTGACATCGTTTTCTATTTTAATATTTTTACGATTGATGAAAAGCGTCGTAAGGGTCACTGTAAAAACGGCGGCTACCGCAATCCGGCCGATTTTCTTTTTGTCGTACCAGGCAGGCGCGGAAATCATATTGACAAGAGGAATGATACGCTTCGCATCGGCCGGAATCGCAAGCAGAGGATACATACTTACGACGGTTAAAAATGCGCTGAAAATGCCGGTAAGCGAAAACACCGCCATCTGCTTGAGTAATCCGAAGGGTGCAAATACGAGGATAAGGTAGCAGAGTTCGGTAGAGATAAGCGACAGCAAAAGACCGGTCATCAAATGTCGGCGGATTTCCGCTCCGCTCGCAAGCGTTCGGTTCGCTTTCCAGTGGATAAAAAAATGCAGACTGTAATCGATACATGAACCGATCAACGACGTTCCGAACACGAGCGTCAGTATGTGAATCCGGGCGAAGCACATGTATGTCATCGCAAATGCGGCTGCAATCGAAAGCAAAATCGACATGATGGACAAAACGATCGGCAGCGGATTTCTAAACACGAGCAGCAGTAAAATAATAATACCGAGCAGCGTCACGGTCGAAATGATTGAAATTTCGTTGCTCGCCGACGTCGAACTTTTGTGGCTGTGAAAGGGCGTACCCGAATACACAAAGCGCACACCGTCTTTTTCAAGCGGTTCGCAGACTTCATAAATCCGCACGACGGCATTCGACTTGCTTGCGAGCGCCGCTCCCTCTTTGCTTAAAATGCCCTGAATCATCACGTACCAGACGCCTTCGTATTCCGTCGCGAGTACGCCGTCTTTCGGTGAAACGGACGTTCCCGAATTTTCGAGCGACGCAAGATAATACTGCAATATGTATTCGTCGAGCATAAAAGGATCGTCGTCGAGATTTTCAAGAGAAGAAAACGTAAAGGCGCCGTACGCTTTCGCGAGCGCGTTTTCCGCAAAGCTTTCCGCGCCGCCCGGAGATGAAAGCGTTTCGATCGCGTCATCGTCGAGCAGATTCCAGCGGTATTCGTGAACGAACTTTTTCACGCCTTCGAGCATCGCCGCATCGGAATAAAGCGATACCGATTTGAAACCGTCGCTCGATTCGAGCTTTCCGTACACGGTTTCCGCAACCGACTTCGCCGTATTGAAATCTTTATGCGACACGAGGATAAATACGTTTTGACCCGTCGTTTCGGTGAGACGCTCGTCGGCGACTCCCATCGCTTTGCCGATATCCGGTTTGGGCAGCATATTGAAAAGATCGGCGTCGAGGTTTACCCTGCCCGCTCGCGCAATAATAAAAAGGCACGGAATGAGAATGAGCGCGTGAAAAACGAGCCACGCAAATGCGAAAGTTTTATTTCGCGGCAAAGACGGCTTTTTCATCGGCAGAAAGCTCCTTCGGATATTTTTGATTCGAAAACGTATAGGTGATGGTGTCGCCGCCCGCTTCGGTCATGACGATCGTATCGAATTCAGCTCCGCCGGATGCGCCCGTTCCGCCGAGTGCGAGCGATTTCATAACAGCGGCGACCGTTTTGTCTTTCGGAGTGAGAACGGCATTCCATTTGTTTCCGTCTGAAGAAAATGCGACGGAAAAATTTTCATACAATTTTTTTGCATTGCCGGAAAAAATCGAAGAGAGCGTCGTCGAAATGCTCGTAAAGATTTGATTGTTCGACGCGTCGATGACGGTTTTTTTTCCGTCGGGCGTCGTTTGAATAACGCTCGTCAAACCGACGACGAGCGACGACGGAAAGGGCTTCAGCGTTTTCCACATAATACCGTCGAGGCTGAATATAAAGGTTCCGCTCGACGTGAGCGAACGGTTCACTTTCGAAATCGTGCGCACCTGCGTAAAGTTTCCGGTCGTATTCGGATGGCGCGCGAGATCGGCACAGACGGTATCGAATGTCGCATCCGCCGCAAAGAGCGGCATCACCGCAAAAGCAAGAACACATATAAAATTAATAATTATCTTTTTCATACAATACCTCCGCAAACGCCTATCCGACGCCGTTATTTTTTTAACAATGTTTCAACGCGAGCGATTAATTTTTCGGGACACACAAAACACGTTTCGCCCGTTTGCAGCTTTACCGCCATCTGCGTGCTTTCCGCTTTTGTCGCAAGGACGCCAGTCTTCGCGTTGTAAATCTCATAGCGTATTTTAAGACGATTTTCGTATTCAATCAATGAGGCTTTGATGCGCGCTTCATCTCCGAATGCGAGCGATCGCACGTATTTTATATTCAACGCCGTCACCGGAAACGCATAGCCGTCTTCGACCATCTGCAAATAGCCGTAGCCGATTTTATCGAGCAGCGCACATCTGCCGCGTTCGATGAATTTTACGTAATTTCCGTGCCATGCGACGCGCATCGAGTCGACGTCGTAAAATTCGATTTTAAATGTCATCTCTTCCGAAATGAGCGAACCGTTCATATCATGCTCCCTTTCATGCTTCCTTGCGATTTTCGTCTTCAAGCCAAAAATTAAAAAAATTATACCACTGCAGAGGATACATTGTGCAATACTTTTCCAGAAGCGCGACGTATTCACCGCACAGACGTTTGATCCGCGTCTCCCTTTCGGCGCGGGGACAATCGAAAGTAATGTCCGTTTTATGTACGCGCATCGAATAGCGCGGAGTGAGCATGAGCGTTTTTTCACGGAGCGCAAACACGAAATACGTCGGCGCTTTTAAAAGCGCTGCGAGCAAAAACGCTCCGTACGAAAATCGCGCGGGTTTACCGAGAAAGCTTTCGGTTATCGCCCTGTCTACGGTATTGAGAGAGGTGCGATCGGCGGCGATGACGACGAGCCCGCCTTCGTCGATTCTGTCCATCAAAAGCGAAATCGTTCCGGCATCGATTTCATCCGCATTTATTATATTGAGCTGCACGTGCGGATTGATTTCTTTTATCGTATTGTTGAATTTTTGTGTCGTATTCAAATTCAAAATCGCCGTAACGGGCACATAGTGCGACACACCGGTACGTCCGTATTCGGCAAGGCTCCTGAGCATTTCGATATTGCCCAAATGCGAGCCGATAAGCAGCGCTCCCTTTTTTCGATCGAGCTCTTCGATCAGCAATGTAATGTCGTCGTCGTGAAGGTTGATTTTATTAAAACCGATTTTACCGCACCAGCCTTCGATCTTTTCGATAATGCACAAGGCAAACGACACGATGTGCCTATAGATATGAGGACGCCTTATGCGATCATCCTTGCCCGCGGTATACCGCAGCAGTCGATTTTGATACGCGCGCGATTCGTTTCGGGCACGCTTCGAACACGCAAAATAAAAAAACGAAATGGGAAATGCGAGCAAACCGACGAACCACAAGGGCAGATGCGAAACGAGCCACACAAGAAATACGATCGGACGGCTGCTCGATACTTCTTCTCTCTTTTGCGTCCAGTGCTCGTCCGTTCTTTCCGCAAGTTCAGCCATGAGCCCTTCTTCTGCAAATCGCGCGGAACGCCAAAAGCGGCAAGCGTACGATCATGCCGAAAAACAATTTCGTAAACGACAGCGATATGCGGATATTGTCGCGCACCATACGAAAATTCGAAATGCCGTCTGCGGGATAGGTTACGCGCACCGGATAGGATTTTATATGCACGCCGCTCCATACGAAGTGTACGAGGATGTCCGCGTCGTATCCCATACGCGCATCGACCCACGCGCGGTGAGTGAGCAGGCGGCAATACGGTTCTACCGGATAGATTCGAAAGCCGCACATGGCGTCGACGATTTCATCGCTCAGAGACACAAAGCGGGCCCAGCGGTTTGAAATCTCTCTGCCTTTTTTTCGCGAAGTCGGCACCGATTCGTCGAACACGGGCGTACCGCAGATAAGGCAGGAGGGATTTTTTTCCGCCGCTTCGATAAAGAAAGAAGCGCGCGACGCGTCATGCTGAGCGTCCGAATCGATTTGAAAGACATGCGTCAAACCGAGCTCGCGCGTTTTTAAAACGCCGCTCGTCATCGCTTTGCCTTTGCCGCCGTTTTTTTGCCGTTCGACAAGTACGGCAAGCGGGCACGAATCGACCGCCGCGCGGATCTGCGTTTTATTCGCCGCATCGTTACCGTCGTCCACGACGATGATCGGACGGCCGTATACGGCAAGAGAGCGGATGACGGAGCCGACCGTCGAACCGTGATTGTACACGGGAATGACGAAGCCGAGTTTTATCGCAGCGTTCTGCGCCGCATCGTTTTGCGACGAACTTTGTACCGCATCCATCGATTACACCGCAGCGACGAAGATTCCCGACGAATACGCTTTGTCGGATTTTTTTGCATCCCGGAGCAAAAAGGACATCGATTTTTTTTCGCGATTGAAATCGAGCTTTAAGCGGACAAGCGTATCGGGTCTGATCGGCGCGGAAAATTTAATGCGTTTGATTTCCGGCACATAACGCTGCGTGCCGAAATATTTTTTTGAAAACCGCGTTATAATTTCAAACTGTGCGACGGCCGGGAGCAGTTTAAACTCCGGAAAATGCCCGTCGAAAAAATCGCTCGAAGCAGGAATAAAAAATTCGATTTCCGCGGAATCTCCGCTCTGTGAAAGTATCTTTTCATCGACGATATCGTGCAGATTTTCACTCATATGTATCATGCCCCCTTTTCATATACGCCGCCGCGCCGTATTCCGCCCGCACGGCATCACGCCTCCGTGCCGTTTTTATCGTACGGCCGCATCCGACGCATCGCGCGTTGCAAACAAAGCTGCGATATCTTCCTTGTGCTTTTTACCCTGCACATCGCACGGAAGAGACGCGACATAGCGCCAGCGCTTCGGAATGACGACGTTTTCAAAATAATTCATAAGATAGTCGTGAAAGAATTTATTAATTGTTAATTTTTTTTCGTTTTGAAATTTCCGCTTGCCGTCAGCATTGAGTACGAGTGCCGCCGCAAGATACTGGCGCACATCTTCGAGCGCGACGACTTTTACATCGGAAACTAATCCGCTCTGCAAAAGCCTGTTTTCGACTTCCGTCATCGAAATGCGTTTTTCCTCTATCTTTACGATCGAGTCGGCCCTGCCCTTCATGACGAATCTGCCGTCGGGAAGGAGATCTACCAAATCGGCGGTCGCAAAACCTTTCGGGTCTTTGATATACGGAGAAACGATGACGAGACAACCGTCTTCCCCTTTCCAAATCTTCGCATTGTCGAAGGGCGTCCACGTAAGTCCGTCTTTCGTCTGCTGCCGGTACGCGATGCCGCTCGTCTCCGTCGAACCGTACACTTCAAGCGGACAAAAACCGAATACGGCTTCCGTCTTTTCGGCAAGCTCTTTCGAAACGGCTCCTCCGCTTGTGAAGATAAAGCAATTGTCGAGCGGCAGTTTCCGCTCGGTTTCAACGGCGCGTTTTAAAAATGCGGGCGTCGCGATGATCATATAGGATTCGTCGGAAAGCGTTTCAAATTCTTCGGGATATTCGATGCGCGTGCGGCGAAACGGAACGCCGTAGCCGAACGGAAGCGCGATACCGAATAAAAAACCGTAGATGTGGTGCTGGCTCACCGTCGTAACGAGTTTTCGCTTTGCGAATTCCGCGCCCCACTTCGAAAAGACGAATGCATTGTCGAGTTCGAATTCGGTCATGCGCTGGCGAACGCCTTTCGGCTTTCCGGTACTGCCCGACGTGTAGAGCAAAATATCCGTATCGTCCGCGACGATTTTCGGAAACGAGCGCATATCGCTTTCCGACGGAGAGGCCGCATTTTCGACGACATCGGGGATAAAAATCGCACCGGCAATATCGCGGTCGGTTAAAAATTCGACGCCGTCCGTTTTGATTTCCGCGATGAATTCGCTCGTAACGTTTTGCGTCAAAAGCACCGTTTTTTTGCACTGCAAAAGCGCGATGAACGTGCACAGAAAATACCAATAATCTTCGCAGTGGAGAATATATTTTTGTGCCGATTTTTCGGAAATGAATTTTCGAAGCTTTGCCGAATCGGAAAGAAAATCGCGCCACGTTTTATACGCGCCGTCCGACCACTTCCGTTCGTAACAGACGATAAAATCGTCGGGGCGGGAATCCGCCGTAAATGTGCTGATCGTATGCGCTTCCGGCATTTTTCTTTGTACCCGCCTTCTGATAATAAATTCAACGACAAACATACAGCCCATAAGCGCGTATGAAATGCCGCCGTTGTATACCGACCACACCGTATCGGAGCAAAAAAACGCCGTAAACGCCGACACGCTTCCGTTGCAGATAAAAAAAACGCACCATGCAAGGGTCACTTTGCGGCAGTACCGCTCTATCGAACTTTCCGCCGCAGAGCCGCGTATCGTTTTATCCTGCAGACACGCAAACCTGAAAATGATGTTCGGCGGCAAAAAAAGCGTACTGCCGAAAACAACGAGCAGCGTTGCGCTGATCGCAACCGAATACAATTTTAAAAATACGGTCCGATTCGTAAAAAAACAAAATAGACCCGCCGCAAGAAAAAGCGCGGACTGCGCAAGCGGCTTCCAATCGAAAGACCGCGCGCCGACTTTTGCCGTTCCGATTTTTGTCCCGCGCATTTGCGCATCGTTTTCCCGCACTTCATCCTTTCGAAGCGCGTCATTTCGGCCGTTCCGTTTCGCCGCCCTTCTTTCCTTTCCGTTCGCACTCCGCGCCCGCCCCGTCGCGCTTAAAAAAAACGCGAAAGCGAGTGCGACGATGCACAGCGATAAAATCCTGACCGGAAGCTTTAATACGACAAGGAAAGTAAAAACAAGGACGGGATACAGCGCCGCAACCGCATAAAACAGAACCTTAACAATTTTTTTCATCGACGGAAAACGGTATCGATTAAAAAACGAAGCGGCCGGCCGCAAAAGCCTGCCGCATTCACTTTTGTTAAGCTTGCTGCGTATACGGATACAGCGCGTCGACGACATCCTGCATCGTCTTCACCGTTTTGAAAATCGCGGGATCGACTTTGCCGGGAATAAAATCCTTCATCTTTACGATCAAGTCGATCGAATCGATGGAGTCGAGCTCAAGGTCGTCGGCAAGCTTTGCCGCGGGAGTGATTTTATCCTCTTCGATTTCAAATTCTTTTGAAAGGACCGCTTTCAGTTTGTCGAAAATCTCTTCTTTAGTCATACAATTCCTCTTACGCCTTTTCGGCAGCAATATATTCAGCTAATGCATCGACCGATGCAAAATGCTTTTTATTATCAGCACTTTCAGCGGAAAGCTTTACGCCGAATTTCTTTTTCAACGCTACGCCCAATTCAAGCGCATCGATCGAATCGAGCCCCAAGCCCGTTCCGAAAAGCGGCTCCGCGTCGTCGATATCTTCCGGCTTTACGTCTTCAAGCTGTAACGACGATACAATCACTTCTTTAATCTGTCGTTTCAAATCATCCATAACAATAGTATAACCCGATTATTACAAAATTTATATAATTATAAACAAACATATAAAAAAAAGCAACAGAACGTCAAGGCAGTATCAAAACGAAAATGCCTGCTTTGAAGCGGGAATACGGAAAAAAAATACGGTAATAATTTGAACTATGAGCGGAAGTCCGGCTGCCGCACCTGCAGCCGGAGCCTTTATTATTTTGTGTGATCCTGGATTTTATCTTTTTCTTTTTTTATCTTCGTATCGAGCGTATCCATAAGTTTGTTGAGACCGGCATCGAAACTGTAATCTTTGCTTGTTACGTGCCCCTGTGTCCCCCAACGGAAATTGAACGTCGCATCGAATGAATACTCTTTATCGTATTTTACCCGCAAAGTAAAATCGATGATTAAATCTTCGGCATAAGCGATACGCTTTAACTTTGTCTCAATCATGTCAGACTGTTTTTTTTCAAACTCGAAACCGACTGCCGATACGTTTTTTGTCATGCAGCCCTCCTCTGTACGTGTTTTCGGTACGCCTGAAACACAGGCCGCGGCGATTGAGCCGTCGTTTATAGTATACAGCGGAATGTGTAAAAAAGCAAAATAAAAATAAGCGCACAGTTTCAGAGGCAGTTTCAGACATGTGTCTATAAAATTCCATTATAAAAATCCTGCCGCGCCATATACGGCGTATCAGTGCCTAACGCGGTATACTCGCTTTTCGGAAGTTTTTTTCACTTCGACTTCCGAATCCGTTTCGCCTCCCGAAGCGACGGTGAGAATTAAATCTGTAATCGATTCGCGGGTATTGACGGGGAGTTTTTCAAGGGCATCGATAATGCGTTCGTATCGGCGGTAGCGCGCGGCATCGTTTTTCGGCAGGGAATTCTTTACTTCGAGGATATGTCCGCTTTTCGATTGTACCGTATCGCGCATAAGCGATTCTATCGATTCGTTCAAAGCCGACGCGATTTTATATGCCGTACCGACGGACGGCTGTCCTTCCCCTTTATTTTTTCCGTTTGTAATCGTCGAATACGGTACATCCGAAAGCGCGGCAAGCGTTTTTAAATTGATTCCTCTATAATTGATTATCCGGTAAACATTTTTCCAGAATATGTGCATACCACAGGTTTACCACAAAAAATATATCCGCACGGATTTATTTACCGTATTGCGTTATAATAACGATATAAAGTTTTAAGTACGATTAAAATCGCTTTGCGTATTGCCCGAAAAATGCATATACCACGTTCAAAGCGCTATTTTTATACAAGATGAAAAGATAAACGGAATTTCCGATGCGACAGCCTTGCTCCTTCTCCTTTTTGTCGATATACTCGTTTTATGAAAAAGCGATCCGTTGTTGTCATCGGCGCGGGCATCGCAGGGCTCTCGGCTGCCGTTTATCTGCAGCGATCGGGATTTGACGTAACGATTTATGAGCAGCATGAGATTCCCGGAGGCCTTTCGACAAGCTGGTCGCGCAAAGGGTATCTTTTCGAAGGGGGTATGCACTGGCTTACCGGTTCGTCCGAAAAGCTTGTTTTGAACCGCGTGTGGAAAGAAACCGGCGCGCTCAAAGAAAACAATCCCGTCCGTTACCGTGAGCCGCTGTATACGCTCATCGACGAAAAAACGGAAATCCGCCTCTACCGCGATATCGATAAAATGCGTAAAGAATTTATCGATGCCGCGCCCGAAGACCGAAAGGCGATCGAAGGGCTCTGCCGCGATATCAAAACGTTTTTGCCGGTGCACTTCGTCCTGCGCGATATACCGTGGATAAAAACAAAATCTCCCACAATTCCGACACTGAAAGAATTGCTTCCCATGGCGCCCGCCGCGATTCCCGCGCTTTACCTCAGAAACGTATCATACGACGACTATCTCTCCCGATTTAAAAACAAAAAACTGCGCGCGTTGCTGCATTCCGTCATCGGTACGAGATTCAACGCGCTCTCGCTTGTCTATACGCTTGCATCGTTCGCCTCAGGCGACTGCGGATACCCCGAAGGAGGTTCGTTGCGTCTTGCACAAAACATCGCCGATACCTTCGCCTCGCTCGGAGGAAAAATCGTATACCGGACAAAAGTGCTCGGCATCGTAACGGAGGGACGGCGAATTTCCGGCGTCAAAATCGCGCGCACGAAAGCCGGCGCATCGCCGTATACGGCGGACGGCTTCGATCACCCGGCTGAAAACTCCGAAACGGAAATTGTTAAATCGGATTTTGTCGTTGCCGCTTTCGACACGAGACGCGCAGTCGATTCGCTTTTTGCAAAACCGCTTGAAGAGCGATGGGCGAAGCAGATGCGCAAAATCGTAACGACCGAACAAAATATGTTTATCGCCCTCGGCATAAAAGCCGATTTGTCGAACAGACCGACAGGCCCCGTACTTTTGCTCGACGAACCCTTGGAAGCGGCGGGTCTGCGCTTTACGGAAATCCGCCTGAACAATTACGCGGGCTATGCGAATCATGCGCCCGAAGGCTGTACCGCACTCACCTGCCTTTTGCTCGGCGGAAGCTACGATTGGTGGAAAGCGAAAAAAGCCGACGGCACATACCGGCAGTGCAAAAAAGAAATTATCGATAAATTTATTAAAATAATCGAAAGCCGTTTTCCCGAAACGAAGGGCGCGATCGAAGTAACCGATATGGCCACGCCTTTGACCTACGAGCGCTATACGGCGAGTTTTGAAGGCAGCTGGATGAGCGTGTGGAAACCCCGAGATCCGATGTTCATACTGCCTGCAAAATCGAAGACGGTACGGGGTCTCTACTTTGCAAGCGAGCGTTCAATGATGCCCGGAGGTCTTATAATCGCGGGATGGGCGGGCAGACGCGCGGCGCAGACAATCTGCAAAGATACGCGTACCGAATTTATCGCGCACGATTGAGAAAATGTACGATAATTTTTTGAGCTCAGCGGTGATTTGCATGAACGGGATGCGCAAGAGGCGGCATAGTGCGAATTGAATAAATCGATATGATGTTTTATAATAACCGCCGAGAATTGCGAGGATAGAAATGCCTAAAATCGAAGTCAACGAAAAAAGTTTTTTCGCTTTGCTCGGGAAAAAATACGATTACGATACGCTTGAAAAAAAATTGCCCTGCGCAAAAGCCGAACTCGACGAAAAACCCGATGCGTCCAAGCCTGAAGATGAGCGCGTTATTAAAATCGAACTCAACGATACCAATCGTCCCGACTTGTGGTCGACGGTCGGCATCGCGCGGCAGATCGCCCTGTACGACGGAGCAAAACACGCGGATTATCAAAAATTCATGTCGGCTCCCGATGCGGTAAAAGATCCCGAAAACCGCGTCGTCACCGTGGACGCCGAACTGCAGCACATCCGTCCGTACATCGTCGCCTTCGTTATTTCCGGAAAAGCGATCGACGATGCGATGCTGAAAGATATCATCCAAACGCAGGAAAAACTCGCGTGGAATTTCGGACGCAAGCGGAAGACGATTTCAATGGGCGTGTACCGCGCCTCCGACGTCGCTTTTCCCGTACACTACAAAGCCGTCGATCCGGACGCAACCTCTTTTGTGCCGCTGCAGTGCACAGAGCCGATGACGTGCCGTCAAATCCTGAGCGAACATCCGAAAGGAAAAGAATACGGTTGGATTTTAAAAGACTTTAAAAAATTTCCGCTGCTCGTCGACGACAAGGGCGAAATCATGTCGATGGCGCCGATCATCAACAGCGCAACGCTCGGTGCGGTACAAGTCGGAGATACGGGCTTAATGGTCGAGCTTACCGGCGACGATATGGAAAGTCTCATGCTCGCGGCGAACATCGTCGCGTGCGATTTTTTTGAAAGCGGCTACGAAATTCTTCCGATGCGCGTCGACTATCCTTACGAAACGAAATTCGGCAAAACCGTCGTGTGTCCGTATTATTTTCAAGTTCCGACAAAAGCTTATCTTTCGCACATTAACAAAATGCTCGGCTCGTCGTTTACTGCGGACGAAGTGTGCGCCGCGCTCTACCGCATGGGCGATGAAACGACGGTAAAAAAATTGACGATCGACGGAAAAGACGATGCTGAGTTTACGCTCTTTCCGCCGCCCTACCGCAACGATTTTTTACACGAAGCCGATGTGATCGAAGACGTCATGATCGGGCGCGATATCGCTTCGTTCGAACCGGAAAGCCCGAGCGATTTTACGATCGGCAGACTTTTGCCGATAACGCAGTTCAGCCGTAAAGCGAAAACGCTTATGGTCGGGCTCGGCTATCAGGAGATGATTTTCAACTATGTCGGAAGCCGCCGCGATTACATCGACAATATGCTCATCGACGAATCGAGCGTCATCGAAATCGCAAATCCGATGAGCGAAAATTATCAATTTATCAGACCGGAGATAATATCTTCGCTGCTCCGCGCGGAAAGCAAATCGGCGAACGCACAGTTCCCGCACAAGATTTTCGAAATCGGCAAAGTCGCCTATCTCTGCGGCGAAGAAAACACCGGCACGCGTACACGAGCGCACTTGGGTTTTTTGACGGCGGCGGCAAATGCAAACTTCAACGACGGGGCAAGCGAAGTCGCAGCGCTCCTGTATTTTCTCGACCACACATACGAAGTACAAGAAAGCACCGATCCGCGCTTTATCGTCGGCCGCCAAGCCGCCGTCCTCGTACGCGGCAAAGCAGTCGGTGTTTTCGGCGAAGTCAATCCGCAAGTGCTCGAAAACTGGGCGGTTACGGTACCCTGTGTCGCAGGCGAAATCGATTTGGAAGCGTTGATGCGGAGCGATGTATAAACGGCAAGAGCGCCGTCCGCTCATTGAAACCGGCGTTCGGTCGGGGAGCTGTCTCCGACCCGGCCGGACGATTTTTAAACTTCACACATATTCAACACACACATATTCAAAAAATTGACAAAGCCCGAAGTTCGACATATAATGAATAGTCATATCAATGTCGTGTACTGCCGTGTACGCTAATCATTATATTTTCAATTAAAATTTATGGAGGACAGTATGAAAACAAGAAAAAAGATTGCGGCGGGAATCATCGCCGCAAGCGTTTTAATTTCTTCCGCCTTTGCAAAAAAGGGAGGAAAGTCTGCGGATTATCCGAAAAAAGGCATTACGGTAATCTGTCCGTGGGGCGCCGGCGGCGGTACGGATGCGATTTTGCGCGCGCTGTGTTCGACTGCGGAAAAGTACCTCGGTACGACGATCACCGTCGAAAATAAAACGGGCGGTGCGGGCGCTATCGGTCATGCTGCGATCAAAAACGCGAGACCGGACGGATATACGGTCGGCATGATAACCTTCGAATTGAATTCGCTGCCGCAGCAGGGTTTGATCGATTTCACGTATGCCGATTTCGATCCGCTCATCCGCGTCAACGCCGACGCTGCGACGCTTACGGTCGGAAAAAACGAACCGTACAATTCCGTGCAGGAATTCGTCAACTACTGCAAAGCGCATCCCGGTGAAGTTTCCATCGGAAACTCTGCGCCCGGATCCGTGTGGCACATCGGCGCGGGATTGCTTGCCGATCAGGCCGGCATCAAAGTGAAACATATTCCGTTCGAAGGCGCGGCGGGTGCGGTTACGGCAGTAGCGGGCGGACACATTCAAGCCGTTACGGTTTCGCTTGCAGAAGTCAAATCACAATACGACGCCGGCAATGTAAAAGTGCTCGGCATTATGGCGGCAAAGCGCCCCGAAGCGTACCCGAATATCAAAACGTTCAAAGAACAGGGATACAATATCGAATATGCGACATGGCGCGGCCTTGCATTGCCGAAAGGCGTCGATCCCGCAATCAAAGCGAAATTGGTAGAAGCGTTTACAAAAGCGGAAAACGATCCTGCGTTTATTGCGACCGCAAAAAATCTCAACCAAACACTCGCATATCAAAATCCCCAAGAGTTCGCCGCTTTCTTAAAAAGCAATTTCGAAGCGGTTACGAAGACGATGAAATCCATCGGTCTGATCGACTAGTCATACAAAAGTTCAACCGTCAAAAATCGGCCGGCGCTCCGCCGGTCGGTTTCCATTTTATAATAAAGCGGTACAGTTCAATCCGCTGAGGTTCTTGTGAAAAAAGCCAATATCATATCGGCGGTTATCGGCATGATCGTTTCGGCAGCCGCATTCGGATATACCCTTACTTTCAAACAGTTCAAAAACGTACCTGTAGGGCCGGAGTTTTTTCCGCGCGTACTTGCCATCGCACTTTTTATATTCTGTGTACTTTTATTATTAACAAATTTAAAAACGTCCGAAGCAAATAAAAAATCGGCTCCGACGATGAGTTTGAAAAACCGCGGCATGCAAAAAGCGCTCGCGGGACTCGCAATCGTCGTCGCATATGCGCTGCTGTGGGAAGTCCTCGGTTTTTTAATAATCACGCCGATTGCAATATTTTTAATGACGCTGCTGCTCGGAAAAAGGGAGTATATAAAGATGATCATCGTTGCAGTCGGAGCGACGGCAATCGTCTTTCTCGCATTTAAATGTCTGCTGGGCATTCAGATGCCGCTCGGCTTTATGGAAGAGCTGTTTTAAAGGAGGCGAAGTATGGATTTCGGATTAATTGCGTCCAGTTTCGGACAAGTGTTTACGCCTTCCACGCTGCTCTATACGCTTATCGGAGCGACGGGCGGCATTCTCATCGGTGCCATTCCGGGCTTAACGGCGACGATGGGTATCGCGCTGCTCATCCCGTTTACCTACGGTCTCGATTTTATTCCGGGAGTTGCAATGCTGCTCGGTATATTTTGCGGCGGTATGTACGGAGGTTCCATAGCGGCGATTCTCATCCACACTCCGGGCACTCCCGCTGCGGCGGCGACGGTACTCGACGGATACCCGATGGGGCAAAAGGGGGAACCCGGCCGCGCATTGACGATCGCTTTGTTTTCCTCTTTCAGCGGAGGAATCATCGGCGCCCTCGTTATGACTTTTTTATCGCCGCTCATTTCAAAGATGGCGTTGAAATTCGGGCCTGCGGAATTCTTTGCGCTTGCGATGTTCGGTTTGTCGGTTATCATTTCCATTTCCGGAAAATCGCTCATCAAAGGACTCATCACCGCAGCTTTCGGACTTTTGATCGGAACAGTCGGTATGGATAAAACCTGTGCGTACTTGCGCTTTTTTAAACTGCAGGGATTTTACGACGGCATTCCGTTTATTCCGGCTCTCATCGGTTTATTCGCAATCAGCGAAGTCATAGCAAACTTCGAACATCTGCTGCAAAGCAAACAAGAAAGTAAAACGCGCGTAAAAACGGCATCCGTATCGAATCCCGTTTTGCGCTATTTAAAATCCGTTGTCGGGAATATTTTACCCGAAAAGCGCGATGTAAAAACGATTTTACCGCACATCTTCAAAGGCAGTCTTATCGGTACTTTTATCGGCGCGATCCCCGGAGCGGGCGGCGATATCGCGGCATTCGTTTCATACAGCGAAGCAAAACGCAGCAGCAAGCATCCCGAGCTTTTCGGTCACGGCGCACCCGAAGGAATTGCCGCAGCCGAATCCGCAAACAACGGATGTTCCGGCGGCGCGATGATCCCGATGCTTTCGCTCGGCGTTCCCGGCGACTCGAACACGGCAGTGCTCATGGGCGCTTTTATCATGCACGGTTTCCAACCCGGCCCGATGATGTTCGTCGAGCACCTCGATATCGTATACGCAGTATTCGGCGCAATACTTGCGGCAAATCTCGCGTTCCTCATTGTGGGTATGCTCGGTGTCAATCTTTTTTCGAAAATCATTTCGGTTGAAAAATATTTTTTAATTCCGTGCATACTCGTGCTGTCGCTCGTAGGTGCATACGCAATCAACCAAAGCATGTTCGACGTATACTTTGCGATCGTTATGGGCGTTATCGGATACCTTTTGCAAAAATACGATTTCCCGCTTTCACCGATTTTGCTTGCGCTTATTTTAGGACCGATGAGCGAATCGAATATCAGACGCTACATGCAGATTGTCGACGGAAAATTCGTCACGATTTTTTCCCGTCCCATCTGTATCGTATTTTTCCTGCTTGCGCTCGTTTCGCTTATTACCGCATTTTACAATCAGCGGAAAATCGCACGAAGGGAAGCGGAAAAATCCGAATAACCGCTGCGGACATTCGGTTGCGGCCCTGTCGCCGCCGCGAAAAAACGCGCAACTGTTTTCGCGCGGTCGGCTGACGGAAACCGTGCCTGCCGAAACCGCGACGATAAAAAAACTGCCGGCATGCGTCGGCAGTTTTTTGTAAATGTCATATCCTTAAAAATTAATAATCAATAATTCGATTCGACAAAAACGCCGCAAACGGCGAACACCCCGCACAAATCAGTCTTTCGCGCGCTCGACAAAAGAGCCGTCACGCGTATCGATGACGATGCGTTCGCCTTCGTTACAAAAAAGCGGAACGTTCACTTCAATGCCCGTATCGAGCGTCGCGGGCTTAAACGTTTTGCCGCTCGTGTTGCCTTTTACGCCCGGCTCGCAGTACGTGATCGTGCGCGTAACGTTGACGGGGAGTTTGACGCCGACCGGCTTTCCTTCGTAAAAAGTGATGGATATATCGATATCGTCGTCGGGAGAAAGATAGCCCGCATTGTCGCCCAAATCTTCTTTTGTCATTTCGAGCTGCTCGTAGGTTTCCTGATCCATAAACACGTACGTGTCGCCTTCGATGTAGGAAAGCTTCATCGTTTTTTCGTCGAGATCGACTTCATCGAATTTTTCTCCGGCGTCGAGGCCAAGATCCTGCGTCTGTCCCGTGACGATATTTTTTACGCGCAGCTTTGTAACCATACCGCCGCGGCCCGATTTTTGACCGAGCATACGCTGTACCATAAGCGGATTGTTTTCATACATAAACGCAGAACCGACTTTGATTTCCGATGTTGTAACCATATTTCTACCTTCTATAAATTAATAAGATTTGACAAAATTGAAAAGTGTATGCAATTATAATGCAAAATGCCGCAAATAATCAAGCAGGCTGCGGGCAAAGTCGCCGTTTGCAATAAGCGCGGAGGCAAATGCGGCAAAATATTTTTTTATCCGATCGGCGGCTTCCAAAAAGGCGAGGAGCGCTTTTTCCGTATCGCAAAAAACCGTGCCGGAAACATTGTACAACGTCCACGCGTCTTCGACGATCGCAAAATCGTCACGCGGAAAAAAATCTTTTATGCGATGCAAAAGCGCTTCGACTTTTACGAGTTGATAATCGTCTTCCTGCGGATATGCCTGCCACACAAAGGGAATGCCCGAAAGGCACGCGCGCGAAAGCGAATCTTCCCCGCGTATAAAAAGCGCGTCCATAGCATAGAGCAGATCATCCCATTCGCGTTGCGGTAAAAACGGAAGCCGTTCCGCAGCAAAATGCGCACTCGAATCCGCGTATGTTTTCATAAACGCATCCTGCCCCTGCCCCGCAGCGGCGCAGGCGCAAAGCTTAAAGCGCTCGTCCGACTTTCGCTTTTCCGCTTCAAATGCACAAAGGGCGCGGACGACGGGAGCGTAATCGCGGACATAACCGAAAATCAAAACCGAAAATTCATCGGGATTTTTTTTTGCCGGCGCACAAGCGGACTTCCGCTCAAGGATGAGCCCTCCCGTCTTTGAAGTAAAGCCCGGCATAAAATTGACTTTTTGTATGCGCGACGAGCGCGTGAGCGATTTGAGGCAGTGAAATTCTTCGGCGTAATCTTCCGCCGTAAGGTAGTCGATATTGACGACGTGAACGACGGCGGTATTTTTTTTATCGAATAAAAGCGCTTCAAGCCATTCGGGATAAGGGCATTGAAAACACTGCAAAACGATTTTCGGCATCGCTTTCGAAAAAGAAGCGCTACACGCATCCGCCGCGTTCCAATCGAAAACCGTCCAGTTTCCGTACTGCTGTACCGCCGCATGAGAGTCGATTCCGGGCGCAAGCAAAGCGAAAGACGCAAGATCATCGATGACGAATCGAATGCGCACGCTGTCGTCAAGCGCCGAAAGAGCGCGCGCGAGGCGGTATGCAAATCCGACATCGCCGTAATTGTCAACGACTTTGCAGAGAATCGCGATATCGAGCGGGCGCGTTTTATCCGTCATATATGCCGGGCGATACAGGATGCAATCGCTTCCATGCCTTTTTTATTCGGATGCAGCCGGTCGGCGAGCATATCCTCTACCGCGATTTCCGATAAATCGATCGCACGGATATTCCGATCGGCAGCATGCGCAGAGACGACCATAGAACGAATGCTGTGCTGCAGATCGAGCTGCGTCCAGCCGCAGTCGTTTTTTTCCGTCAGATCCCAATCCGAACGTACGGGCGGCACGCAAAAATACGCGACGGCGTGCGGCAGCGCTTTTCGTATTTTTTTAATAAGGAGCGTATAGGCAGCTTCGAATACCGCAAGCGGCGCAGCGCCTTCCGCGCGCTGACCGAAATCGTTCGTGCCGCCGAACACGATCACCGCGTCTCCTTTCAAACGCGCGATACGCGAATCGGAAACGAAGGCGGACCAAAGGGGGCGCGAGCCGGTTTCCGAAACGCGGCTTCCGCTGTACGAATCGTTGCAGATCATCGTATTTCCCGTCAGCCGTTCGAAATACGCCCACCACATATCGTCCCTACGGTAAACGCCGGAATCGGGCATCGGATACGCGACCGCATAATTTTCGGGCGACGTTCCTTCGAACGAAGAAATGGAATCTCCCATAACCGAAAAGGTAAACATAAAAGTACCTCTTTGTTTTTTTACAGTATACTACAATTTTTTTTGCGCCGCTTCGTTTATCGCCGCAACGGCAAGCTGCAATTCATCGGCATCGGAAGACGTCACCATCCAGCGGGCAACGCCTTTTTCGCTTTGGCTCGCGCGCTGTGCGATCCAGCACCACTTATCTCCGTCCCAATCGCGTTTTAACAATGTCGTGCCGAGCGGAGAGCCGTCTTCAAGCGTTTTAAGCGCCACGTATCCTCTTTCCGTAAAAAAATTTTCGGTCGCACAAAGCGCATCGTCCCGGTCTTTTTCATCCGCATAGGTATAGCCCCATTCGCGTTCGCGAAGCACGCTGTTTTGACGGGCGACGAGCGCATCGAATTCAGCTCTATGGTTTTTCCAGCGTTTCAAAAACAAAAGACAAAAGAGCAGCGTGCTTTCCATCGGAACCGTGTTTTCACCGTTCGGAAAATTCAGATAATAATGCGCGGTTTCTTCGACGGCGACGATCGCTTTTTTTTGCAGCAAAATATTCTTTATCTGCGAATGCCCGTTCGGAACGAGCAGCGGATTGTTGCCGCCGCTTTTCAGTTCCGCGTGAACGACGGGAGACGCTTTCGAGTCGATTCCGATCCGAGCTTCCCCCATATGCGGTACGATCGACGTGAGTACGGAAGACAAAAAAGTCATAATCACGGAAGGCGAAATCTCCGTACCGTCGCCGCTTCTCGTATCGACGCGGTCGCCGTCGCCGTCGAATAAAAAGCAAAAATCGACCGATGAGGGATGTGCGCGTATATAGTCGAGCGTACCTTCGATATTCTCTTTAATAATGGGGTTCGGCGCGCCGCTCGGAAAATTGCCGTCGGGAACGACGTTTCGCGGAACGCATGAAATGCCCGCATAGCGGAAGGCACGCATCACTTCGCTTCCCGCGCTGCCCGATAAAAAATCGGCGACGACGGATATACCGGAAAGTTCGTCTTTTCCGATCCGTGCCAAATCCGAACAGGCGCGCACGTATGCGTCGCCGTCGTCGATGACCGTAACGCTGCCGCCCTCTTTTGCGGAAACGGTTTTTCCTTTTAAAAACGCATCGCGGACGGCGGTAAGTCCGCCTTCCGGCCCGACGTTTTCGGCGACGGGTCTCACGTTCGGCCCGACCGTTTTTTGTCCGGTATAATTTTTCGGATTATGAGACGCCGTATACATGATTCCCGCACAGCTCGGGCGCTGCATACAGCTGAAATAAAACTGACACGTCGAAACGGGCAGCACGTTCGTATACACGCGAAATCCCATCGCGGAAAAAGTGTCGATCGCGAGCTGCAAAAAGTGTTCGCCTTTTTTGCGCGTATCCCGGCACAAAACGATTTCGTCGGTGCCGAGGCATTCTCTGAAATACCACGCCTGCGCATTGCACAGACGGGACGCCGTTTCATCGGTCAGCCGTTCGGCATCGATTCTGATATCGAAGGCGTGAAACAGTTCATACGCGATTTTTTCAAGTGCATTGTCGGCCATATTTTCCCTAAAAGCTCGACCGCGGCATACACGGCGAGTTTGCGGAGCAAACTCGGTAGTGAGCGCAGTGAACGAAGTTCTCGCTGTAAGCATAGCTTTATTAGTTAACATTTTCCAAACTTGACATTCAATTTAATTATTATTTTCCTGCGGTATTGAATTTAATAAACAATACGTCGCCGTCCTGCACGACGTAATCTTTTCCCTCAATACGATATTTTCCCGCTTCTTTGATCTTCGCTTCCGAGCCGTAAGTACGCAAGTCGTCGATCGAATAGGCTTCGGCTTTGATAAAACCTTTTTCAAAATCCGTATGTATGACGCCCGCCGCTTTCGGAGCGGTGTCTCCTGCGCGGATCGTCCATGCGTGACAGTCGTCGCTTCCCGCAGTAAAAAAAGTGCGCAGCCCCATGAGCTTGTACGCCGTCCGCGCAAGATTTGCAAGCGCCGATTCTTTGAGTCCTGCGGCTTCCATAAATTCCTTACGGTCGTTTTCGTCTTTGATTTCGGCCAAATCGGATTCGAACTTTCCGCAGATGACGACGGTCTCCGCGTTTTCTTCGGCGGCGATTTTTTTTACCGCTTCAACATAGTCGTTCGTACCTGCAGCGATCGCATCTTCGGAAACGTTGCAGACGTAAAACGTCGGCTTCATCGTAAGCAAAAACATATCGCTCACGGCCGCCTTTTCTTCCGGCGACAGAAGGGCGAGCCGCGCGCATTTTCCCGCTTCAAGCAGCGGTTTGATCTTCGCAACCGCGCTCGTCCAATGCGCGTATTTTTTTTCTTCCTCTTTTCCGAGCGCGCGGCTCGCCTTCGTCACTTTTTCCTGCCGCTTTTTTATCGTATCCAAATCGGCAAACGCGAGCTCCATATCGATCGTTTCGATATCGCCTTTCGGGTCGATCGGCACGACGGTATTCGCATTTTCGCGGACGTGCATGATATCGGCATCGTCAAAGCAGCGCACGACGTGAGCGATGCACGCCGTCTCCCGGATATTCGCCAAAAATTGATTGCCCAGCCCTTCGCCCTGAGCCGCGCCTTTAATAAGACCCGCGATATCGACGATCTTTACCGACGTCGGCGTAATCTTTTTCGGCTGAAAAACGCTTGCGAGAAAAGCGAGGCGCTCGTCCGGCAAATCGACAATGCCGACGTTCGGATCGATCGTACAAAACGGAAAATTTTCCGCAGCGGCGGGAGCTGCCGTCAGCGCCGTAAATATCGTAGACTTGCCGACATTCGGCAGTCCGACGATTCCGCAATCGAGTGACATGATTCCTCCGTAAAAGCATGCAAAAAAATTGCACTGTAAAATCGAGTGTTCAGTATATATGATTTGGCGGCGCTGAACAAGGCAAAAACATTATCGCAAAGACGGACGAATCAATATATCTCCGACGTAAAACATCGAGGTATGTTTTTTTATTTGCGGATTATATCAGTTCGAAGAATTATCAGGGTATCGTCAGCTTTGCGCTTTTGCTCGTTCCGCGCTTTCGGCAGCCGCCTCCCATTCTTCGCCGAGTAAGGTAAGCCGCGCTTCCGTATCCGCAAGACGCGTTTGCACGACACGCGATTTTTCTCCCGATGCGTAGACTTCGGGCTTTGCAAGCTCGTTTTCACATTCGGCCTTTTGCGCTTCGAGCGCGGCGATTTCCGCTTCGAGCCGTTCGACTTCGCGTTCGAGTTTGCGCTGTTCGGCTTTTCGCTTTTTCGCTTTTTCCCACGAAAGCTGTCCTCCCACAAGTGCATCGTTCGTACCGGAAAGATTTTCGCTCATCCCCGATCCGGCGGCACGAGAGACGGACTGCGCCTTTCCGTCGACCGAAGACGAAAAAGGCATGCCGGCGACCCTTCCGGTCTTTTCGGCTTCGATGCGTTCAAGGTAATACGCATAATCGCCCGGAAAAATGCGGTAGCGTCCCGCTTCGAGTGCGAGCACGCGCGTCGAAAGCCCTTCGATAAAACCGCGGTCGTGGCTTACGAATACGACGGTACCGCCGAAATCTTTGAGCGCCTGCATGAGCACGTCTTTCGAATGCATGTCGAGATGATTCGTCGGTTCGTCGAGCACGAGAAAATTGACAGGCTCGAGCAAAAGCTTTAAGAGTGCGATGCGGTTTTTCTCCCCGCCCGAGAGCACGTCCAAACTTTTAAATATATCGTCTCCGCGAAACAAAAACGCGCCGAGCATATCGCGCACTTTCGGAATCATTTCAAGCGGAGCGACACTTTCTATATAATCGATGATGCTTTCGCTGCCGGAGATTTCTTCCGAACTGTCCTGCGAAAAATACCCCGTACGCACGCCGCTCCCGAATACGAGCTCGCCCGAAAAAGAAGTATCTTCCCCCGCGATGATCCGGAGGAGCGTCGATTTGCCCGCTCCGTTGTGCCCCGCAACCACGAGCCGATCCCCGTTTTCGATCGTCACGTCGAGCTTATCGAGCACATTGTGTTCTCCGTCATAGCTTTTCGTCACGCCGTTTATACGAAGTACGACTTTTCCCGCATGAGGAGCGGGAGGAAAAGTAAAGCGTATTTTCTTCATCGATTCGGGAATCTCGATGCGCTGTATTTTATCGAGCTGCTTTTGCCGCTCCTGCGCTTGAGATGCCTTTGTCGCTTTTGCGCCGAAGCGTCTGATAAATTCTTCGAGGTGACGGATTTCCTTTTGCTGCTGTTCGTAAGAGGCGATGAGCGTTTTCAATTCGGTTTTGCGCACCGCTTCGTAGTGCGTAAAATTCCCCGGATAGCGTTTGAGTTCGCCGCCGAAAAGTTCGTACACTTCGGTAACGCTGACATCGAGAAAATAGCGGTCGTGGCTGACGAGTAAAAACCCGCCTTTGAACGACTGTAAAAACCGTTCGAGCCAAGTACGCGCTTCTATGTCGAGGTAATTCGTCGGCTCGTCGAGGAGGAGTATGTCGGGATTTTGCATGAGCACTTTTGCAAGGGCGATCCGCATCTGCCAGCCGCCCGAAAACGCTTCCGTCCGTTTGGCAAAATCTTCACGCGAAAAACCGAGCCCCGAAAGCACCGCTTCCGCCTGCGCCCGTCTCCTGTGCCAGCCGCTTTCGTCGAGCGCGGCAATGAGAGAAGCTTGACGAGCGGCGAGGTCGCCTGCGTTTTCCGGATGCAGCGAAAGTTCGTCTCCTATCCGATCGATTTCCGCCTGCATATCGTAGCCGAATTGAAACGCGGTATCCGCTTCTTCAAGCAGCGTACGTCCCGCGTGCGTAAGCCCCGACTGCGGCAAGTAGCCGATGCGCGCATCCTTTTGCACGACTCTCGTTCCGCTGTCGCAGGGGATGAGACCGGCCATCACTTTGATGAGCGTCGATTTTCCTTCCCCGTTCGCTCCCGTAAGAGCGGCTTTGGTACCCGACTGCAGATTGATCGAAACGTTTTTTAATATGTCGCGGTCGCCGAACGCGAGCGATACTTTTGAAAACTGAACGAAAGCCATGACAACCGCTGCTAATTTTTTTCGAAAAAGATGACGAGCGGACTTGCTCCCCGCCGCACGAGGGTAGTGCCTTCGAAACGCGCTTCGGACGCATCTTCAAGACGTATGCCGTTCGCTTCGATTTTATATAAAAAATTCACTTTGGCTTTCATGCCTTCAAAGGAAAATGAAAGCACACCGTCGTACTGCGGCGAAAGCGACGCGTCGATAAAATAATCGATTCCGACCGTACCGCCGCCCTTCGCGCTTTCGGCGATGAGAGACGGAACGAGCCTTCGGTTGCCCCGCCACGTAAAGGAGCCGTCGCGTTTGAGTGAAAGCTGTCCGTATGCGGCGCTTTTAAAATTCGGTCCCGCCGCTGCGATGCGCGCATATTCGGCGCCGCGCCGCTCTTTTTCTTCGGCAACGAGGGCTGCTATATCGATATCGTCTCCGAGTGCGATAAAATTATAATCGCGCGGTCTGCCCGCATCGTCGGCGCAGGTAACGGCGATATAATTGTCCCTAACGGAAACCTTTACGGGTGTATCGGTAAACGTGTATTCGCCGTCGGCGGTTTTCATCGCCGCTCCGTATTCCCACGAACCGTAACGTTCGGGAAGATTCAGCGACACTTTTTGATTTTCGGCATCGACCGTAAAGCAATAAGCTGCATTCATACGAATCGGATCGATTCTCTTTTCGCGTATCATCGAGCGGTAATAATCGGGATACCATATCGTCCCGGCGAGCCTTTCAAAAGCGTCGTCTTTTTCTTCATCTCCGCTCCCCTCACCCGCTGCAGCTTCTCCTCCCTTTTGCATTTCAAAGAGTTCGAGGTTATATGAAAAACACCAGCCCTGTGTACCGCTCGACGTCAAAACGCGCAGCCAATTTCCTTCAAGCGCATCGGATCCGGTCATAACCGCCTGCCCCTCTCCTTTATACAAAATCTTAATAATTTCGCCTTTTCTGAGACGGTACACCTGTCTCGCAGTGTTAACCGGTTCCGCTCTGATCGGAAGCCCGTCGAGCTTTACCGATGCATAGCGATGAAGGAATTCCGCATATCGGAGCTTTATCTTTTTCGTTTCACGGCGGGAAGCGGGCGGCGTAATCTGCCACAGCGGAATATCGAAACGATCTTTCGATTTGGGCGCAGATACGGCATAAGTATGAGAAATATTTGAACGGATATACACGGGGAGAATATCGCCGTCTCGGAGATCTCTCTCGGGGATATCCCACAGCAGCATGCCGTATCCCATAAAGCGTGAACAGGACGCGAGCGCAAACGAAATCGCGCAGAGCGCAATCAATCCGTATTTTTTCGTCAAACAAATCATAGAACACAGCATAGCACAGCACGGTAAAAAAGTCATCGGTAAAAGGCAATGCTTTTACGCACGGATTTTCAGCACTCGATTTTTATACCGTGCCGCGTTTTAATTGCGGACGGAAGCCGAATATCGCTTTCAATACGGCGTCCCGTTCGCCTTCGTCGGCATAGGCGATGCGTTTCATCCCTTTTCCGCGAACTTCCAATTCGGCGACGCAGTCCCCACGTATTTCACCCGTTTCCGAACCTTTTTTTGCGACGCAGATATCCGTAAACAAAATGACTTCGCCTTCCGTTACGACACCGTTTTCATACACGCCCGACGAATGCAGCGTCGAAGCTTCGCGGACGGCGATTTCCGTCGCGAGCAATGCGACGGCGCAGAGCATCCACTTAAAATAAAATCGCAGATCGACGAAGGCGCTGAAAAGCATGATAAGGGGAGCGCACACGATGATCGCCGCCGAGAATTTTGCCGGACGCGGCCGCGCCGAAAACACGCATTTTCCCGCGCGCTTTAAAATCGATTTTTTCCGCAGAAAAATCGTCAAAACGAGCAGCGCGTACAAAACCGCCGACGCGACGTACACGACCTTCGTTATCGTTGTGTCCATTTTTACCGCCGCCTCCTCTTGAGCCACACGCCGAGCGCGCGGCGCGAATTTTCAAATGCGAGCGGAACGGCGGCAAGTTCGGCATCGTTCGAAATCCGCACCGCCGTAAAGCTTTCGACTTCGCTCTTTTGCGCACGAAGATTTTTTATCAACGCATCGATCGTTTCGATGCCGCGCGGAAGAGATGCGCGGTAAAACACGTCGCAGGTTTTATACAAAATGCGTTTATACTCATACGTGTTCGGAAACGAACACAGATATTGCACGCGCCGTATTTCCAAAGCGGCTTCTTCCCTGCATTCGCGAAGAGCCGCTTCGTCGGCGCTTTCGTCCGGATCGATAAAACCGCCGGGCAGCGCGAAAAATCCCTTGCGCGGCTCTTTTGCTCGTTTTTCAAGCAGCACATTTCCTTCCCCGTCGGCGACGATGACGCACACGGCGGCGGCGACGTTGTGATACAGCGTAAAAGCGCAGTCGGAGCAAAACCATTTTTTGTTATCGACAAAGCCGATATTCTTTCCGCCGCACATGGGGCACGAATTAAAATTATTGTTGCAGTTCATGAAAAACACCTTTCGGTCAGCGCATCCGCGAGCGCTTCCGATCTCCGTATCGTCTGCATGACAAGCGGCACAAAAAGCGGAATGAGCGAGCGCACGCGGCCGAAAAATCCTTTCGCATCCCTGAGCCCGCCGCGTATGAGCTGCGTTTTAATAATTTCGGACGCTTCATCCAAAAGCAGGGGCATAAAGCGAAAAACGATTTCCGTTATTATGATAACGTATCGCACGGGAATATGAAATATTGCAAGCGGCTTTAACAAAACCGAAAGACCGTCGATGATATCGTATTCCGGCGTCGTGTATGAAAACGAAAGTATGCATGCGATCGCCCCTTCGGTGCGGACAAGCGTCGTAAGGCAAAGCAAAAGCTTCGACGGCGTAACGGTAAAATATCGATAAGCGAGGAAGATCCGTTCGCCTTCAAGCGGCGGATAAAAAATCATCTGAAAGATGCAAAAAAACAGCAGGAGCGGAACCGTCTTTACGAGCGATAAAAAAAGGCGCCGTTTCGGATACTTTGCCGAAAACGCGTAGACGAGCGAAAGCAAAAACATACACGCGCACAGTGAGAGGGGACGAACGGCAAGAGAGGCGGCAAAGAGCGCGATAAAAACGATGAATTTAACTGCCGGCGGAAGTTTCGCTGCGATACTGCCGTTTTTTTTGACGTTCCCCGTATTCGCCGAAGCCGCACGGATCGAATTTAATAATTTCGCACCTTCAAGCGGCATCTGTACCGTATCGGGAAGCGCATGCCGTTTCATCTGCGCATCGAAACCTGCGGCACCATCCGCATCGGATTTTCCCTTTTTAATAATTTTTTCGCCGCTCGATGAAGCCGCGTTACTTCGAACGAGAAAAAGCTCGCCGTTCCGAACAGCTATCTCTTCGTCGGCAAAATCGGCTTCGTCCGGGCGATGCGTGCTGAACAGCACCGTATGTCCCGAAACGGCCAGCGAGCGGAGGAGCGCCATCGTCTTTGCGCGGGAAGGGCCGTCGAGCCCCGCAGTCGGTTCGTCGAAGAGCAGCACCGGAGCGTCGAGCGCGATGATTCCCGCAACGGCAAGCCGCCGTTTTTCACCGCCCGAAAGTTCGGCCGTCTGCCGCTCCGCGTATTCGGCATAAGGAATGCCCGCTTCATCCATCGAGCGCTTTACGAGCGAAACGAGCGCTTTTCCCCGAACACCGCGGTTTCCGGGTCCGAAGGCGACGTCGTCTGCGGCAAAGCGTTCGAAAAGGGCGGCGTCGCTGTTTTGCCTGCACAAAGCGGGACGCGAATCGCAGCGGATTTCGCCGTAAGACGGAGCGAGTAAACCCGCCGCCATTTCCAACAGCGTCGATTTGCCGCTGCCCGAAACGCCGGTGAGTGCGGTAAGCGTCCCTTTTGCAAGCGAAAAATTGATATTGTTAAAAATGACGTTTTCACCGTAGGAAAAGCCGACATTGCAAAAGGCAAGAGAGGCTTCGGTATCGGGCACATTCGACACGGCGGAAAAATCTGTCGCTCTTTTATTATTTTTTTTAAAAACGGAGTGTACGATTTTTTCTCCCGTAATGCGTTCACACAGTTCGGTATCGGTAAAAAAATCATCCGTCGTTCCCGAATATACGATCTTCCCCTTTTCCATCGCGATGACATCCTGCGCTTTTCGGATCGCATCCGTATCATGCGTGATGTGGACGACCGTCCGCCCCTTTCGAACCCAATACGAAAGAAACGCAAATATATCGTTTTTCGAATCGGGGTCGAGCATGGAAAGCGCTTCATCGAGTATGATCACGTCCGGATCGATCGCGATGATACCGGCAAGCGCTTCTTTTTGCGTTTGCCCGAGAGACAGCGTCACGGACGGCGAAGACGCTTTATGCAGCAGACCGACGACGGTAAGCGATTCGATCGTGCGGAGTTCGACTTCATCGGGTGAGAGGCCGAGGTTTTGCGGACCGAAAGCCGTATCGCGGAAAACGACGCTGCAGATGATTTGATCTTTCGGCGATTGAAATACGAGAGCCGATCGGACGCCGCTCGCATACGAAACTTCGCCGCAGTCGGCATCGAGGAGACCGCACAAAATCCGAGCGAGCGTACTCTTTCCGCTTCCGTTCAATCCGACAACGGCCGTGTACGAACCGTGCTCGAGCGAAAAATCGACGTCGCTGACGGCCGGCATATTTTGCTGCGGATAAGTGTAGCTTACGTGATCGACGGAAAGAACTCGCATCGTACTTATCATATCCGAAACGGCGGAAAAAGCCAATTCGCGCGTTCAGCGTGCGCGGCATTTTTTTTGCACGTTTACCGATTTGCGCATACGTCGGTTCGTATCTTACCGGACACGCATTCGGCGCGGCATTTGACAGGCAAGCGAATTCGCGGTATCGTTATCGGTATGGAAGATACGGTAATCATATATTATTCGCTCGACGGAAATACCGACTATATAGCCCGGCGCATTGCGGAAAAAACGGGCGCAAAGCTCGTACGGCTTGAAACGAAAAGGGCGTACCCTCGTAAAGGGTTCAAAAAATTTTTTATCGGAGGACGCGACGCACTCTTCGGCGCAGAGCCCGAATTGAAAGCGCAGCTCCCCGATCTTGCGCCTTTCGGCAACATCGTCATCGGCACTCCCGTTTGGGCAAGCCGTCCCGCTCCGGCAATCAATACTTTTTTGCGGCGCGCAAAGCTTGACGGAAAACGCATCGCGCTCTTTGCGTGTTCGGGCGGAGGACACGCGAAAACCTGTCTTAACAAAATGGAGTCACTCCTCGCCGGCAATGAAATTCTCTGCCGGACATCCTTTATAAGTCCCGCGTGCAAAAGAGGAAAAACGGTCGACGACGCGATCGACGAGATCGTCTCCGCTCTGTCCGATTGAAGTTTTAAGCGCAGTCTCACTCGGAAAATTACCGAATAAAAAAGCGGATTCGGTTTATATAGAGAGTACAATAATCGATAAAAAACGATTGCCGCCTTACCGCTCCGCAAGCGGCTTGATTTTCGTGCGGTACACTTTCATCATAAAAAAGCACGAGAGGCCGACCGACATGACTTCCGCGATCGGAAAAGCGAGCCATACATCGTCGATATTGCGGGCGAGTGACAAAAGATAGGCGGCGGGCAAAAGAACGAGGAGCTGACGCGCAAAAGAAACGAACATGCTGTACATCGCCGAGCTGAATGCTTGAAAGATCGACGACAGTGAAATCGCGACGGCGGCACCGACAAAGCTCGACGCGATGATGCGCATTGCGGGCACTCCGATCGCAAGCATTGCATCGGACGCTTGAAAGAGTTTCAGCAGCTGCACCGGAAAGACTTCGAAAATAAGCGTACCGAAAGCCATAATGCCGACGGCAAGAAGTGTGCCGTTTTTGATCGTCTGCACGATACGCTTTTTGTGTTCCGCTCCGTAGTTGTACGCGATAATCGGAACGATGCCGTTATTCAAACCGAAAACCGGCATAAAGATAAAGCTGTTCAGTTTAAAGTACACGCCGTACACCGCGATCGCCCTCGACGAAAACGAGCCGAGAATGAGGTTCAAAAAATACGTCGTAACCGACGTGATCGAATTGAGCAGGATCGACGGCACGCCGACTTTATAAATCTGCCGTATCACGAACGCGTCGGGACGGAAGCGCGAAAAGCGGAATTGAATCTCCGTATTGATTTTCACGTTGAAGATAAACGACAGGCACATACTGAGCCACTGCCCGATAACCGTTGCGAGCGCAGCCCCCGTCATACCCATGCGCGGAAAGGGGCCGATGCCGAAGATGAGCAGCGGATCGAGGATGATATTCGTGAGTGCGCCCGCCGTCTGCGAATACATCGTAAAAACCGTGCGCCCCGTCCCCTGCAAAAGGCGGTCAAGCATGATTGCGGAAAACATACCGAAAGAGCCGAGCACGACGACGTTCAAATACTCCATGCCGAAATCGATAATTTCGCTGTCAGCCGTTTGGCTTGTAAGATAAGGGTGCATGCAAAAGAGGCCGATAACGAAAAACGCGATAAAGCTGCACACCGCGAGAAAGAGCCCGTTTTCGGCAGTCGCATTTACTTCGTCCTGTTTTTTTTGTCCGAGACGCATCGAAAGGAGGGCGTTTACGCCGACCGCCGTTCCGACGCCGACTGAGATCATGAGCCCCTGAACGGGAAAAGCGAGCGATACCGCCGTGAGCGCATTTTCGTTTATCTGTGCGACGAACACGCTGTCGACGATATTGTAGAGCGCCTGCACGAACATCGAAAACATCATCGGAAGCGACATATTCAAGATGAGCTTGGTCACGGGCATCGTGCCCATTTTATTTTCCTGCATTTCTACCAGTGTATAGAGAATGAATATCTCTGTCAAATCGATTATCCGTCAAACCGATTATTAAAAATCGATTCCGGCGGCGGCAATATTATTTTAATAATGGTATTTTTTCACCGTAAAAAAAACCGCCGTTCAACCGAGATCATACGTTGATTGCGCGTACGAATCCGTGTTATGATAATACGGAGGCCGGCATGATTATTAAAAAAATCGTTTTATCAATTTCGATATTGTGTATATGTATGTCCGCATTTCTGCCTGCGGCATGCACGGCGAAATCGTCGGAAAAAACCGCACAGGAAGCAACGGATGCCCTTGCCATGCCTTTCGCACCGATCGATTTCGATAAAGCCGAAAACGAGGGGCTGCAGCAAAAAGAAGCGGAGACGGGAAAGTAAGAGCGGTAAATTATCTACCTTTTTTCGGAAAAAAACAAACGTTTCCGTCGGCGCAACACCGCCGTAAATGCAATCGCACAGATACCGCCCTCCGTTCAAAAAAACTTAAACCGAAATCGATAAAATTATTTATGTACTTTTTTAAAATACCGCCGTACAATCGATTTATCGGTTCTTATAGAAAAGTTTTATAGGAGGAACTTTATGAAATTGATTAAAACGATAAGCTGCATCGTAGCGGCAAGCATCTGCATGGCGGGCGCGTTTGCAGCCGGACCTAAGGGCGTCATCACGGTCGGTTATGCGCAGGTCGGCGCCGAATCGGATTGGCGGATGGCGAACACGGAATCTTTTAAAAGCACGTTCACCAAAGCGAACGGCTATAAACTGATCTTCGACGATGCACAGCAAAAACAGGAAAATCAAATCAAAGCGATCCGCAATTTTATCCAACAGGATGTCGATTATATCGTCGTCGCTCCCGTCGTTGAAACGGGATGGGAAACGGTTCTCAACGAAGCCAAGCGCGCAGGCATCCCCGTTTTGCTTTCCGACCGCTTAATGAAAGTTTCCGATAACAGCCTGTACGTCTGCTGGGTCGGCGGAAATTTCGTCAAAGAAGGAAACGATGCGGTCGCGTGGCTCAACGGATATTTGAAGAAAATCGGCCGCGATAAAGAAGATTTGAATGTCGTCCTCATTCAGGGAACGATCGGTTCGTCCGCACAAGTCGGACGTACGCAAGGCATCACCGAAGGACTCGCGAAAAACCCCAAATATCATCTGCTTGCAAAACAATCCGGCGAATTCACGCAGGCTAAGGGACAGGAAGTGATGGAATCGTTCTTAAAAGCGTATCCGAAAATCGACGTCGTATTCTGTGAAAACGACAACGAAGCGTTCGGCGCAATCGATGCCATCAAAGCCGCCGGCAAACGCCCGGGCAAAGACATCATCATCATCTCGTTTGACGCCGTTCACGAAGCGTTTAATAAAATGATCGCAGGAGAGCTCAACTGCGCGGTCGAATGCAATCCGCTTCACGGACCGCGTATCGCCGAAATCATTCAAAAACTTGAAAAGGGTAAAAAGGTTGAAAAGATTCAGTACGTTGTCGAAGGCGTGTTCGATCAGACAAATGCTGCAAAAGAATTACCGAACCGTAAATATTAATTGCACAATATATTAATAAATTTGCCGGAACGCCGAAACCCTGCGCGTCTCCGGCATTTTCAATTAGTCGAAATTTCGAAAAAATCGCTAAAGACGAGTTTTTCGAGATGTCTTATCGCAACAGCGGAGGAACTATGAACGGCGATGTT
>ERZ772960.525-NODE-525-length-34221-cov-8.304982_pt1 | contig 34221 bp, 26 predicted proteins | sample MGYA00580678_ERZ772960 | MGnify/ENA primary metagenome ERZ772960 (study PRJEB29015, sample SAMEA2737930) | human oral metagenome | biome: human oral; feature: human-associated habitat; material: dental | place: China | collected 2059 ... | reverse complement strand
CGCAGATTGTGGTGATTGTCTCAAATTATGTGATTAGCAAGTTCTTTGTGTTTAAACAATAGTGGGAATATCAATTTCCAAAATGAAATGAGATAGGAATGCTTACCAAAGAGTCGGTGGGATTTCGAAACGTGATTGTAGTTATGAGATCCAGTTCATAATCGGTATTCCTTCATAGAGTGCGCGTTCAAAACTGCGGATATTTAAGGAAAGGTTTTGAAGATATCTGAAGAATAACGGGAGAATTAGCTTTGACAACTAAAGATAATAGAGTGCTGAGCCTTGAATTAATGCGTGTTTTTGCTGCTTTTTTTGTTATATTTAACCACACATCTTCTGAGGGGCATTTTTTGTTTTCTCTTTATGACCCTCAAAGTTTTCAGTATTGGGTTTACATTTTTATTGCTGCTTTTTGTCATTTTTCAGTTCCATTATTTTTTATGATTTCAGGCGCGCTCTTGTTGTGCCGGAATGATGAAACACGCCGTCGGAGTTCTCTGAAGAAGGCGTTTCATATGCTAGTTGTTTTGTTGGTGTGGTCTTTTTTGTATTATTTGAGCACAGTATATGATCAGAGCAATTATATGACAGTGGCACGGGATTCTAATCCATACCTTCAATTCGTTGACTCTCCACCGATCAAATTTAATCTTATAGAGTTTTTTTGCATGTACTTATAAGCCCCGGATGGAATCATTCATATTGGTTTTTGTATGCGTATATTGGATTTCTGATTTGCCTCCCGATGTTACAGCATATGGCTCAAGCGTTAACAAATCGAGACTATATAAGAATTTTGTGCTTATTCGTTATTCTTGCCATGTTTGTCCCGGCAGTCCAGTCTCTGGTTGTTAGGAATAGTTATAATTTTGGGGCATCATTGATGGGAATTTCTTGGATAGGAACGAATGTAATCATTTTTCCGTTTACAGGATATTTGTTACAACATAGATTAAAGAATTTCTGGACAAAAAAGAAGTTATTATTGCTGTGGGGGGGGGAACGCAGTTGGACTCCTATGCTCTGGATATTTGACATATAATACAATAGTTACGACAGGGAACAGTGAGGAAATAGCTTCTCAAGGGTTCCTCGCTTGGTCTGTTCTCATTAATGCAGCTACCGTTTTTGTCACATGTCAATATATTGATGTACATACAACGATTTTAAAACGATTTAAGAGGTCAATCTGCTTTGTGAGTGATGCAACATTTGGAATTTATCTCACTCATTTATATTTTCTCCATAGAAGCTGTTTGGCGGCTGCTTCTTGGAAGATTCTTTGTGGTGATTTGCACATGGGTCCCATGCTATATGCGTTTATTTACTGCATAATAATTTTTGTGTGTAGTCTATTTATCACTAAGATATTGCAAAGGATTCCTTTTATAAGGGACCTAATTGCGTGAGTAAAAAGTGAGCTTTGGAGTCCTGGAATTGTCATTATAACAAATTCCCCTACCTTTATTGATTTATACGACAGAAGTGTTGTTGCCAGTGAAAACAGCTCTTTTATCACAAGCTCCCTGGCCGTGCGGACGCTTGAAAAAGCGTTGTCAAGTGCAAAGGCTATCTCACAGAACCTGATTTTGCACTCGGATCAAGGAAGTCAGTTTACTTCCGCAGAGTTTGTACAACATTGCCGGGAACTCGGGATTTCTCAAAGCATGAGCCGTGCGGGATGTCCGTATGACAATGCGCCGATGGAACGCTATTACAACACCTTAAAGACCGAGTTGATTTATCAGCATAATTTTGAAACTGCAGCAGAACTGGATTATGCCGTTTCAGAGTTTGCTTACGATTGGTACAATCAGGTACGCCCACACTCGTATAACGGATATCTGACTCCGTTTGAAAAGAGAGCGGAGTGTACCATTAAGCAGTGGTGTTACAAAAAGCGTTGACCACTACACCGAGAGAATTTCGGCGGTGACAGAGTAATGCCGGTAATAACGTCCTTTGACTTATCTGCCATAGCATGGGTTAAAGGCGGGGAAGTCAGGGCGAATATACCAGAAAGACAATTGTTAACCAATTCATATACTGCAATGCAACCAGCACCGGAAATAATTGAAAAGGTGCAGAGTCATTCTAGGTCAATTGGAAAACGAAGGAAAGATTACAAAAGAAGAGGCTGTGTTGCTAAGAGCCGATCGAGTGACCCAAAGAGAGCTTTGGATTGAATATTTTCCCACTGTCGAGAGTATTGACGATAAGTATATAGAAAAGCTTCGACAAAGGCAAAAACAGAAATTAATAGGCGATACAGAAACAGAAATCCGAAGAATATATAGGAACAAAGCAGAAGAAGATAAAAAGCAAAAGATAACAGACGCAAAAGAAAAAGCTCATACATATGCAAGTGATAAGAAGAATCAGTTCATAAAGACAACAAGAATACTTGTAGTCAGTGCCTTTGTTGTTATTGCTGGACTGTGTATAATTGGACTATTTCGATCGTTGTCTTCCACACCGAAATCACTCTTCCTTATAGCATTTGTAATTGTTTCTATACTTTCAATTATTGATACGTTTACATCGCGTGGGAAGTTTATTGGAAGATGGATAGACAAGAAGGCAAACCACTATGAAACATCAGTTTATGAAAAGAAACTTCATGAATACTTACAAATATTGAAATAGAATGGATAAAGATATGGATACTTCCTATATCATCAGTAAGATGAATGAGTACATGTTCCGGCTGAACCAGCAGATTGGAGGGTGGCTTGAGAAGAAGCTGCCCAAGATCACTGATGACTGGTGGCAGGATCTGGTGTTCAACAACCTGAGCCCGCTTCAGCGGGAGGCTGTACTTCGGAATGATATTCACGAGATCAAAGGGCTGGATCTTGCAGCCCTTCTTCGCGTGCTGGACAGAAACTGGTTCGTGATAACAAGCACCTTCTTTATCAATAACAAAGAGCGGGGCAATATCAGGACCATGCAGGAGATCCGGAATACCTGGGCTCATATTACGCCGAACGATATCAGTAAAGCCAGGGTGATCGATGATGTGAATGTCATCATTGCCCTCATGCAGGCTTTTGATGCCAGCATGAAAGACACCAGGGATATGGAGAACTTTATCTTTGACGTAGAAGAAGATAAAGATATCCATGCAACTCCGGCGAAAGAACCTGTGAAGGAAGCCGCGCCTGCTGCAGAGAGCCCTGCCTCTGTCGGTCAGCCGGAAGGAATCGCTGTTGGAAGCATTGTTGTCCTCGTCAGTGATCCGTCAGTGATCGGCGCAGTGATCGGAGTCAGCGGAAACAAGTATTCTGTACTGGTCAATGGAAAAGTGCAGTCTTATTACAAGGAGCAGATCCAGCTTCAGAATGCTAAGGAAGAGCATAAATATTTATCCCTTCCGAAGGTTCGGTCTGCTCTGACTGCTTATCAGATACATAACCCCGGCTCTTCGAATCTGTATTCTCTGAACTCTGCCAGAATCGATTTTGTTCCATATCAGTTCCGGCCGGCGCTCCGGATGATCCAGGCAGACAGCCCGCGTGTCCTTGTGGCGGATGATGTCGGTGTTGGTAAAACAATCGAAGCCGGACTGATTTTGAAGGAACTGGAGGCAAGGTCGAGTCTTACCTCTGTACTTGTTATCTGCCCAAGACCGCTGGTCGCTGAGCGCAAGTGGCAGCTGGAAATGAAGCGCTTCGACGAAGACTTTACCCAGCTGGACGGTAGAATGCTTGCCGAGTGTATTTCTGAGACAGACCGTGATGGTGAGTGGCCGGAGCGGCACAGCAAAACAATTATTCCGTACTCCCTGTTTGGAGAGGATTCCATTATGGGCAGGGGATCCAGATCCGGCAAAAAACACAAGGATATCGGTTTATCTGAACTGGACCCGCTTCCGCACTTTGACCTGGTCATCGTGGATGAGGCCCATAACATCCGGAACGCCAATACCTGGGCTTATCGTGGAGTGGAACTTTTCTGCAGAAATGCGGATGCTGTAGTTTTCCTGACGGCAACGCCGCTGCAGAACAGCAACAATGACCTGTATACCCTGCTGAACCTGCTTCGTCCGGATGTGATTATTGATAAAGATACCTTCAAAACCATGTCTGAACCCAATGCGTTCATCAACAATCTCCTCCGGATTGTCCGGAACCAGGAGGAAGGATGGCAGGAAGCAGGCAAGGCCGAGATCGCGAATATTCTTGGAACCACATGGGGCAGAAATGTTATCCAGCATAATCCGGAATTTGAAAAGATATTTACGTTCCTGGACAGAACTGAAGTCACCAGGGATGAACGGATTGAGATGATTGGAAAGATCGAGAGTCTGCATTCGTTCCACACGATGATCAACCGCACGCGGAGAAAAGATATCGAGGATTTCTGTATCCGAAGAACCCAAACCGTAGAGGTGCCGTTCAACGGTGTACAGAGGGATCTTTATGATGCTTTGATCGAGTTTGAAAGCACAGCCCTTGCACAGCTCCATGGCAGCCGGAGTGTCCGGTTCATGATGTGCACTATTATGCGTCAGGCGGCAAGCTGCATTTATGGACTTGCGCCGTTCATGAACGATATTGTAAAGCGCCGCCTTTCACAAATCCAGGAAGATGGAGAGTTTTATGAATATGATTTTGAGCTGAACAGTGACGAGGAAAACTCCCTGTTTGAACTGGCAGATGAGATTGATAAGCTTTCCGGGGATCTTCCCAAGGATGACCCGAAATTCGACAGGATGCTGGAAGTGATTCAGGAGAAGCAGACGACGGATAATAATCGTGTCATCATTTTCAGTTCTTTCCGGCATACGCTTTCCTATCTTCGGAAAAAGCTGACTGCGCAGGGAATCCGTGTAGGCCAGGTGGATGGTTCCGTACCGGATGAGGAGCGCTTTAAGCTTCGCCAGAGATTCCTTCTGGACCGGGATAATGTGAATGCTGTCGATGTTCTGCTCTTTAGTGAAGTGGGTTGCGAAGGTCTTGACTATCAGTTCTGTGACACGATGATCAACTATGACCTGCCCTGGAACCCGATGCGGATTGAGCAGAGAATCGGCAGAATCGATCGTCGCGGACAGAAGAGCGATACCGTGAAGATCTATAACATGATCACGCAGGGGACCATAGATGCGGTTATCTATGACCGGTGTCTGTCAAAGGTCGGCGTTTTTGAAGCCAGTATCGGTGACTGTTCTGAAATCCTTGGCGATATCAGTGACCAGATCTTCAAGATTATGTTGGATCCGGAGTTGACGGACGAAGAGCGTCAGATGAAGATCGAGCAAATGGCGGATAATGAAGTTATGAAGGTACAGGAGCTGCACCGCCTGGAACAGGAAGAGAAGTCCCTGTATGGATTTGATTTGTCGAAATACATGATGGATAAGGATGTCCAGGATGCAGAAAATGCCTGGATCAATCCACAGAGTCTCAATGAACTCTTGAACATCTTCATGGATGACTATCTCGGACAGGGAGAATACCTGAGAGGAAAGCAGGATGGAAAGACACTCCGGCTGGCTGCCGATAAACGTCAGCTTCTGCTGGATGACCTGATGAAGATGCCACTCTCCACAAATAACCATGCTACGAAGCTCTGGAAGGCTTATCTGAAATCGGATAAACCTGTCCTTTCCGTGACGTTTGAAAGCCAGTATGCGAAGGATAACCGGGATGTGACATTCTTTACACAGATGCATCCGTTTGTGGCACAGGCGGCAGCTTATGAGAGTAGGAATTTCCCATGTGACCTTGCAGTTCGGATTGCGGATCCGGAAGTGGAACCAGGAGATTATGAATTCCTGATCTATGCATGGAGATATGTGGGCCTGCGGCCGGATATTCGTCTGGTAGCAGTAAGCAGCAATCCGGCCGTGGAGAAGAATATCCTGAATTTCATCCAGTACGCATCTGAGTATTACGAGGATGACGGAGCGCATCAAAGCAGCTGGGACCAGATGGATGACCTGCATTATAAGCGCTGGCAGGATTCTAAGGAGCAGTATTCCGCAGATGTTCGGGATGAGTGTGAATACAGGAAGGAGCAGCTGACACATTCCTTCCATCAGCAGGAAGCGATTGTCCGCGGACAGATCGAATCTGCTACAGATGATAAGATCAAGCGAATGAGGATCGCCCAGCTGGAGAATATCACAAAGAAGTACAATGCACAGACTAAAAAAGTCGATGAGACCGTGGCAAAGGTGGATATCCATACCAACCTTCTTGTCAGAGGAGTTCTTCACGTCAATTAAGGAGCAGCAGGAGAATGGGCAGAATAGATTATCAGAAGATCTATGCGACGAATCAGGATGAGTGGAAAGCGCTGACCAGAGAGCCTCAGAAATATGAGGCTCTTCTGGCCGGGCACTATTCGGACAGCAATCATTTTGTCTATGAACTTTTGCAGAATGCAGAGGATGAAAAAGCGACGAAGGTCGTCATTGAATTCTATAAGGATCAGCTCGTTTTCTATCATAATGGAGATCCTTTCGATGAAGATGATGTGCGTGGTGTGTCGTCCATGCTGATGGGAACAAAAGACAGAAACGATGCTCAGACCATCGGAAGATTTGGCATGGGCTTTAAATCTGTTTTCAAATACACCTATCAGCCGGAGATTTATTCGGATGAAGAAGCCTTTATCATCAAGAATTATCTGCTTCCTGTGGAAAATGACAGCCACTGGGACTTTCAGGGGTTGAAGAGCACTCTGGCTTATCCGGATGGAGATGGAACGAAATATCTTCCTTTTGCCAATACGCAGCACCTGACAAAAATCGTCATTCCATTCAAAAAGCGCAATGAAAAAGGAGAGCTGGTTGCTGTCAGCAGTAAGGATGTCCTGGACAAACTAAACAGCTTGTCCGGCGAGATTCTACTGTTTCTGACCTATATACGTAACCTGTATTGGATCAATAAAGAAAATGGGAAATATGTCCACATTACGCTGAGCCATGCAAATGGAGATGATCAGCTCCTGACCTGCAGGATTACCGGATCCGAAACTGATGGAGAAGAAGAGATTTCCCGTTATCTCCGCCACAAAAAGGTATTTGACCATCCTGATATGAAGTCCGCAGAGGTGGCGGTCGCATACAGGCTGAATGTTCAGGCCAGGAATATCAATGAGATGGAGCATACACCGGTGTGGGTGTATTTTCCTACACGGGATATGACAGATTTGCCGTTCCTGATCCATGGTAGCTTCGAGACAGCTGTTTCCAGAGAAAAACTGATGACGCCGTCTGCTTTCAATGACAGTCTGTTTGACAGGCTGGGAGATCTGATTGCGGAATCAATGGTGGATCTTGCAAAAAGAAAACTGATCACTCAGGTGTTTCTGCGCCGCGTCATTCTTGCTGCTTTTCAGGATGAAGCAAAGAACGGAACAATCAAGGGACTGAAGGATAAGATTACAAAGGTGTTTTCGGAGGAAAGCATCTTACCTGACCGACTTGGAGAGTATCGCAGCAAAAATGAACTGGCTATTTCTGTTCCTTTTCAGATGGCCGATCTAAAGGATTCCGTCCTTTGGAAGGAATCATTCTATGCAGTGGATCACTTTGTTGCCTTTAACAATGAGAGAGAAAGGAACTTTACCGAGTATTTCTCCTGGCTGCGGGATGACCTCTGTATTCGTACCTTCGACCTATCTCACTGGGCAATCGAACTTGGGAAATTGCCGGTGCAGAGCATTTCTACTTCGGAGATGTACCTGGAATCCCTGAAAGCTCTGTATGGTTTCCTCTCTGACTATCGTGAAAGCTTGTATCGGTCCAATTTGACCTATACCAGAGGCGGAGCATATGAACTGGCCATCCGTGCCTGCCTGCCAAAAGCCTGGCCACATCTTCGCAAGGCTCCTGTGATTTTGAATGCAGAAAATGACCTGGTGCCGGCATATGAAGAGAATGTGTTATCCGTATATCTGAATGCCTCCAGCCGGTATCGTACCCTTCGGCCTTCTTCCATTGTCAGTACGAAGGTGGCGCAGGACTATGAGTCTCTTTTCAAGGATGGTTTTCAGATCGCAGAATTTGATAACTATCAGTTCGTCAAAGAAAAGATCATAAAAAAGTATATCCAGGGCGATGATGAGAAGATTCATTTCGAAGACGATGCTCACTTTGAACGGGAATATATTGAAGACATCCAGCAGCTTCTGGATCTGATCGAAGAATCTGGGAATACGGCAGAAGTTATGGCTCTTCTGCGGAATGCTTATATCATCAAGATCGAGACAGAAGACGGGAATAATTCCTTTGCTTTCCCCCATGCCGTATATGTAGATACCTCCGATGAGGGCATAGACCTCCTGACCTACTATGCGCCGGTATGTGAAGCATATAAAGTGGATTATGACGAAGAAAACGACAGGCCGATTATGGAGGATGGGGATCCATATAATTTCGACCATTATCAGATAGACCGGGAGTTTTATGAGGACCATGGAATATCCCTGTCGAAACTGAAGAAGCTTGGATTGATCACTACGCCGGTGATTGAGGGAGAGCGGGCGGACTACAGCGGAACTGGTGATGGTTACTGGAGAGCGCTGGGTGAATTCTGTCCGAACATGCAAATCGATGGCTTGGATGAGAATATTGAGTATATTGAATATCATCCCAAGGAGGAGTTGGCTAAGAGAAAGTCTGCAGAACTGATGAAACTGTTGCTTTCTATCAGCGGAAAACTGAGCGGCGTTGTCAGGAAGCGGAAGAATAATCCCTATGATAGCCATGAAAATGCCAGCTTTTTATGGAGACTGAGCTATAATGACTGGCTGTTTGATAAAAATGAGGAATTGCATCGGCCCTCGCAGATGTCTCGCTATGACCTGGATGAAGAGATTTATAGTGAGCTGCCGAATAAGAAGGAAGCTTTTGCAGTTCTTGGCTTTGTGGAGAAAGAGGCAGATGCCAAGGCGGATACTTTTGAAATGGTCGGCGCCCTGGACCGGCGTGATAAGACGATCATGTTCCGTCAGCTGGCTAAAGAACTCGGATTTGATATTTCAGATATTGGCAGGATTCAGCCTACGGAAGATGAGGATGACAGAGGGACATTTGATCCGAATGTCTGGCAGTCGGAAGAGTTTCCTCAGCGCAGGGTGCGAAATTTGGACAGTTTAATCGAGCATGTTCGTCAGGAATTCTTCTGTGCAGATCCGGTACGCTATCAGAAAGTGCTCCGGCAGATCAGAACCAGCAAGTCGCCGAAAACAATTCGTGCTTATACGCTGGGTATGTATGTGAATGAGAGCGATACACAGATTTGTCAGATGTGCAAAAAGGCAGCACCGTATGTGGATGTGACCGAAATTGCGAATTACGGGATCGAGATGCCGCAGCTGAACCTCTGCCTCTGCAAAAACTGTTCTTCGCGATATAAGCAGTTCCGCGATGGAAGCAACGAGAAGTTCAAGGAAGAAATGACAAGAGCACTTCGGAATATCGACATCGGAACGCCGGCAGAAGATTATGAAATCGAGCTTTCTTCTGACGCTACGGTTCACTTTACCCAGACGCATCTGGCGGAGGTGAAAGAAATACTTTCTCTTCTAGAGCAGTATGGGATTCCCGGTCAGGAAGATCCGGAACCGGTAGCAAAGCCTGTATCTCAGATTCGGGAGAATGTTACTGGCCCCCTGGCTCATCCGCAGCGTGAGAGAAAACAGGTATATATCGTTGATCACAGGAGAGACGACCAGAGGCGGGAAAGACCTGCTGAAAGGCCCCTGCCGGAGCGGAAGCCAATGGTTCTGCAGCCTCCGCGACAGGAGGAGAGAAGCAATATAACAAATGGTCAGAAACCAGCATCGCAGTCAAAGCCGCAAGTTGGCGCAAAAGTCCGTCATAAGGCATTTGGAGACGGTGTGATTACTTACATAGACGGCTCTTATATGGATGTTAGTTTCCCAAAAGCAGGAGAGAAGAAATTTCCACTTCCGGATGCGTTTAAAAAGGGTTTTCTGACTTTGATTTGATAATACATTTTCGGAGGAGATGGTGGCATGGCAATGCATATGAGCCTGCGCCTTGCATGGCATAGCAATGGGTGGAACGGTCATATCTGTAAGAACCCTTGCGGCAATACATACTGTGTAGGGCAGTATTCTTATCCCGGAACATTGATTGCAGAAAACAGGGATCTGGACTATGAGACGAAACATGCCGGAGAGGCATGCTCTTCTCATCCCTGTAAGGCTGCGTGCGGATGCAGTGTGAATGCTTTTGGCAAAGATACCATTCAGATTCAGATTGATCCTCCAAGTTGGTAGGGAAAGGGAGATGCAGACCCTGCGCTGCTTACACTGCCGCCATCCACAGCGTGTACCTGGTGCTATGAATCCATGTACAGCGATGATGTCCTGAATAAGTCCGGGACAGCTCAGAAATATGATTATGAAGAGCGAAGCCGGAAGGCAGAGCAGTACTTTGCTCAGTTTGAAGAGAGAAAATCCCTGGTCTTTTATTATGCCGGTTACAGCAATCCCTTCTCGGAAAATGAAGAAAACAATTATGTGGTTGCTGGTATTTCCCGGCTGAAGAAGATGGGAGATTTTCATTATTACCAGAATATCTCTGAAGAAATACGGAAGAAATATGCCGGCGGCATCGTATGGCAGAAGCCGGTTACTTCAGCATACCCAGATGAGGGGTTTTGTATCCCCTATTGGAAATACATGGATAATGAAGATGTTCTGGAGAGGCTGGTTATCAAGCCGCTGCACAGGGCACCGTTTAAGTACGGATCCAGGGAGATCACGGACGATGATGCTATAGAGATTGTAAATCAGCTGGTAAACGCAGTTGAAGTGCTGATAGAGATAGGAGACACCACAGAAAACTGGAAGCTGCGCCGCGACTGGCTGGGCAGCGTCCTTAATGAGTTATGGATTGCCCGTGGGCCGTATCCCGGATTTGCTTCTGTGCTGGAAAACCTTGGACTTGGCAGCATTGAAGCCACATATCTGAGCCTTACAAATGAAAGTGATATGAAAGCGTTTCGGGACCAGGTATGTGATTTGCTGGTTGGAGAACGCGATGACGTATGGGGACAGGCATTACCTGCAGCAGAGCTGAAGAAGATCCGCCAGGAATATAAACTGCGAGAGGAGCCTGAACAGAAGCTTTTACTTGATATCCTGCCGAGATTTGCTCTTACGGCAGGCCAGATGCAGGCTATCCTCAGTGAGGACAGGGAAAACGTATCAATCACAGTTTCTCTCGAAGAAATACTGGCAGATCCGTATATCATTTTTGAACAGTACCAGGGCTATGACGTCGATGATGTCATACCGTTTTATAAGATTGATAACGGTATTCTGGCATCGCCAGACTTTGGACTGGATAACCTGCTGGATGAGGGCTCAACCGAGCGTCTCCGCGCTTTTTGCGTGGATGAGCTGAACCGCATCGCAGCACATTCTTTTGGAAAGACAGCGATCATTCTGGAGTCTGTTAATCATCGACTGAATCGGATGCCGGAGTGGAAAAGATATACCTACAAGCTGAAAAATTTTGATATAGAGACAGAGGTACTGGAAGAAGCTCTATATTTGAGTCGTGATGAGAATAATACGTTGTATCTGTATTTGCGGTCCGTCTATGAAGATGAGCGGTGCATTGAAGACACCTTCAAAGCTTTGACGGATCGGCCGGATATTGTCCTGAAACGAGCGATTGGTGCAGAGAAATTTAAGGAGCGCCTGAAGAAGAAGGATTCAAAGTTGATATCCAAGGCAGGACGGCAGTATGAGGCGATTCTGGACAAACAGGCCGAAATCTGTATGAAGATTTTCACCAAACCTCTCTGCGTTCTTTCTGGTGCGGCGGGCACCGGCAAGACCACGGTTATCCGGGCTATTGTGGAAAATATCAAGCGTGTCCATGGAGAGAGCACAGGTTTTCTTCTTATGGCCCCGACAGGTAAAGCTGCTGAACGCATCAAAACACAGACCGGTGAGCGTTCTACTACAATCCACTCTTTCCTGGCTTCCAACGGATGGATCAATAACAATTTCACTCTGAAGAGATACGGGGGAAAGCTCAGCCAGGATGTCAACACTATCATTGTTGATGAGTGTTCCATGATCGACCTGAATCTGTTTGCGACACTTCTCCGTGCGATCAACTGGAACAGTGTACAGCGTCTGATTCTGATCGGAGATCCGAATCAGCTGCCGCCGATTGGACGTGGTCGTGTCTTTGCGGATACTATTGCCTGGCTGAAGGCAGAATATCCGGAGAATGTTGGTGTTCTGACAGACAACATCCGCCAGCTGGTCAACCGGGTGGACGGCAATGGAAACGGGATCCTGGAGCTTGCGAATATCTTTATCCAGGAGCAGCAGACATCAGACGAAAACCCGGAGACAACGGATGCGCTGAAACAGGCAAAAGAGGAAATCTTTGAGAAAATCCAGCTGGATGGGAACGGCGATATCGACAAGGATCTGGGCGTTTATTTCTGGCATGATCAGGAAGAACTGCAGCGTGTGCTTCAGGAAACCATGGTCCGTGATATGGAAGGGTACACCGGCTGGTATCTGCAGGATGAAGGGATGAGCCTGAACAAGCTGTGGACGCAGGCCCTCAAAAAAGAAGATGGCTCCGCGAATCCGGAGGAGCTACAAATCATTTCTCCTTATCGTGGAGAGTTCTACGGAACGGATGCACTGAATCAGTGGATGCAGAGCGTTTTCAATACATACTGGAGTCGCAAATATAACCTGGATGGGGTCAGTCCTTTTGATAAAGTCATCCAGTTCCGTAACAGGCCGCGCTCCGATATGGCGTATGTCTATAATGACGATACAAAACAGAATGAGCGGGCGGAAGTGTTTAACGGCGAGATTGGAATCGCTGTAATTCATGGTCTTGATTATCCGAACCAGTGGTATAAGCGGATGAGTCAGTTGGAGCATATCCAGGTCCGGTTCTCTAATCAGAATCGTAGGAAGCTCCGCTATAACTACGGCAAGAAACTCGGGAAGGACGAGAAGGGCCGCTGGATTCCGGAACAGAAGGTTCAGGAAAACCTGGAGCTGGCCTATGCAATCAGTGTCCACAAATCGCAGGGATCGGAGTTCGATTATGTTTACATTGTGATTCCAAAGCGGGACAGCCATCTGCTGTCTATGGAATTGCTGTATACAGCAATCACCAGGGCACAGAAACATGTGACGATCTTCCTGCAGGATGAAATTGGAACGTTGACTAACCTGGGACATCTTGAGAAGTCTGCTGTCCGGCGAATCAACTCCTCTATATTCGAGTTCAATCCCCTGCCGGAAGAACTGCTGTATACCCATAACTGGCATGCCGATGAGAAGAAGCTGGCCACATTATCGGAGTACTTTGTGCGGTCGAAATCAGAGGTAATTATTGCCAATATGCTGGTGGACAGGGATATACCGTTTAAGTATGAGGAACCGCTGTACGCTGCAGACGGCACGATGTACCTTCCTGATTTCACAGTGACATTCCGTGGGGAGACATATTACTGGGAACATGTTGGAATGTTGGATCGCCCGGATTATAAAGCGCACTGGGAGAAAAAACAGAAGTGGTACGAGAAAAACTTCCCGGGGCAGTTGCTTGTAACTTATGAGGGTAAGAACCTGTCACAGGATGCGTTGGAGATTATAATGGCGCATTCATAAGACATGTCCCGGAAACTTGGAGGCTGACATGGTCGGAAAATAAACATATGTGTTTGAGCATCTAATGCCTGTCAAAGCTGAGGACAGCAACAATAAGAACTGGTATTGGATGAAATATATAGCGGAAGAGATTGATTTTTGGACTTGTAACGATGCCTACAAAGAGCTGTATGGCAGACAGGCTTTTCAAGAAACAATCGATAGAGTGTTGGCTGAAATTGCGGATACGCTTGGGGTATTGATGAAAGCATAAACGGTACAGGCCTACTGAAAAGAAATTGCAAAAAATGCCGGTGCTCTTTCGGCACTGGCATTTCCTATCGATTCACGGTAAGATTGACGTATACAGTTGTAAAGCACAAAAAGAAAGGAAGGTCCGGCTATATGAAGTCACACAAGTTTTTCGCATGGGCAACGGTATTCTGCTTTGTCATGACGATGGTAACCGGATATAAGAGACAGTAAGCTCGGCTTGCATCGAAGAAGCAATGACGGCAGTCTTTCGCTTTTTCAGGACAGCTCATGTAAAACAACGCCCGCTTGCTTTAGGGCCTCCTCCACGGCGATTGCCAACTGATCGGCGCAGGAGGTTCCGCGGCCATCGCAATCGTTTCCTCTGAGAAGTGAGACTGCCTCGGCCGCATCTCTGCCCTCAAGCAGTCTGCTGATGGCAGAGGTATTGCCGGGACATCCACCGCAGAATACGACGTTGTGCAGTTGATTGTCTTCGAGTTCGAAGCTGATTTGTTTTGCGCAGACACCGCGTGTTTGATACGAATAGCGTTTCATTTCTGGAAACCTCCTCATGTTTTGATATCACTATTGTACATGGTAGAAAAAACATATCAAGTACAGAGTGGATACAACACGAGCGTTCGATTGCTTATTTCACCGGGGTGGAGTACAATGTAGGCAAGCTACCGCCTCCGTAGAAAGAAAAGCGAGATGTGTTTTCAATGCTTGGCGGGGGTATCGGCTACTCTGCAATCGGCATCTCTTTGGAAAAGAGGAGTGGCGGCGGCAGGGGGACAGTCTCTTCCCTTTTGGGAAGAACAGGCGCTTCGGTTTCAAAGTGGAATCGAATGCAATACGAAAGGAGTAATCCCTATGTCTCTTGAAGATAAGATCGATCAGCTGAAGGGTGCTGTCAAAGAGGGTGTCGGTAAGATTTCCGGCGATGTAAAGGCAGAGAAGGAAGGCGCTGCGGAGCAGGCGACCTCGAAGGCAAAGGAAGTCGCGGAAGATGCCAAAAAGGCAGCGGAAGAAGCTGCGGAGCAGGCATCCGCCAAGGCGAAGGAAGTTGCTGGAAATGTGAAGGATGCGCTGGAAGGAACGGTTGACGGCGTCAAGAACATCCTGAACAAGGACAAAGAATAAGTTTGATGCGAAAAGCCCCTTACCGAGTTCAGTAAGGGGCTTTTTTCTGTTCCGGCAATGAAAAAAGCTTCATTGCTTTCCTCTCTGACGAAGCTCCCTTCTCTATTGCATAAATAAAGTTGCGTGATCACGGATTCAAGGTGCAGGCTGTCAACTGTTATTGACAATATCAATGTCGTTGTGGATGTGTCGAAACAGCTTTTGGAATGCTTTTCCGCGCCTTAGCGAAAGTGACGGTAGAATTTCATTCGGATTCCATGTAATATTGAGTTGAGCCGTTTGTTTCGTTCTCTGCGGTACATATTCATTATAGGGATTCCTACGATGCCTGAAGGGCGAGCCGCCGTCTTTTTTCATTTTTCGAGGTTACACCATGATACGGGCAGTACCAAAGAACACGGGATGTATGCCGTGAGAGAGGAAAGAAGGGAATTGCGAATCATCTGAGTGTGGCTTTGAAATAAGGATCATAATGAAAGTAGCAGTAACCTACGAAAAGTGGGAGGTTTTTCAGCATTTCGGTAGGACACCGCAGTTTAATCTGTATGAAATTGCTGATGGCAAGGTGGATTCCGGAGAGGTGATAGATACAAACGGCATAGGACATGGTGCGCTTGCCGGGTCCTTAAAAGACTTTGGTGCGGAGGCTATGATCTGCAGCGGTATAGGCAGCGGAGCGATTGCAGCCATGAGTGATGCGGGGATTAAGGTCTACGCCGGAGCAAGCGGAAATGCTGACGATGTGATCGCATCATATATTGCCGGTGCTTTGCCGGAGATCGGCAATGCAACCTGCGACCACCATAGCCATGAGGCACATGGTGATCATGGTTGCGGAAGCGGCGGATGTCATCACTGAGCTGGGGATATTTCATTTTGTTATGGAGGCGGCATGAAAATTATAAATTTGATTGAAAATACAGAGGGACGTGAGGGCTGTGCATATGCACATGGTCTGTCCCTTTATGTGGAAACGTCAAAGCATAAACTTTTGTTAGATCTCGGGCCCTCGGAGGAAACTTTGCATAATGCAGAGAAGCTCGGCATTGATCTGTCTGAGATAGATACAGTCATATTAAGCCATGGGCATTTTGATCACGCGGGCGGTATCATGCCCTTTGTGAAGATAAATCCGGATGCCAAGATCTATATGCAGGAGAGGGCTGATGCGGACTATTATGCCGATGAGGGTGAAGAAGCGGAGGGAGAGCGTTATAGATATATCGGCATAGATAAGGCGATAGCAGAACTTCCGCAGGTGGTGAAACTACGGGGGGATTATCAGATCGATGATGAGCTGGAACTCTTTACGCTCGAGAAGAGGTCGCATGCTCTGCCGTTTGCGAATAAAAGACTTCTGATCAAAGAAAACGATGCGTTTGTAAGGGATGATTTTGAACACGAACAGTATCTTGTGATCAGAGACGGAAGCAGGAAGCTCCTTTTATCCGGCTGTGCGCATAATGGAATGTTGAGCATTTTGGAAGCTTTTAAGGATAAGTATGGAACAGCGCCCGATGTGGTCATCAGCGGTTTTCATCTGATGAAGAAAACGAAATATACGGATGAGGAGCTCAGGGAGATCATAGATATCGGAAAAGAACTTAAGAAGTATCCCACGAAGTTTATTACCTGCCACTGCACCGGAGAGCCGGCCTATAAAATCATGAAGCTGTCCATGGGAGAACAGCTTCAATACGTTCACTCCGGAGAAGAGGTGGATTTGAGTCGCGCAGTGTCAAAGAACACAAAGAAAGTGAGGTCTGCATTCATGAAGTGGCACAAGTTTTACGCATGGGCAACGGTATTTTGTTTTGTGATGACGATGGTAACCGGATACAAGAAAAAATAATCCTGTTTCGGTTTCTTCCGCTCATTTGATCCAAGCGTAGTTTCATAAATGGAGCCGAGGGATAAAGGATGAAGCTCCATTTCGTGAGCATCAGAAAAATCCGGCCGACATTTTGAGAAATGTCGGCCGGATTTTTCCTGTATCAGAGACTTAACGCAACTGTAGCCGCAGATTCAGGAGGACAGACCGCTCTGGGCCATCTTATTCATGCGGCGGCAGGAAGGTCATAGCGCAGGTAAATTTTCGGCCTTGGACAGGATTTCTTCAAGGTTGTAATAACGGCTTCTTCTCATGACTTCTTTTCTCCGGTAATAGAGGATGCCTGGGGGGATGTTAAATATATCATGCCGGGCGACAGGATTTGAAAATCCTCGATCGGGATGTAGCGGTCATTTACATTCGGATGAGTGAATGCCTGCTCTACGGCGACTGCAAGCTGATCGGCACAGGATGTTCCTCGGCCTCCACAATCGTTCCCTTTGAGAATGGCCACTGCCTCAGCTGCTTCCTTGCCTTCAAGTAGTCTGCTGATGGCAGAGCTGTTACCCGGACATCCGCCGTAGAATACAACATTGTGCAGTTTATTGTCCTCAATTCCGAAAGTGATTTGTCTTGCGCATACACCGTGTGGCTGATACGAATAGTTTTGTATACCTGTTAACCTCCTTTTTTCTGATATGATTATTGTATGCCGCAAGAAAAATATATCAAGTACGCAGAATAGAGGGGCTAGGTATTACAAATGATACCGGTAGGTGGAAATGAATCAGAAAGAGACAGCTGATGAGGAAAATTTGATTGCAGTATCGGGGGGCCTGAAAAAATCCATATGCCAGGAAGGGGCAGTTAGATACGGAAGATTTTCCCCAATAGTATAGAGGGATAACCGATACGATGTTGGCCAATTCCTTAAGGGAAATGGAGACGAACAGACCGGTGATAAGAACACGGCGCTTATTGCCCCAAGCTATCAGGCGAAGCTCAAATATGTTATAACGATATCACGTTGCGTAAAATGAAATTTAAGTTACGGAGGATAAGCTCTTGCGATATATCCTTTTACTGCGCGGCATCAATGTGGGCGGCAAGAATAAAGTAGTGATGCGTGAATTCAAAGATTTACTTGCGGCGGCGGGGTTTGAAGCGCCTGCATCTTACATTAACAGCGGAAATCTCTTTTTCAGCAGTGCCGAGCCCAAAGAGAGCTGCATCTCAAAAATCAGAGCGCTATTGGGAAAAAATTATGATTCTCCCATCCCCTTTGCTTTGCTCACAACAGAGGAATACTTGGAAGAGCGGATCGCCCTGCCGAGTTGGTGGCACGGGGAGATGGCGAGAAGAGATGTTTTGTTCTATTCCTGCGGCATGGACGTGGGTAAGATGCGGGACTTCATCGAACAAGCTGCTCTTTATAATGAAATCGTGCATATCGGGCAGCATGCGGTATTTTGGGGAAAATACGATGAGGCGGAGTACCTGAAAACGATTTATCATAAAAAGCTGATGAAGCAAGCGTTTTACAGGGAAGTCACCATACGAAGCGGAAATACATATGAAAAAATTGCGGAAATCCTCGAAAACGAAAAATAAGCAGAAAGTCCGGCCACATACTGTTCTGCACTGCATTTCAGCCGAATGATGGCGAGGAAGCATACGGAAAAGCGTTTTCGTATTGCGCCGGAGCGTGTTATTGTTAAATATGGGAAGAAGGTGTGCCGTCAAGGCAGTTCATCAGCGAAACGCAACCCCCGTTTGACAAATTGACAAGCTGCTTTGGTAGCCTGCAAACACGCAAAATGGCATGCTTGAGCTATCAAAAACGGAAGGAGAACAGACATGATTTTGGCGGATAAGATTATAGACGAGAGAAAGAAGAACGGGTGGTCTCAGGAGGACTTGGCCGAGCAGCTCGGTGTATCGAGGCAGTCGGTCTCCAAATGGGAGAGTGCGGGTTCGGTGCCGGATCTCAAAAAAGTTATTCAGATGGCAGAGCTCTTTGGCGTGAGCACGGATTACCTTCTAAAGGATGAGCTGGAGAAGGAAAACCGAGCCGTAGTCGAAACATCCGGGAGTGACGCAGACAGTCCGCTGCGTCGGGTGAGCATGGAGGAGGCCAACGCGTTTTTGGACGCAAAGCGGGAGACAGCGCCCCGACTCGCGAATACGGTCAGCTTGTTCCTCCTGAGTCCGGTTGCATTGCTTCTGCTTGCCGGAATCGCCGAAAGTCCGAACTACAACTTGGCGGAAGGCCCGGCGATGGCAGTCGGTTTGGCGGTTCTGCTTCTCCTCACGGCGGTAGGCGTATTCATTCAGATCACAGACCGGAATAAGCTGAGCTGCTTTGAATACTTGGAGCGGGAGCCGTTTGAAACCGAATACGGTGTGAGCGGCATGGTAAAGGAGAAGAAGCGAGATTACGAGAGCCGCTATTCGCTGGGACTTGCCGGCGGCACAGCAATCTGCATTGTGGCGGTGATTCCGCTCCTGGTTGCGGGCGCCATGGATGCAAGCGACTTGGTTTTGTTTCTGTGTGCGGGCCTCTTGCTCGTGCTGGTTGCGCTGGGAGTAAACCTGATGGTGCGTGTCAGCACAATCAAAGAGAGTTACGACACCATACTTCAGGAGGGGAATTACGCCAAGAACAAAAAGCGCGTACAGGCAAAGATGGGGGCCCTTTCCGCCGCGTACTGGTGCCTCACAACCGCAATCTATCTCGGCTGGAGCACTTGGAGGCAGGACTGGGAGGAGGCCCGGATCATTTGGATGGTGGCGGGCGTCCTCTATGGTGGTATTTACGGAATCGTGCGTATGATGCTGAAGGCGGATGAAAACTGACGGGAGCGAAGAAGACGCTTGCCAAGCAAGCCGGTTTCCGGGACAGAAAAAGCGGTCGAAAGCGTTGCCGAAATAAAAACGGCGGGGACACGTCAAGAGACATGCGCTAGGGATTCTCCGGAAAAAAAGCAGATAGAAGCAGCAGGGAAAGATAGAGAATTGGAATGAAGAAATTGCACAGAGAAATAAGGGAAAAAGCTTCGCGCACGAAATTAAAATTGTGCGCGAAGCTTTTTTATCGCCGGATCAAGTCCGGACCGTGGTGGAGATAAAAGGGGGAAAGGTCAAAAAGTATCGGGGTTCTCTGTGTCCGTTTCATCTTCAAAGGGCGCGCCCTCGAGTTCCAAAAAGCGCTCGTTAATTTTAAGCTCTGCGTCCAGGCGGTCATAAAGAAGGAGCTCCGATAAGAACACAATGAACCAAACACCGAGCAACGGCAATAAGAGCAGGGACCAGGGGGCAAACAGCAGATAGAGCCCCCAATAAAAGAGCTGAAGCAGCGTCACGCCCAAAACGCGCCGGAAATATTTTGCGGAAAATAAAATGATGTTGCGGATGCGGTCAAAACCGGAAAGCTCAAAGAGCACCAGTTGCGGCCAGTAGAGTGTGTTGATGAGAATGAGCAGAAGTCCGCTTAGGAGGCAGGCGATAACGGATCTCGCATCCTGTCTGAGATTCAGCATCCATGCGACATAAAACATAAACGCATAAGAGCCGAGCAGCAGCCCGAGCAGTGCCCCGGGAAGCAGAGAGGCCTTTCCGTTTTGCTTCCAGCTTCGCAGGTAGCAGCGCCACCAGTTGTCCGGAGAATAGCGCAGTCCCCGCATGACCGCATCGTAGAGCGCGGCGAGAAAAGGCCCTAAAATCATGCCGCCGAGGAGACTTGCGGGCAACAGAATCAGAAGACTTGAATACAGGACGGAAAGAACAATGCCTATGACAAGCGGCAGAGAGCCGAGCAGGGTGAGCATACCGACCTTCCACCAGTGGAAGCCGTAGAAGCTCAGCAGTTGCCGGTACCGACGAAAGCCGGTCTGCCGTGTTCTCAAATCGTAGTCGTCGTCATGAAAGAGCAGTGCCATAAGAACTCCAGTCTGCGGTCTCAGTCCGCATATCCGAGATAAACATGTTCCAGGAAGGAAGCAAGCAGCGTTGCGGGCTCCTCCGCCTCCTCCGTGGTACAGAGCAGTTCCGCGCTGACCACAAAACGGTCAAGGACATAGAAGGCAGAGGCTCCCTTTGTATAGGGGCTGTCGCCCTGCTTTTTCTCGTACAGCAGCACACGGTAATCCGCGCCGTGATGCGTCATGGTCTCTTCCGCATGCACCGCTTGCAGGCTGCGTGTGCGTTCCACCCATTCCTCACAGCTTCGTTTTGCAGCCTCCGCATCCGCGCATCCGTAGAGCAGCAGATAGCATTGTGACGGATAAAGCGTCACAGTCTTGCCTTCCGCATTCACATAGGGGCTGCCTTCCCCGGCGGCGTAGTTCGCATAGAAGGTTTCCTCTCCGGCAAGCACGCCGCTGTTTTGGATTAAATGCATACCGGCGGGATGATCGGAGATGCCCATCAGCGAACCGAGCATCTCCCATTTTTTATTCCACTTGCTGCCGTCGAGCGCCGTCTTCGGATAGTGCGAAAAATCCAGGCGGGTCAGAGCAAACAGCAGCGCAAACACGGCTGCGATCGGAATCAGTAAAGCATAGCGTTTTCCGAGTTGGTTCATGGTTTCATAGCTCCCTTCGTCAGTGCCTGCCAGAGTGCCTCACACGCATCTGTGTACTTGGCTTCGCGACCTTCCGCAAAGCGGCGCCGTGCGAGATACAGACCGGATACCACTTGCCCGCTGTCTCCCGTGATTTCGGTTCCGAGTACTTCTTCCCGGTAGCTGCCGAGCGAAAGCGCGGAGAGTGCCGGACAATCGCGCCAGTAAAAGCAGTCGGTGAGTGCATCGTCTTTCGTGCGCAGAATATCGTACTGCAATTGAAAACGCGCGGCATCTTCGAGAAGAAAAAAGTAACTGTCACGATCCTCGAGATCTGCAAGCAGGGCGACTGAGGCTGCGGTACTTTGCCGGACCGCATCCGCATCTTCCGCGCTGCCGCTGACATATTGAACGAGCCGAACCACCGTGCGCCCGTCCCTGTTTGCATCGGTGGCGAAGGCATCGAAGGCCTGTTCTACGGCGGCAACCGTATCCGCAGGCAGCGGGTGCTCGCCGACGTAGGCGACCTGCATGTCGGGCAAAATTTCGCCGATGTGCAGGGCGCTTTTCAGGATGCCGCCTGCAATGAAGAGCAGGAGCGCCGCAAGCAGAAGCACCAGCTTGTGATAGTGCCACCAATTTTTAAGCTGCTCGATCTTTGTGAGCCTCCTGGGCTCCTCGGGTGTTACATCCTTGTATTTCCATTCGAGATAGGGACTGCTCATCGTTTACTCCTCTGCGTCCACGGTTGTACTGCCGCTCTCGTAGCGCACCGGGAGATTGATCAGCGCGGAGGTGCGGGAGGAATCACTCGACAGCAGCACATCGACCGCCATTTGCGCCATCTGTTCAATGGGCTGTACGATGGTGGAGCACACCGGTTTTCCGCTTGTAAAATCGCGGATGCCGTCAAAGCCGATCAGTTGAACATCCTCGGGGACACGGATGCCGCGGTGTTCCAGATGGGTCCGCATCTGGCAGGCGAGCTGGTCGGTGTTGCAGAAAATACCGTCGAATTCCAATTTGCCGTTCACCATATGTGCGTCCAGATATTCATAGAAGAGATTGAGGCCTTTGCTGTCGTGCAGGTGCAGCATTTCAAAGGGCGTGCCGGATGCATTGCAAAAGGCGGCGAAACCTGCCTGGCGTTTATCCGGTTCGCCGACCACGCGAGAGCCGCTTCGCAGAAAAAGCAGGTTTCGGCAGCCCGCTTCCACCAGTTTTTCACCTGCGAGATAACCGCCGCCGAAATTATCCGCCGACACACAGGGAATTGTGGTTCCGAAATAGCGGTCGATGCTGACAAAGGGGAGGCCTTCATCCACCCGCAAGTCCGGGTGATAGGTGAGCGCGATGACGCCGTCCACCTTATTTTGTCGGACCATGTCGATGCAGCGCTGCTCGGCTTGCAGATCAAAATTGGTGACGGCGAGCAGCGCGCGGTAGTCTCTGCATGTCAAGGCCACAGTCAAGTGCTCCGCAAGTGCGGAAAAGAAGGGGTGCTGCAACATGGGAAGAATCAGCGCCACCGTCTGTGTCTTATTGGTTTTTAAGCCGCGCGCGTAATTGTTGACTTGGTAACCTAATTTTTGGGCTGCCGCTTCCACCAATAGGCGATAGCTTTCACCGACCGGAATCCGGTTGAAGACTTTAGACACCGTTCCGAGAGATACGCCGGCTTCTTTTGCCACGTCCTTCATGGTGGGCGCCGTGCCTTTTCTTTTCATAGAGAGTTGTCCTTTCGAGATAATTAATTTCATGAACATTATCTCACAATTTCATGAAACGTCATACACAAAAAAACGCACAAAAAACGAGCGCTTCTTTTGTGCAATAGGGAAAAGCTTGGGAAGTCAGAGCTTTTCCATTGACAGAAGGCAGAAGAAGCATCTAGAATCAGGGAGAAGGCTGTGTAACGTTTCACGCAAATCGGAGGAGTAGCACTGCAATTCATCGCAGGCAAAGGATGAAAGCAAGTGAAACGTTATACACAAATGGAAAGGAGGGGCAGCATGGCATCCAAAACATCTGCCGCAGTCAAGGGAGCCGCGGGCGGTAGAAACTTGGGACGCAGAATCGGGGACTACTGGCAATTATACGCACTATTGTTGATTCCGGTCGCACTCACACTCGTTTATAAGTATATCCCGATGTACGGCATACAAATTGCGTTCCGGGATTACAAGGCGAGTTCGGGCATTGTGGGCAGTAGATGGGTAGGACTCGACTGGTTCAGGCGCTTTTTCAGCGCACCGACCTGCGGACGTATGATTCGCAACACGGTGCTTCTGAGTTTCTACAGTCTCTTGTGGGGATTTCCGATACCGATTCTGTTATCCCTGTGCATCAATCAATTGCGCTTCCAGAAGTATAAGCGCGCGGTACAAACGGTATTGTACGCGCCGCACTTTATCTCCACCATGGTTGTCTGTGGTATGATTCGCATCTTCTTGAGCCCCTCCGGCGGTTTGATCAATCTCCTGTTGGGGACCAAAACGGATTTTCTCACGATATCCGGCGCCTTCCGCACCATCTATATTGCATCCGGAATTTGGCAGGATGCAGGTTGGGGATGCATCATCTATCTGGCGACGCTCGCAAATGTGGACACAAGTCTCTATGAGGCGGCAAAGGTGGACGGCGCTTCGGTTTTCCAGCGGATTCGGCATATCGACATCCCGGCGCTGCTTCCGATGGCTATCCTGAATCTCATTATGAGTGCGGGCTCGCTGATGAATGTAGGCTTCGAGAAGGTATGGCTCCTGCAGACAGACTTAAACAAGGCGACGAGCGATGTGATTGCCGTCTATGTGTATCAGCAGGGCATAGAAAACGCAAAGTACAGTTATTCCACGGCGGTCGGACTCTTCAATACCGTTGTGAATCTGATTTTGCTTTTTGTCGTGAACCGCATCGCATCGAAGACATCCGATGTGGATTTTGTCTAGGAGGAGGTGCAAAGTGGCAGGAAAAATGAAGCGCTCCAAGACAATGTCGGAGGGAAAAGCGGATCTGGTACTGGTGTTGATTACGGGTTTGGTGATGTTGCTCGTCGCCTATCCCCTGTACTACGTCGTGATTGCGTCCTTCTCGAATCCCTATGATGTGTATGCAGGCAAGACCTTCCTCTTGCCGAGCGGCTTTTCTCTGAAGGCATATGCGGCGGTGTTCGCCGACGCGACGACTCTGCGGGGTTACCTGAACTCCGTGAAGTACACGATTATCGGTACGGTCTTTTCGGTCGTGATGCTCTACATCACAGCGTATCCGCTGGCACAGAAGGATTTGCCGGGCCGAAAAGCTCTCAGTATTTTCTTCATCATTACCATGTACTTCGGCGGCGGCCTCGTGCCGACCTACCTGGTTGTCAAGAACACCGGCTTGCTCAACAATATGTGGGCGCTGTTTTTACCGGGCGGCGTCGGCGTCGGCAACATGATTATCGTGCGCAATTACTTTCAGAACAGTATCCCGCACGAGCTGATCGAGGCGTCGGAGATAGACGGTTGCTCCAAGCTTCGCACCTTTTTGAGCATCGTGATTCCGCTGTCCATGCCGATTATGGCGGTTATGGTGGTCTTTTGTATGGTTGCCTATTGGAATGACTGGTTCACCGCATTGATTTATCTGACCGATGCCAAGATGCACCCGCTGCCCCTGGTACTGCGGAACATCCTGATTAAATCTTCGGCAAGTGCGTCCCAGGCCTCAACCATTTCAGGCGGCTATGCGGAGCTCAACAAGTTGACGGAGATGTTGAAGTTTTCATCCATTGTGGTAGCAGCGGCACCGATGCTGATGATCTACCCCTTTATTCAGAAGTATTTTGAAAAAGGCTTTATGGCCGGCGCGGTCAAAGGTTGATTTTTCGGAGATGAAATTCACCCGGTATGCCGGAAAAAAACAAAGAACTTAGAGGAGGTTATGAGATGAAAAAGAGAGGGTTTCAAAAGCACGTCGCAGTGCTGATGGGGGCTATGCTGATGACAGCAAGCTTGGCTGCATGCGGCGGCGGAAATAAGAGCGGCGGTAAGCAGGACAGCGGCGAGCCGAAGCTCGGCACCGAGCAGAAGGAGTTCAGTATTCTGGGCGGACAGTCCGCACTGTCTCCGGGCTATGCAAACAACGAGGTCCTGAACAAGCTGCAGGAGAAGGCGGGAATCAAGATTAACTGGAATACGATGAGCGATTCGCTCTCGGAGCAGGTCAACATCCACATTGCCGGCGGCGATTTGCCGGATGCGTTCATGGGAGTGGGATTCACCAACTATGAGCTCTCCAAATACGGTGCGGACGGAACCTTTATCGACTTGACGCCCTACATCACGGCGGAATATATGCCGAATCTGACCAAGGTGTTGGAGGAGCACCCGGAGGTTCGCGCGGCGATTACAATGTATGACGGCTACATTTACGGTCTGCCCTCCGGTGAGCAGATGGGCACTGCCGGCATCGGCAAGGAGAAGGATTACTCCATCTTTACGATTCCGCAGTTCTCCATGATTAACAAGGCGTGGTTGGACGATCTTGGCCTTCCGGTGCCGACGACTCTGGATGAGTTACACACGGCTTTAAAGGCGTTTAAGGATAACGACATGGCACACAAGATGTACGGTGCCGCAGCGGGCAGCACGATTCCGATGTCCACGGGATATGACCAGTGGTGCTGGGGTCAGAATATCTTCTACGCGGGCTTTGGTTTCACAAACTGGCCCAACGATGTTTGTGCCGACCTCGTCCTGATGCCCGACGGCAAGGTCAATTTTGTGAGTGACGATGACGGTTATCGTGAAGCCCTGACCTACTTCCACGACTGGTATGCGGAAGGTCTGATGGACGTGGAGATGTTCTCGCAGTCCGATACCCAGCTCATGAGTAAGTGCCAGCAGGGTTATGTGGGTGTATCGACTTGGTGGTACATTGACGAGCTCATGGGAGATTATGCAAAAGACTATGTGTTCCTGCCGGTGCTGAACGGCCCCTCCGGAACCAACAATGTCACGGTTCGCACAGGTGGCGGAACTTCGAGCGGAAATCTTTCGATTACGAGCAAGTGCGAGAGCCCGATTAACCTCCTCAAGTTCTTCGATCAGTGGTACGACGGCGAAACCGTGATGCAGTTGCAGTACGGCCCGATCGGCGTTTACTTCACCGGTCAGGATGCAAACGGCGTGTGGAATTCGATTACCGAGGCAGAGGCGCGTGCAAAGTTCGGCAAGGGCGCAGGCGAGCTGAAGAGCACCTATGAAGTCGCAGGTCCGAAGCTCATCCTCTCCTCCTACTACAGAGACAACTTCCACATGGAAGACCGTGCGGTTGAGCGTCTCACCGATCTCTACGATGTGTGGATGCCGCAGGTCAAGAACGATACGACCTACCCGATCGACTGTGTCTTTACGGCAGAGGAGCTCGAGACGATCGATCGTTACCGCACCGATTTTGAGAACGTGGTTGCAGAGCAGGAAGGCCTTTGGATTAAGGACGGAGGCCCGACCGATGCGGAGTGGGAAGCTTATAAGAAGAAGCTGGTTGACAGCTGCGGTATGGATGAACTGTTAAAGGTTTACCAGGCAGCGTATGACCGCTACCTTGCGGCAAAGAAATAAGAATGATGAAAAAAGAAAATGCACTGCGCGAGGCGCGTGAATATGAAGCGGTGCATGTGCCCTCTGTCACGGAAGAGGAAAGACCGGCGGTTCATCTGTCCTGCGGAATCGGATGGCTGAACGACCCCAACGGTTTTTCCTCTTACCGAGGAGAGTACCACCTGTTTTATCAGTATTACCCCTATGCGACGCACTGGGGACCGATGCACTGGGGCCATGCAAAAACAAAGGATTTTATCCGCTGGGAGAGACTTCCCGTGGCGCTTGCGCCAGATACGGAAGCGGACGCTGCGGGATGCTTCTCGGGCGGTGCGCTTGCGCTTCCCGACGGCAGGCAGTTACTGGTCTATACGGGCGTTAGGAATAAGAGCACGGAGGATGGTAAGTCCGAGGTGCGCCAGACCCAATGTGTGGCCTTCGGCGACGGTGTGGACTATTATAAGTATGAAAAGAACCCGGTGCTGGATGAACACGATGTGCCGGAAGGCGGAAGTGCGGAAGATTTCCGCGATCCGAAGGTATGGTGTGAGCCGGACGGTACGATTTCCATGGTGGTGGGCAATCGCGCGGCGGACGGAAGCGGCCAAATCCTTTTCTATCAGAGCCGGGACGGTTTGCACTGGGAGTTTGTTTCGATCCTCGCAAAATGCGAAAACGTTTACGGTAAAATGTGGGAGTGCCCGGATTTCTTTGCACTCGGCGATCGTCAGATTTTGATTGTCAGTCCGCAGGAAATGCTGGCGGAGGGCTTGGAGTTTCACCCGGGTGACAATGCAATTATGCTGGTCGGCGCGTTTGACCGGGAGAAAAAGGAGTTTCATCGTAGCTATGCGCGCGCCATCGACTACGGCACGGATTTTTACGCGCCGCAGACTTTGCTGACAGAGGACGGCAGGCGGGTAATGATCGGGTGGATGCAGAATTGGGCGTCTTCCTCTGCTGTGCCCGCGGGGGCGCGTTACTTCGGAGAAATGACGTTGCCGAGAGATCTGTCTTATCGGAACGGCCGTGTATTACAGCAACCGGTTCGTGAGCTCGAGCGGTATCGCGGAGAGCGTGTCGCCTATGAGGATGTTTCGGTAGAGCGAGAAATCAGCCTTCCGGGCGTCGAAGGACGCGTACTTGACATGACGGTGCGGGTGCGGCCGGCGGTTGCAGAGCAGCCCTTCCGCTACTTCAAGATTCATGTGGCAAAGGGCGGAGCCTTTTATACGACGATTCGCTACGAGGCAGAGACACAGACGATGCGGGTGGATCGTTTGCACAGCGGTTTTCCGCGGGACATCGTGAACTCGCGTGACTTCCTCATCCAAGCGGACAATCATAGCGTGAAGCTCCGCATTGTTTTGGATAAACACAGTCTGGAGCTCTTCGTGGGAGAGGGAGAACAGGCGGCCGCGTTTAAGCTCTACACGCCGCAGGATGCCCGGGGCATCAGCTTTGAAGCGGATGGTGCGGCAGCGCTGATCGATGTGGAAAAGTATGAACTGATTGCGCCGCAGGAAGAAAGGAAGGCATGAGATGTCCGAGGTAATTATCAAAAATCTCAAGAAAATCTACGACAATAAGGTCACGGCGGTCCATGATGTCAATCTGCACATCAAGGACAAGGAGTTTATCGTGCTTGTGGGACCTTCCGGTTGCGGCAAGTCGACAACCTTGCGTATGGTCGCAGGCCTGGAGGAAATTTCGGAGGGAGAACTGCTCATTGACGGTAAACTCTGCAATGATGTTGCGGCAAAGGACAGAGATATCGCAATGGTGTTTCAGAACTATGCCCTCTATCCGCACATGTCCGTCTATCAGAATATGGCGTTTGCCTTAAAGCTCAAAAAGACGCCGAAGGATGAAATTGACCGAAAAGTGCGCGAGGTTGCAGAGATTTTGGATATTACCCGCTTCCTCGAGAGAAAGCCGAAGGCGCTGTCGGGCGGTCAGAGACAGCGCGTCGCAATCGGCAGAGCAATGGTGCGCGACCCGAAGGTCTTCTTGATGGATGAGCCGCTTTCCAACCTGGATGCAAAGTTACGCAATCAGATGAGAGCGGAAATCATTAAACTGCGCAAGCGCATCAATACGACCTTTATGTACGTAACCCACGACCAGACCGAAGCGATGACCCTGGGCGACCGTATCGTGATTATGAAGGACGGCTATGTCAACCAGATCGGAACACCGCAGGAGGTGTTTGCAAAGCCGGTGAATCTCTTTGTAGCCGGTTTCATCGGGATGCCGGTTATGAATTTCTTTGATGACTGCAAGCTCTTGCTGGAGGACGGAATTTATTATGTGGACATTCGCGGCGCGCGTTTCAAAGCGGATGAGTTCCAGCAAAAGGCATTAAAGCAGAACGGACAGCAGCCCTGCGATATCATTGTGGGCATACGTCCGCAGCACATCACCGTCGGTGAGGGAGAGCTGGAAGCGAAAATCGAGGTCAGCGAGATGCTCGGTACGGAGGCAAACCTTCATACGGTGAGCGGAAATGATGAAGTGGTCATGGTGATTCCGACCATGGATCTCAATGTGGATGTTTCGATGGGACAGACGATACGCTTTACCACGCAGCCTCGTCTCATGCAATTATTTGAAAAGGGGAGCGGCAACAATCTGATCTGGTATGACAGGGAGGCGGCGGAAAATCACGCGCCTGTCTGCAAGAATTACGCGTTTTAAGTTGCCGGCAACGCATGAGTGAACAAGCCTATCGTGACGCGTTAAAACGCGGGCAAAAAACGGTACACGCGCAGATGTCACACGGCGTGTACCCCTACCTGCCTGCCTTGGAGGATATGCTTGGCAAGAGCGTATCCTCACGCGGAACGGATATCGGGACCTTCTATATTCCGACGGAATGGATTGTCGGAACTTACACACGCGGACGCGCCGATGCGTTCGCGTGTGATTTTATGCCCCTCTTGCCGGAGCAGTCAGAGTTTGCCTACAAGTGGAAGCAGCTTTACCGGTCGCACTTGGAAGAAGGAATCCGCGATCCGGTGAAGGTGGTTTCCTATTTAAACCGCTACTATGTGGTAGAAGGCAATAAGCGGGTCAGCATTTTGAAATTTCTGGATGCGCCGGAGATTGCCGCCCACATTATCCGCGTCATGCCGGAACTTGAAGAAGAAGGCGAGATGACGCGGCAGCTGGAGCTGATATCCTTTCAGCGCAACAGCGGTATTTATTATCTTGAGTTTTCCAAGACGGGCAGCGCGCAAACGTTTTCGCTGCTCGCGGGAAAGGAACCGAAGGAGCGCTGGGATGAAGAGGAGCGCCGCGCGATGCACGGCGCCTACGACTGGTTTTGTAAGGCCTACGAGGCACTCGGCGGGAAGCGGCTCGGCATTACGGTCGGCGATGCGATGCTGGTATTTTTGCGTGTTTACGGCTACGAAATGCTGCGGAGCGCTTCCTTGCAGGAATTGAAAAATGCCCTCCGAAGTATCTGGGAGGAGCTGTGCCTGCTTGAGGAGGAGGAGCCTGTCGAGGTGCTGCTCAATCCGACGGAAGAGCAAAAGCCCGGTCTTCTGGAGCGCGTGTTCGGATCGGTGCCGCGGGGAAAGCTGAAGGTTGCCTTTATCTATGACCGCAACCCGGCGACTTCGGGCTGGACCCTCGGGCACGAGCTTGGCAGGCGCTATGTCTCCAGAATTTTGGAAAACAGCGTTGAGACCTCGCTCTATCCGGATGCCGTTCGAAACGGGGAGGAGGAAACCCTCACCCGGGCAATCGAAGACGGCAACAGCGTTCTTTTTACCACCTCGGCACTGTTGATGCCGGCAAGCCTGAAGCTTGCGGCAGCGCACCCGGAGCTCATGATCTGGAACTGCTCGCTCAAGCAATCCCATCGACTTGTGAGGACCTACTACGCCAGAATGTATGAGGCAAAATTCATCATCGGTGCCATCGCGGGGGCCCTTGCAGGCACGGAGCAGATCGGCTACATTGCCGATTTCCCGCTGTTCGGACAGGTGGCGGGGGTCAACGCTTTCGCGCTCGGCGCGGAGATGGTGAATCCGTCGGTACAGGTGCGGCTTGAGTGGTCCGGCACAGCCCATGTACAGGAGGCGCGGAAGAAGCTGCGGGATGAGGGCATAAGCCTGATTTCAGCGCAGGATATGGCAAAACTCACCGATTGGCACGGCGCGAGCTTCGGATTGGCGCGCTTTGAGGCGCAGGACAGTGTCAATCTGGCAATGCCGGTCTGGGACTGGGGAGTTTTCTACGAGACCCTGCTGCGGCGCATTCTGTCGGGGCAGGAGCGCGCGGAATATGAAAAGAGCCATAAGGCCTTGAACTATTACTACGGTATGTCGGCGGGCGTGGTGTCCCTGCAGCTTTCGGATGCCTTGCCGGAGGCGGTCAAGCGCCTTTCGCGCATCCTCGAGAAGAGCGTTCGGGAAGGCATTTGCGATCCCTTCCGGGGCAAGGTGACAGCGCAGGACGGCAGCCTCATTGCCGATGCACACAGTTCCCCCGAGTTGTCGGAAATCATAGAGATGAACACCCTGGTTTCCAATGTCATCGGCGAGATTCCGCCGCCGGAAGCCTTCGGAGAAGGCGCGCGGGCTGTGCTTGAGACGGCGGGGGGAAGCGGCCTATGAGGATACTCGCGGTATCCGATACGGAGGCGGATCGCTTTTATACCTACTATACGCCGGGGCGACTTGACAGTTACGACCTGATTATTTCCTGCGGCGATTTGAGGCGGGAATATCTTGAGTTTCTGGTAACCTTCGCGCGTTGTCCCCTGCTCTATGTGCACGGAAATCATGATGAAGCGCTGGAAAAGCAAGCGCCGGAGGGCTGTATCTGTATTGACGGAAAGCTCTACGTCCACGAGGGCATACGCATCCTGGGGCTGGGCGGTTCATTTCGCTATAAGCCCGGTCCCTTCCAATACAACGAGGCGCAGATGCGGGGGCGCATCCTGCGCCTGGCCCCTTCGTTGCTTCGGCAGCGCGGTTTTGATATTTTAGTGTCGCATGCGCCGGCTTACGGAATCGGAGACCTTCCGACCCGCACACATCGGGGATTTGAGAGTTTTAACCGGCTGCTAGACAAGTATCACCCGCGGCTCTTTCTGCACGGGCATGTTCACCGCAATTACGGTCCCAAACTTCCTCAGAAAAGAGCGTATAACGACACATTGATTGTAAACGCTTACGGATACTGCGAGCTGGAACTGTGAAATCCGAAGGCAGAGCAGAATCACATTATTCAGAGGCGGCTTCCGAGACCATACGGAAGCCGCTTTCGTTTGCAAGGCCCAAAGCAAGCGGACAGGACTTGCCGTCCTCTGGTAAGATAGAAGAGATGAACGAAACGCGCGCTTCGGAGGAAGTAAGAACAGCGCCGTACTCCGTTCTGTCGGGCAAGAAACAAAAAGGGGAGACAGGATGCATTTTTACATCACCGGCGACACACACGGAAACTTTTCGCGCATTGCGGCATTTTGCCGTACGCAGCACACAACGCGGGAAGATGTGCTGATCATTCTGGGAGATGTCGGTCTCAACTATTTCCTGGACGAGAGGGATAGGCAACGCAAAGAAAAGGTGGCGGCGCTTGACATCACCCTCTTTTGCATCCACGGAAACCACGAGGCGAGACCGTGGGAGGCGGAGGGCTATGAAGAGAAGCTGTGGATGGGTGCGCGCGTATATGCAGAACCCGACTATCCGAATCTGCTCTTTGCAAAGGACGGGGAGATCTATACGATGCGCGGAAAGCGTGTCCTCGCGATCGGCGGCGCTTACTCCGTAGACAAGGAATATCGGCTGAGCTACGGCTACCGTTGGTTTGAGAGCGAGCAGCCGAGCGAGGAAATCAAGGCCTATACGGAGCGGCAGCTCAAGGCAGCGGATTGGCGTGTCGACTATGTCCTTTCGCACACGGTGCCGCTTGACTTTGAGCCTGTGTGGAGCTTTCTTCCCGGCCTCGATCAATCGAAGGTCGATAAGCGCACGGAACAGTGGTTACAGACACTTTATGACAGACTGGACATACGCGAGGGCTGGTACGCGGGGCATTATCACTGTTGTTGTGAGGGAAACGGGCTCCGCATCCTGTTTGAAGACTATGGGGAAATCTGCCGCGAAGAGGAAACTTCGGCAGAGGGAGGCATGCCTACGGAGGGGATACTATGAATATTCAAGAAGAACTCTTTGCGCTTCGGGACGAGGAGTATGCGGCATTTCAACAAAAGTTAATACCGGGTGTTCCCGCGGAGCGCATCATCGGGGTCCGCGTGCCGGAACTCAGGAAGCTCGCAAAGCAGGTTTCCAAAGACCCCTCCCGCGCGGCCTTTTTGGAAGAACTGCCGCATGCCTATTACGATGAAGACCTGCTCCACGCCCTCCTCATTGCGGAGGAGAAGGACTTTGCGCGCTGCCTGGAAGAGACCGAGGCCTTTCTGCCCTTCATAGACAACTGGGCGGTCTGCGATATTTTTTCGCCCAAGGTTTTTGCAAAGCACAAAGAGGAGCTGTTACAGCGCATCCGTATCTGGGCAAAATCAGAAAAAACCTATATCTGCCGCTTCGGAATCGGGATGCTGATGCAGCATTTTCTGGATGCGGATTTTGATGCCGCATATTTGGAAATTCCGGCGGCAGTGCAATCCGAGGAATATTATGTGAACATGATGCTCGCCTGGTTCTTCGCGACAGCGCTCGCAAAGCAGTGGGAGGCAACCATCCCTTATCTGGAAAACAAGCGGCTTGCGCGGTGGACACACAATAAGGCGATACAGAAGGCGCGGGAGAGCTACCGCATTACCGCAGCAGAGAAGGAATACCTGAAACGCTTGAAATGCTGACAGAGGAAAACAAGATGGAAGAGATATTTGATATTTGCGACGAGGCGGGAGCGCCGACCGGTGCCACGGTGTCCCGCACGCTTGCGCACCGTGAGGGCATTCTGCACCGCACGGCGCATATCTGGGTGATCCGGGAGAGAGGGGGCAGAAAACAGCTGCTCTTACAGAAGCGGAGCCGGAATAAGGACTCCTTTCCCTCCTGTCTGGATACCTCCTCGGCGGGGCATATTCAGGCGGGGCATGAACCGCTTTGCTCCGCAATCCGGGAACTTCGGGAAGAGCTCGGGATCGCGGCTTTGCCCTCGGACTTAAAGCCGATCGGGACGTTTCGTATCTCCTATCAAAAGGAATTTCACGGCGCCCTCTTCCGGGATGAGGA
>ERZ772960.522-NODE-522-length-34285-cov-19.802337_pt1 | contig 34285 bp, 28 predicted proteins | sample MGYA00580678_ERZ772960 | MGnify/ENA primary metagenome ERZ772960 (study PRJEB29015, sample SAMEA2737930) | human oral metagenome | biome: human oral; feature: human-associated habitat; material: dental | place: China | collected 2059 ... | reverse complement strand
CCAACAAACTGAGATCCCTGTCCAGGGAATACAAATGCTTTCATATACTATTGAAATGTTTAATTATTAATATTCTACAGAGTGCAAAGGTACAGAAAAGAAAGGAGATAGAAAAGAAACTAAGTAAAAAACACGATGTGGTTTGCATCACACTCCCCTTTCATAAATATAATTAATTTGTATTCATCTTATCTTGTACTAACTTTATTAAAGCTACTAAATCTGCATAACCAAACTCTATTGTTGTATATTTCCAACAATACCACCATATATTATCATTAGTTATCCAGCCTTCTAACTCTCTTTCCATCAATAAAGATTCACAAAAAGTCTTTACTTCTGGTATAAGTTGATCACTTATATGATGCCTACCAAAGCCATAATATATATTCTTATTCTGAAGATTTTGTTCTATAAGTACTGCAATTTTGTAGTTTTCGCAACAAGGCAATATTATTCCTGCCTTGAGATAGTTGTCATCAGTGCTATGAGGCAACAATTCAAGAGAATTAAATTCCATTCCCAACTTATTACTCCATTCTTCAAATATTTTTTTATATGCCTCTATCATTAAAGTATCTATATAACCTGACAAGTTATCTATCGCACTCTTATTAGCTTTCAAAGCAAGAAGCTGTTCTTCTCCGTTTTTATCTTCAAGTTGTAAACTTGAGGTTATAAGATTCTTAATATTTGGATCCATCTTTTTGTATTTATAATTGTTTGTCAATTGTATTAAATAAGCTTTATACTGGTAAATACCAGAAGCCAAATTTTCCTCCTTACGTGGTATCTCTTGATAATATTCATCTAACCAGTCTATTATATCCTCTTTATAAGAAATATCAACATATCGATTAGAAAAAGAATTCTTAAAATCTCCCCAAGTCTGTTCAGATGCATGTTCATATTGTGTACGCGTAATGTAAATAATATAAATCTTAGATAACGAATAACCAAGGCATTCACACTTTTCGATATACCTACTTAACTGTTTTGATTGCTCTTTTGCTCCATGTATCTTATTCTCTATAATAATAGCATACTTATTATGTTCACAAATAAGACCATCAATTCGATACCTCTCAGATGTAATCTGAGGTGAAACCATACTTTCTTCATCAAAATCGAATCTCCTATCATATCTCCTTTTTAAGAAACTAATAAAAGAATGTAAAGTAGTTTTATCCCGAAGCAGGTTTACCAATATCCGACTATGAGAATTCTCATCTGCCCAAACTTCTTCCAACAAATTAAATTTATATGGAAGTTTATTTAATTCTTCACCTAACAACTTCGTTAGTATTAACAACTCTTTGTGACCTAATGGTCTAAACAAATTATTTGGCATCACGATATAATTCTTTTTATAATAGCAACTTTACACTTAAACACAAATCGGTCATTAGAACACAACATTCATCAATCTTACTTTCCATATTATTTCCTAACATCTTATTTGTCGATCAGATTAGACTGTCTTATTCACTAATAAACGACATGAGTTTGAAAGTTGCTGTCACTACTGTCAGCCTAACATATAACATAAACACCTTATAATGTGTATATTACAAGAAATGTTAAAAGTGACAGTAACTAAAAACAAAATCTATTTAGGTTCTAATGATTGATTTGGATTAAAATTTAAATAAATAACATTATGGTTCTACTGTAATTAGTGTGAGTTAACATATGTCTAGACCACCATAGAAGAATAGAATCGCTATCCGATAGCGTTCGGCAGTACCATATCCTCTGCCGATGGTCTTGATTTCTTCATACTGACTACAAAGATACGAATTTCGTGCCGCTTAATGCGGGATACGGCATGTTAATTCACACTAAATCCCGCAGAACCAACATTATAATTTACCCATACCAACAAACTGAGATCCCTGTCCAGGGAATACAAATGCTTTCATATACTATTGAAATGTTTAATTATTAATATTCTACAGAGTGCAAAGGTACAGAAAAGAAAGGAGATAGAAAAGAAACTAAGGGAAAAACACAACGTGTCGACCATTACCTTTACGCCGAAATAGACTGAACAGTCAATATATTTACCTCATTGAAAAGACATAACAAGGTGACGGCCGGCTAATAAAGCAATGAAACCGAATGCAAGAGAAGCTATGATATATAGCGATGAAAGCATAAATCCGTCCCCTCCTTTTAGTAGTGTAGCATTCTCATTCATAAAGGTTGAGAACGTTGTGAAGCCACCGCAGAAGCCAGTAGTCAGTAAGAGACGAGCGGCAGGACTAACTCCTCCATTGCTATTAGGCAACGAAGAGAATATACCTATTAGGAAACAGCCAAGAACATTGACTACCATTGTACCCAAAGGGAATGACCCTGCAATCGCCAACTGTACATACTTCGAGATTAGCATACGTAGACTGCCACCTACGAAACTACCAACTCCAACTAAAAGAACATCCTTTATCATGCCTGTATATGATTAATTCTATCGGTGATAATTAGAAGACTATATTGAAACCAAATCTAATACCATTCTTTGAAATGCCTGGAACGTTCGTATAAGTCAGTCGACGGACATAATCAACCTCCAAACATTTAAGGATATTATGTATTCCGAATACAAATTCCATGTATGGATCGCGTGTCATAACACGTGTTTCAGCAGGGAACTTGTATAAGTCTTGATCGTTAGCATTCTGTGGTAAATAAGGGTTGTTCTTATCTGTTAGATGTCCCCACATACCTTTGAAAGCTATATATTCACGCCATTTTAACTTCTTGATAAGCGGCAGACGATTGAATATCTTACCTTCTAAGTCCCATGCAAGATTAAATTGTGCATAGCGATCGTTAAGGAACTCGAGTCCTTTCATGAGGTTGAAAGTTCCTTGATGTTCGAAGTATGACGTGTTTACAGGAGGAGTGATGAGGAATTGGAAAGGTATTTTGTTCCATTGCGCACCACCTTGTACACGTGTGTCAATATGCCCCCAGCTTCCTAACCAGAATCGTTTGTATATCGAAAATCCTGTTAGATTACTGTCAAAGTTGCCTCCCAAGAAATGCTTAATACCCATTGTATGAGTGAGATTAAACTCAGGTGCATCAAGATTAACGGACATACGCTGTTGCTTTGAGTTGACGTATGATTGCCCTGGACGGTAGGTAAGACTCAGTGTGACCTCACTCATGCGTACTTTATCAACCAGCGAACCATCCATCTTCTCGTAGACAAGCTTTCCTGTAGGCATGTTACTCTCTGTACGAAGTTCTAAACTTGTTGCCAAACCATAATCAGTCTCCCACGTAAAGGTGAGCTTCTGACGATTAAAGAAATACATTTGTTCCACCTCAACAGGACGGAAAGTCATGAAGATATTATCCTTATTGTGCTTAAGATACTTGTCAGAAGGAGACTCAACATCCTTATTTGACTCAAAGGAAATAGTTCGTATAGGGAATTCTATCGGTTGGTACTCTGGTTTATTGAATGAGTATGTAACCTTGGCATCGTAGTATTGCTTGTGAGACTTTGTCCCATAAGCATAATAACCCTCAAAGAACCAATGCGGATTGAACTTAGCTGTGGTACGAGCGGAGGCTCTCAGACGTATACCATCCACAAAGTTCTTTGATAGAAAGGTGTTTACAGGACCGATGTCTACCTTACTTGGCTTCGTTTCCGAGCCTGTTTCAATGAAGTTCTCAATTAAGGCTTTCGACGCAAACATAATCCACTTGAAGTGTTTAGTGCTTGCCATACGTTTGACAAAGGCATCCATACCAGCCTCACTCTTTGTCAGTTGTGTTGTTCGATGTGCTGCCCAGAAATCATTATCACGCAATTTAGCATTCGCATCATACGTTACCTTCGCCTTACCCTTAAATAGTTTATCATCAATAGGGGTAAAGGCATAGTTTGTCAGACCCGTTGTTCGGATAACAATAGCATGTTGTAAGAAATCAGTAATCTTAAGTTCAGCAACCATATTATCCGTAGTTAAGGCCCATTCCCCATTGCTTAACTTAGTGTACTCCTGCTCAAACTTCATCGCATCAACGAAGTTCACGCCCGTATTAGCTGGTAGTTGCATATCGCATCTCTTAACATGAAGGGAGCTGTCGTTTAAGACGTAGAGTTCACCTCGGAACCCGAAGTCTTGTTGATTGGCTGGCATAAACTGCAAACGGATACACTTGTCTTGATTAACATAGACCGTATCATCTATATAGAAATGGTAGAATGAGATGGCAGTAGAGCCTATTGGCGATGGAAAACGCTTCTGTAGGAGATCAATCTGGTCATCATAAAGGTTGATATCTTTAAAGAGATCCTTCACAATCGTGTTCATTGCCTCACCAGTCTGTATCAGTTTTGATATTCCCTTAGTAGACTGTCCTAACACAATGTCCTTCATGTCCCTTGGATCCTTGCGATAGATATGCTGCGTAAGGGTCTCATCAACAGAGATAGGAAGAATTAGCTTCTTATTATAAGGGCATGTCTCCACCTGGCTAAGGAGCCAAGGAGCCTTCTTGAAAAAAGAACTTTCAAGGTCATCAGGAGTAAGGTTATTTAGCGCCATTGTCACCTTCTGGTATTTATCATACTGATAGAAGTCATGATTCTCCAAGTCACTTTGCTTCTTGGCAGCGATGACCCGTTTCATTAACTCTACTGCTGGATTATCTTTACGAGAATACTTATGGCGCCGTTTAGCCTTCACCACAATTCCTTGTAACTGCTTTGAATCTGCGATAAGCGTCACATGTAAGACCTTGGAAGTATTTGCTGTAATCTTAATATTACGTGGTTTATAACCGACAGCAGTTACAGTTAGTTGCTCACCAACCTTTCGCTCAATCGAAAAATGACCATCAGCATCACTTGATGCACCAATCTTTAGACTACGATAGATGGCATTCGCATACGGAATACTATCCCCTGTCTGCCAGTCAACAACGTAACATTGCAGTAAGGTGCTATCCACCACAACTGGTTTAGTAGCCTCTTTTGCCAGTGAATCCATCATTTGAAACAAAGAGTCAGTGGCTATCACCATCGAATCCGATGCCGTCAATAAAGAATCCTTACCTAATATCAAAGAATCAATAGGTACATTATTAAACCGTGAAGTATAAGACCAAGACCTAAACCCACTTGCTTGTGCAGAGAATGACACGCACAAGAGGAGAAGAACGAGTATCACACTCTTCTTCACCACATGACTATCAACCTTTGACACACGCATGCCAATAGGGGTATGTTTATCCTTATTAAGTTTCAAATAACTATTCATTTCTTCTTTAGTTTTAGGACTATACGGGAACTGCTAAGTGCAGCCTTCCTGCAAGCATAACGTCCATTCCATCAAAGGGATGGGTAGGAACATACGACAAATGGGGTTTACTATTAATCAATCTCCTCATCAGCTTCATATCCACCCATCTCACGAATGGCATTCTTAAGCATTGTGTACTGTTCAAAGAGGTTATTAACAGCCTCTTCTCCACGTGTATAATCGTGCATAGGACTCTTGAGGAAGAAGCTCAAAAAGCGCTGAATACCATACCTACCAGCACGTGCTGCGAGGTCAGAGAGCAAGGTCAAGTCGAGAAGCAACGGTGCTGCAAGGATGGAATCACGGCAGAGAAAGTTTATCTTAACCTGCATTGGATAGCCCATCCAGCCAAAGATGTCTATATTATCCCATCCTTCCTTATCGTCATTACGAGGAGGATAATAGTTGATGCGCACCTTATGATAGATATTACCATAAAGGTCTGGCTGCTCATCAGCCTTACAGATAGTCTCAAGTGTCGACAACTTACTTACTTCCTTGGTATGGAAGTTAGCTGGTTCATCAAGTACTAAGCCGTCACGATTGCCCAAGATATTCGTAGAGAACCAACCAGCAAGACCGAGGTTACGTGTCTTGATGATAGGTGCAAAGCCCGACTTTACCAAAGTCTGACCTGTCTTGAAGTCCTTACCAGCTATAGGCATGTGCGTTTTCTCGGCTAACTCCCACATAGCAGGTATGTCAACCGTTGTATTAGGAGCACCCATGATAAACGGACAGCCCTCCGTCAAGGCTGCATAGGCATAACACATAGACGGAGCGACATGCTCTCTATCGTTTGACTTCATAGCCGCCTCCAATTGTGCAAGCGTCTTGTGATAGGCTTCATCGTATGGAACATATATCTCTGTTGAGGCTGCCCAGATAACAACAACACGCTCACAACCATACTGACGTTTAAAGTCTTGGATGTCTTTCTGCAACTCCTCCACCATTTCCCAGCGTGTCTTGCAGTCTTTCACATTGTCGCCATCTAATCGTTTAGCGTAGTTTCGGTCGAACGCTGCCTTCAAAGGCTTGATAGCCATCAGTTCTTCACGCACAGGTTCAATATCCTTTGCTTTCAACACCTCGGCATATACCGCTGCTTGATAGGCATTTTGCGGATAGACATCCCATGTTCCAAAGACGATGTCATCTAACTTTGCCAATGGAACGATGTCTTTGTAATGAAGATACTTCTTATCGTCTCCACGTCCAACACGTATTTTGTCGTATTGAGTCATGGAGCCAATAGGCTTCGCAAGTCCCTTACGTGCCATCAAGACTCCTGTCATAAACGTCGTAGCAACAGCCCCACAACCAACGACCATTATACCTAATTTGCCTTCTGCAGGCCTAACTAAATTCTGTTCCATTATTCTTCTTTCAATTTTATTATAACGTTTCAAAGTGGCATATATTGTTTTAATACAGGCTCTACTTCGTATAAATCCTTTATAATATAATCTGCTTCACACGTTGTTAACTCTTCTGACACCCATCCTTCGCCCTTTAGCCAAATCGTGTGGCAGCCTATCTCGTGCGCTGGTAGGATGTCTTTGGAATAACTATCACCAATAACAACGACATTCTCAGCCTCTACGTCCAGTGCCTTTACAGCTAATCTAAATATCTGTGGGTCAGGTTTTCTAACTCCTACAATGGCACTCTCTGTCACTGTATCAAATAAAGAGGCTAACCCAAATTCATCGAGTACAACCGACATATTGCCATAGAAGTTTGTTACCAAACCTATTCTGTACTCCTTCCTTAGCTCGGTCAGCACACTCCTACTTATTGACAAGTTAGCTTTCACCCTTTCGTAGACATCCATCACAAGGGTTCTTTGCATCCTTTCGGCCTCATCCTCATCCACAGCTATCCATCCACTACGAACTAAGTAATCAAATTCAATGCGTATCTTTGTCGTCAACATGGACAGAAAAGTATCAGTCGACTGTATGATAGCTTGCTTTCCTAATGTCCGCTCTGCATGTACATAAGCCTCACGAAACTGTCCCTCCGACACAGGGTTTGCGTTTCTTTCGTATGCATGCCACAGGAATTTCCCCCAGTGACAACCTACTGTGTCGAGCGTTCCTCCAAAGTCGAAGAGTAGTGTTAATGGTTCTTTCGCACCACACTGAGGTGAGATGAACGTCTTTGTTTTCGATGATATCTTATTTAACACTTTGTTCATTCTAAATCGTTTAAGTAATATTAGATGATAACAGATTGATTATCAGTTATCGAATTAAACTACTCCAAGTATTTCTCCAACGTCTTTTAATGTTCTAATTCATAGATGAGGACCATGATTGACTATAGCTTTGTCATGAGATGTCTACACAGGTCTTCATGCCGTTTGTGCATATAGATATATAACAAACTATACAGGCTTACCTCTATCAACAGGTAGACCCATGGACAATTCAACAGACAAGTGATATAGATAAGGATAGCTCGACTGTTAAAGGTCATGATGTTCGTGAAAGGCATTAGCGGTCTACTTCCTGCTAAGAAACGGTCTTTTAGGTCTTGCGGCACCTTATCTATATTTCCATACTTCTCTATCAAGGCTTTATGAAACTGCTGAAAAGCAGGCGTTCTGCGCTCCTGACTCTTACAATAGCGCTGATAGTTACTATGGAAAGCACGGTCCCAGAAGACTCCCTTCTTACCTTTCAGACGCTCAACAATGGCATGTTCATTCTCGTAGGAGTCGAGATCTGAGCCTTCTCTCCCCTTCAGGAAGAAAAGGTGAATTTGCCGATAGTAGTCGCTCAACGAACTTTGTGACGAATGACATAATAGTCCTGCCAGGGCTGCTAAGGCTAATCCCCAAGGCCCCCATACCATGGATGTGCCTGGAATAAACTGACACCACAGTCGGAGAACGATAGCGAGATAAATGGAGAAGAACCATACATCACCTGCAAAACCATCTAAACACCGTCCTTTCATAGACTGTTGTCGAGTGAGCCGAGCCAACTGTCCGTCTGTTGAATCGCAAAAGTTTGCCAACATAAGGAGTATGATTCCCAACACATTATGTAGGGTGTCTGTGAAGAAAAACATCACTCCTGCACCTATACCAAGGAAGATTGAAAGAATGGTAATACTATTTGGATGCACACCTAAGCGATGCCAGAATAAGGCAAAGGCTAAACCTATAGGACGGGTAAAGTAGATGTCAAGCCATTCCTCCGTGTCCATAGACTTAAAGGAGGCTCTAAGAAGACTCATGAAGTCTGTCTTATTGGCCGTTCCCTCAAGTAGATAAGGACTACTGACACGCTCGGCTGTATGAGCGTCTACCTCCTTTGGCTGAACAGAGGGTCTGTTATTATGTTGTTCTTTTGTCATTGTTTCATATTATTTAATAGGTGAATTTAAGTGGAGAACTATTGTCTTTCAACTAAATCTCACCATTTGCTTCATCCTCACTCTTGCCGTCGTAGGCTAAAATCTGAGGGAGGTTTGCCGTCATTCTTATAAGTTCAACAATTGCTTTTGCCGCCTCGTCTCTGCATCTTGAGAAACTTGGAAAGTCGTTAAAGTCGATGATAACATAACTACCGTCCGCTTTCACAATCGCATCTCCTCCATAGATAGGTGTCTGTAAGAGACGAGATAAATGCTCGGCATCGGTTTGTAAGCTTACTGAAGAGAAAGAGTAATACTGCGGTTTACCGTTTTTTGCTTCATGACCAAACTTTGTCTCTGCATCAGCACCAGAATAATAATAACGGAAGAAACCGACTCCTTCCACTCCATAGAACTTCACTATATCACCCTGTACATGAGCTTCTATCACCACATCTGTGATACCTCGGAGGGCAAACTCGACCTTCTTTCTTTCCAATTCGGCTTTATCTCGACAGAAACAAACATCGTCTTTATGCTGAGCAGCCTCATCGGCTCGTTTTATCCAGTATCCTTCGCTCCCTTCATCAGGTGGGTAAGGGAGATTGTTTGCCTTCATCACCTTGACAACATGGCTCCGCCTACAAGCTCGAACGCCCACTGAAGGATTGAGAACACGCACTCCTCTCGCTTCCATCTGCTCAATCCAATCCAACACACGTGGACTACGCGCCATAGAGACAACTTGGCTATACGCATCCGACAGGACTAACGACAATGCATGTGCTGACTGCTTTGACGTATCAAGACCTTCGATTATCGCTTCCTCACTCAGCATCTCAGCATCTCTACAAAAGTCTCCTACCGCCTTCAGAACAGCTAAGTCTTTCTCCTCGGAATTAGGCGAATAGCAAGCTGCCCGTTGTATCAGTAAGGTTTTCCCATTACTGTGAGAGGACGAAATCTCTACCTCTTCATTGGCTTTTCTGACGTCTTCTGCATGGTCGATGTCAAACACCTTGGTAAGTGGATAGGCTTCCATCCGAAAACCAGAAGCAACTAAAGCACGCTGAAAATTGCGCATTCTGCTCTCACCTCTCTCTATACAGGCTTCGAGAATGGCAAGGGCTGCAGGCATCAACCCATAGATACCTGCAGAAATATAGCGAGAATCCGTCTGCCTTGTGTCGTAATAACCAGTAATACGCATGGTATTGTCAACACCGACATAAAGTGGTTTTTCATCGTCTATATAATCGGTAACACCCATCAAAGCGTCTGTGCCATGCGCTATCTTATCTTGAAAGGACAAGACATAATCATGGAACTCACGCTCGTCAAAGATAGTGTCGACTGTTGTTAGTATAAATGGCTCATCATAAAGGAGATGGCGTAACTCATAAAAGCTATGCATTGAACTGGCAGTAGACATTACAACGAACTGCAGTGGGACATACTTACCATTCAATCCTTTGTCTTGGATTGTCTTCAAATGGCTTTTCACACCATCCATCTGCTCATTACAAATGACACTAATCTCCGTGGCGTTGTTCTCCACGAAAATCCTTATCAGTCTGTCTATGAGCTGTTCTCCCCTCACCCTCACCAACGGTTTGGGTTCGGTGATACCTTCTTGAGCCAGCCTTGAACCGTCGCCAGCTGCAATAATCGCGAATTTCATCTCTGCAAAGATACATAATTTTAAGGAGATAAGCCGCTTTCCATGTAACGTTTTTCTATCTGAACGGCAGTCTGTCAAGGCTTTTAAGTGTATTTGATTACTAACTTTTATAATATTAAACATCTATCCACTAATCTTAGATAGTACTCACCCTAAAGTCGTCGGCCCTATCAACACATGATATAAAAAGCATCAGAATGTAGGAAGAGGATTGGAAAGAAAGAAGAATTAAAGTTAGTATAATAAAAGACAGCATGGCTTTGATGTAAATCTTTTTCGTACGTCTTGAAACCAGCACATGCCCTTCTTGCTTCAAGAAAACGCCTTTCTTGCCTCAAGAACATGCCCTTCTTGGGGGTTGGAGAGGCCCTTCTTGGGTCAAGAAGGGCGTCTTCTTCAACATAGTTCATAACCATCTGACACCATGAAGGTTACAAACTCGAGTTCTCTAATATGTTATCTCATGATAAAAAGACCGTAACATACACTTTTTATAATACTTTTTCATAACGCTTCATCAGTGACTTCAGCCTACCAGTAAAACCTTAGATAGCCCCCTTCTAAACACTTATTCTTTTCCCGAAAACAGACAGGAAATATCATTTAGACCCCGTCCTAACATCTAAAAAAATAAGTTTTGGAAAGTATTGAGACTCAAAGGGAAAACATAAAAAACAACATCAAACAAAGATAACACGACGAAATAAAAATAGAGAAAATGTCGTTTTAGGTACAAACAATCACTAAAATGGTAGAAAACTAAGCCCCAAAAGAAGATTTATGGGCCTCTTCTGTTAATTTTTTGTTAAAGAGCAAGGAATATGTACAGAATATTTGCTTGTTTAGATATTACTTTCTATCTTTGCGTAGAGGTAATTAGAGGATGATAACAACAACATAACACAACTTGTGCTAACTTAAAGATATAAATCCTCTATACATGTTCACCAGTCCTATTCGACATAGAATAGACTCGTAAAGAATGAGAGAGGATATAAAGAACTATTTCACTAAGGACATCAACAGATACACATAGCTACTTAGTTGCGTTACTACGTAAGTATAATTCATGCAAGTAAGAGTACGAAATACATAGGTTAGTTTTTTAAGGTGAAGGATAACAAAATTGTCACAAGTCCCAGTTTTAATGTTAGTAGGGACTTCGAAGACACTCAGTAAGTCCTGATTTCACGTCGGTGGAGTCAGGCTTTTTTATTTAAAAGATTTTGTTTAATCCATGAAAGTACCTATATTTGTATCCATATATGTTTAAGAACAGATACAAGCGGCTTAGCAGTCTGATATTATTCGGCCTCTTTGTGGGGAGAACAGTGGCACAACAGCAACTGACCTTTGGGTTGGAACGCGTCAACGACTCGCTTTCATGGCTTTGCTTATATCCTAAGACGGAAAGTGAAAAAGCACTGAAAAGACAGGAGAAGAATAAGCGCAACAGGGCAGCCGTTGCTAAATGGCGACTTCCCTACCCTGTTTATCAACTATCAACAGGCGACGTGAATGGGGACGGAACGGACGAAGCAATGGTAGGAGTTATCAAACCGACACGCTTCTATCCACAGGCTGCACGCCGACTCTTTATCTTCAAGCAGGTAAATGGGAAGATACGCCCCATGTGGATGGGCTCTCGACTGGGCGGCATACTATGCGATTTTCGTTTTGTCAAACCATACGTCCGTACGTTACAAGCAACCACTGATGGCAAGTATGTTGTCGCTGACTATGTCTGGGACGACTTCGGCCTTTCTTTCGTACGCTTTTTAACCAGCGCTACCAGCCACGAAGAAGCCATTAAACGATTTACTTCGGATGAATAAAGATAAAATATAACTATCATAAACAAAGCAAGATGAAACACAATTCCTATCACACTCTTTTGCAAAATGACGCATTTAAGACTGTAGCCATTGTATTGCTACTCTTGTTATTATCGCCTACCACATGGGCACAAAACGGCAAAACAGAGGCCTACACAGGGGACGCTTATATCGAGCGTACCCAAGAGAAGAAGACTCCGCTTATCCTTCATGGTGCTGGAAAAGTCAATGTTGAGAAGCTGAAAGGTAAGATTGACACACAGATGGATATCTCTAAACTCAATCTTGTAGAGTTGCGTGCCATCCGGAACGCCTTTGCTGCAAGACAGGGATACGCTTTCAAGGATGCAACCTTACGTGCATTATACAATACAACAACATGGTATAACGATGTACTTTGGAACACTTCTGAAAAAGAAGAGACCACTGGTAAGAAGTTCTCACCACGTTATACGAAAGAACAACTTGCCTTTACAGAGCGTATCCGAGCACGAGAAACGGAATTACGAAAGCTCAACTTCAAACCAGTGAACGGTAAGAAGGTGGTGAATATGGATAATCTTATCAACCCATTCCAGCTGAAAGAGTTTGATTCTAAGCTTTATAACATGTTGGGAAAGAATGGTTTTGCTATCGTTCCTGCCGAGCACAATCAGCTATTCCACGTATATGAAAAGAACGACTATGCTGATTTCCCAAGCTTCGTAACCACCGACCTCTATCTACAACTTTTCCATCTCTATTTTGATTGTGTGTTGCGTGATGTGGAGGAGAAGCACTTAGACTCCCTAATGATTGTTTTCTCTTCTCAAATGGAGGCAGAGATGAAAACACTTACAAGTAGTCAGGACGCTGAAGTTAAGGCGGCTGCGGAATTTGGTCAAGCATGGTTTGCTGTGGCTTCATGGCTCTTTAGTCATGACAAAGCACCTGCTTCAGCAGCTACACTGAATGTTCCTGAGGCTTATAAGAAGATGGTCATGGAGGAAATCACAAAGGCTATCGACGCTGAAAATGGGTATTCTGATATGTTAGAGTACTTTCCTCCTGAGGAAATGTTTGGTTATTCGCTCTTTCGCCCACGTGGTCATTACACCCGTTCGAAGGTTTGTAGCCGTTACTTCCGTGGTATGATGTGGTTGCAGACAGCCCATTTCGGTACGAACAAACCCTCAAAGATGAAGCAGATAGCACTCATTGCTAATGTCTTCAACCAACAGCCAAAACTGAGCGCTATATATAATAAGGTGAGTGAACCTATCACTTACCTCATGGGAACACCTGATAACGTTACGATCCTACAGGTTGCTAACCGAATTAAAGAGATGGGACTACCGATAGAACAACTGCTATCTTCAAGAAAGGAGATGGCCAACCTGACGAAAGACATCGAAGAAATAGCGAAGAGACAAATGCGGATTGAACTGAAGAAAACACGTGGTAGCAAATATGTAGTGGACATTATGCCACAACGTTACCAGCCTGATGCAGAGGCACTGATAACTACTACAGACCAGGATAGCCCTGTCTCGCTCCGTCCATGCCCTAAGGGCCTCGACTGGATGGCTGTGATGGGATTGCCAGGTGCCGAGCGTATCCTTATAGACGAGCTGAAGGAAACGCAGAGATGGACAGATTTTCCAAAAGCATTGACTACAGCTCGTAAGAAAGCTGCTACTACTCAGTGGGAGGCTTGTGTAGCTAATCAATGGATGTACACGCTTCAGTCATTGGGTGACACCGCTCAGTCGCTTCCTTATTTCATGCAGTCTCCACAGTGGCAGAAGAAGAACTTGAACACAGCACTTGCCTCTTGGGCTGAATTAAAGCATGATGCTATCCTCTATGCAAAGCAGCCTATGTTAGCAGAGTGTGGTGATGGAGGACCAGAACCACCTGTCGTGAAGGGGTATGTAGAGCCTAACGTGAAGTTCTGGGAGAAAGCTATTGCACTCGTAACAAGAATGGATAAAGTCCTCACCACCTACGGATTACAGACAGAAAAGGCAAAGGCTGTATATGAACGAATAAAGGAAATGGCTGAATTCTGCCGTGATATCAGTAAGAAAGAACTGAATGGAGGGAAGATAACCGACGAGGAATACAACCAGATTGAGATTATCGGTTCGATGGTGGAGAACATCTCTTTGGAGCTTGTCAGCGAGGATAACGAGATGTTGCAGGGCTGGTCGGATGTGGTGAGCACTGACAAGAAAGTCGCTGTTGTTGCTGATGTCTTCACCGCTTCAGGCGAGAATGTTGCCATAGATGATAAGTGTGTGCTATATGAAGGAGTTGGTCCTGCCTACGAAATATATGTTGTTGTAGAGATTGATGGCTCGCTCTATCTTACACGTGGCGCTGTACTCTCTTATCGTGAGTTCACTCGTTTGATTTCAGACCCACGCTTGACGGACGAAGAATGGCAACAAGAACTAAAGAAATCACCAACAGGTGGAACGCCATCATGGATGAATGAGATCATAGCTCCAGCCAAAGGAATGAGTGCAGATGATGAAGAGACCTTCTATAGTTCGGGTTGTTAAAGCTTTCGCATGCCTTTTAGTTCCTATCCTACTATCTTTCAGTGGGATAGGAGGTAGCGTATTTACGAAGGAAAGACTTGCTTCAAAAGGTGCTGACGATAGTCTACGCATTATCATTACAGGTGACCTTCTATTGGATAGAGGGGTAAGACAGAAGATTGACATGGTGGGTGTTGATGCTCTCTTCTCCCCTTCTATCGACTCGTTGTTCCATGCTTCAGACTATGTCATTGCCAATTTAGAATGCCCAGTGACCAAGATTAGGGAACGGGTGTTCAAGCGCTTCATCTTTAGAGGTGAACCTGAATGGTTGCCAACACTACGACGTCATGGGATAACGCACCTCAACTTAGCCAATAACCATAGTATTGACCAGGGGAGAAATGGACTTTTAGACACACAAGAGCAGATAAGAAAGGCTGGAATGATACCTATTGGTGCGGGTAGGAATATGGCAGAAGCAGCCGAGCCTGTACTCATCTCTACAAAGCCACGCCATGTCTGGGTGGTTTCCTCATTACGCTTACCATTAGAGAACTTTCCCTATCTACCTCAGAAACCATGTGTTAGTCAAGAGAGTATGGATAGTCTTATTATGCGTGTTGAACGCTTACGGGCGGCTGACAAGGGTTGTTATATCCTTCTTATACTACATTGGGGATGGGAACATCACTTTAATGCCACACCACAACAGCGTGAGAACGCACGCAGACTGATAGAGGCTGGAGCCGACGCCATCGTTGGCCATCATAGTCACACGCTTCAAACAATAGAGAACTATCGTGGGAAACCAATTTATTACGGCATTGGTAACTTCATCTTTGACCAACGAAAACCAATGAATTCACGGGCTTGTATTGTGGAGTTAACCATCACTGTAAACAAAAGTAAAGTAAAGGCTTTACCCATAGAAATAAAGAACTGTGTACCATACCTTGGTAAATAGCTCTTTCAAAATGGCCCTTATTTCTCACTTTTGACTAACTTTTCAGCGAAAAAGTTTGGAAGTTTACGTTTTAGTATATACTTTTGCAGCAGGTCTGAAGGTATGACCTTGCACAAAGTTATACCTCAAAGCAAAATGAAAAAGTAAACACAATATGAAGCGACAAGGACAAGCACAGTCATTAAAGAATCTTACAAAGAGCAATGTGTGGGACATTCAGGAAAACGATGTCTTCCGCCTTTGGGCACAGGCAGAGCGCGACTCTGATCTAAGAGACAATGAGCGACACTACATTGACGTTATCAAGAGTGCCTTTACCATTGAAGAAGTGAAAGTAGACAAGCCCGAGGTCATCAAGAAATATGAGGAGCGTGGATGCCAAGTGGGCCAAGTCAGACTTGATGAAGGTACCACTGTGAAATGGGCTTTGAGGAAGAAACCAATCCAGAGGATTACAGACTTAACTTGGGAGAATATCCATCATATATCTGCTCAGAAGCTTATAGAGGTGCTTGAGCGTAATTTCGGTGGTGGCTGGGAAAGCCTTCCACAGAGTGTACAAGACATTATCTTAAGTGGATTCGACATAAGTACAACAACCCTTCCTACAGCTCGTTTGAAGAAACCAGGTGGCCTTTATGAGAAGAAGGTAGCTGATGGCTTTGAAGTACTTGAGATTTCTAAAGGTTCATGGACAGAGGCTATATTTGCTAAAGAGAAGCCTGTCACCATAGTTAAACCTGCAAGACTCTCATCATTAGAAGACTCGGATGATGACAACCTCTTAAAGGACTTGGACGAAGAAGACGACGAACTACCAGAAGAGGACAAGCGTCAAGATGACGACGATGACGAGGATTTCGATGATGACAAGCTCACCGAAGAGAGTTATCGTACTACCTTTGACACCAACCCAGAGGAGCTTGAGATGCAAGCTGACGAGGTTGTCGAGGATGTAGCCTACTAAACAAGTATTATAAAGATATAAGGTGATTAAGCACATCACCATAAGAAAAGACCCAATCATCTGAGGTGATTGGGTCTTTTCTTGCTTTCTAACTTTCTTCTTGTTCTCGTTCTTTCTCTTAATTCGCCCTTTCTACGCTTATTAAAAGCCACAAAAGCGAATCGAAGCATTTAGTGCTTCTTAGCTTTCTGAGCCAAAGCTTGACGACGAGCGTTCTGAATCTCGAGGAAACGAGCATCCATACTGCTGTCAAACTCTTGGTTCTTAATAATTAGCCTGTCCATAATGTATCGTTATCTTAAATACTTAATTGGATGCAAAGATACGTTTTCTAAGCTATCATAACAAATTTATATGCCTTTTTTTGAGCATGTTTTAGTTACTTTTTGACTATTGTCAATACTATTGATTTACATCAAATATACATCGAAATTACGCCTAACACTATGAAAAAGGAGCGTTATGTCAAATAAGTTTCGTACCTTTGTACCGTATTATCAAAGTGAAATAAGTATTAACAGCAGGGCCAAAGGGGTCCCGCACAACGAAGAAAGGAAAGCATTATGTTAACATTTGGTATTGTTACTATCATTGCTGCCGTTATTGCAGAAGCACTGATTGTTTCAAAGAAAATCAATCTTGATTAGTAAAAATCAAGTAAACAAAAGACCAGAAAATCAATCGTTACACTGTTGATAACAGTCAATGGTAGACAAATAAGAAAGAGAAGCCGATACACCACATGATGTATCGGCTTTTTCTTTGCCTTTTATTATTCGTCTTCTAATTGTTAGTTTTCTTCTATAAAACAGTGTATTGCATAATGATGAACCATTGGCTGTATTAGTACGAGACATCATCACAAATCGAGTTAAACATCTATAAGACACGTATTAAGCCTCATTAGAATATGCGCTAAGCCTCTGTATCATCTGCGTTGAACACTGACACAGAATAAGATAACAAACAACACACACCTTATTACGAAGAGATAAGACCTTTACAAACGCTCTATACTAAAGGATATTAAGGTCGGCAAGTGCCTTCTGAGCAATAACATCGAACTCATCCCCTAACTCACAAAAGCTTAAAACACAGTTATAAGCAGCATGTTTCAGCGGTAAATTATTCCCTTCCAACGTCGTATGAGCCTGATCAAGGAACTCATTAATACCACGCTCGTTAGGTTCCATGCCACGAGCAAACAATCGAGCAAGTAACTGATAACCACAGAGTTGATACATATCACGGTCTGAAGCTATCCATTTGTAGGCCAAGGCAGGAGCAAAGTCAAGGTGTTGTAGCAGATTAAAAGCCAACATCTCAGCCATCTCCTGCGTGTGAAGGCGCTCCATCCAGACCTCAACAAGGTCTTCATCCATCCTCTCTGCAGGCATGATAAGCGTCGCAAGCACCTGACACTCACGTATCTCTTCTTTCCAAAGTTCAATAGCAAGATCATAATCCTTGCCATACTCCGCTGCCATCTTTTGTAAATCAGGGATTGGCACACCCCAGTTTATCTTGTAGGCGACCCCCTTCTCACGCATAGAGTGCGACGCCACACCATTCATCATGAGCCGAAACGACTGCTTAATCTCTTTTAGTTTCTCGTGTATTTGTTCGTTCATTATGACTTAATCTTTAGTTTTTAATCTTACTGATGTAGCCTTCTTTGCTACAAGAAGTCAAGGCAGTAAGGCATACCGCTTACCCCACTAAGCTCAACATCAAGTAACAATCGGTCTCAGAAATACCATACTTCTTCAATGTATCCGTATCATTACGGAACTCATCCAGTAACTGCTCTGTATCATTCCCACTCTTTCTCATCCATTCACGGAACAGTTCAACAGCACGTTTCATATCCCCTTTTGCCCATTGACAATAACCCGCATTCAAGTAATCCTCATTGGCTGGAGATGTTGAGAGCAATGACTCATATAATTGAGCGGCCTTATCAAGGCTTTTATCCGTCAACATTGCCCATGCAAGAATGCGTTTCACATTCATATCATTAGGGTATTGATAATCCAATCGGAATAACTCTTCGCGCACTTCACTTGTCCGTCCTAACTTCAGTAAAGCTACACATCGATTCATTGTATAGTTCTTATTATTAAGTTCTAAGGCCAATAACAGTGCATAAACCTCCTCTGCTGTATGATAATCTTCGCTCTCAAGGGCCGCTCTTGCCTTCCCTTTCAATGCCCATTGATTATCAGGTTCTATCTTTAATGCCTTATCAAAGAACGGATAAGCATACTCGGCCTTACCCAGACTAATATTGGTATAACCCATCAAGATGGCATATCGCGGGTCATCACTTTGGAACGTAGTAAGGAGATCAGCAAGTTCTGTCATCTGCTGATGCTTGTATAAGTGCATAGCCAACCGCAGCTTAACCTCGTCAAGACCAGTCCCTATAAACGACTTATATGTAAAGAAGAATGTATCTCCTACGAAATCGCCCTTCCCACTGTCCTCAAATGGATTAATAAAGTTATTCGCTGTAGGATAAAGACGGAAGAAACGATACAAGTCTTGAAGGTAAGTACGACGAATACTAATGGCATCCTCCGTATCATCACTCTCAGCCAACGGACCCAACATAGCGTCAGAACCTATCGCTTCCTTTATATTAGAAGGTAGCTGATTGATGATTTGTTCTAAGGCAAAAGCAAGTGAATATCGGTCTGACTCACAGAAGTTACTCCTATTCATAAGTGTCTCCAAGAACTTCGTATCGCCTAACTTCTGTATAACAGGGCGCAAAGCAGGGTGGTCAAGATAGAAAGGAGTAAACCAGTTCACCATATCATAAAAGAAAGGGAACTGCTTCATCTGTCTGAACCCACCGAAATAGATATCAGAACCCTGCTTCTGCATATCCATCATCTTACGTACCTTCTCCTCCAACTGTTCCATCCTCTTCTCGTCAGCATCTTGATGAAGAATACTCTCCAAGGCGTCTTCTTCCTTCTCCATAATGCCGAGTCGACCTATAGTCAGGTTAGAATTGCGCATGATATCAGGCATGATATCACGTTGAATCTTGTCATTATCCTTCTCAGCATCGCTACTATAGAAGAATTGTATCTGTAAGGTCAATAACTCTTTGGCAACGGCTTGACTTGAGCAAAGCTCATGTATGATTGCATCCTGCTCTGGGAAGATATCCATACCCTCAAAGATAGAGAGCACCCAACCTACCAATGCACGCTGTTTCACGTGCTGGTCGGAGGCAGCTTGATACACCTTAACGAGCGTTTTGAACTTATTAATATCAAACTGGTTCATGGCACTAAGACTGATAGCACTAACGATAACCTGCTGATCTGCCGATACTACGGTTGGAGAAAGCAGTAAATCAGTATAGAAAGAACTATCGTTGTCCGTCCATTGACAGGATGTCCAAAGAGCATTAAAAAGTCTATTGATAAACGAATGATGGCGCTCATAGAGTTCTTTACTCTTCTCTTCTCTCGTTTCTTCTGGCTGAAGTGAGAGCAAGGCAACATCTGAGACAAATGACTCTAACACTGTTCGTACGAAGTCATGACTCGTATTAAGATGGTCGGCTACCCTAAACGAGTTAGCATAAGCACTGACATTCTTACATCGCCAACTAATTTCAAGGTCGGCGGTAACTCTATACAATCGTTGCAGTAATGTCTTGTAGAGTGACTCTCGATGGCTATCAGGGAATCCTTTTCCCATATAGTCCACCATTAACTGATAATCAGACTTAACGGAGTCGAACTCACCATGCCCTATTAGCGATGGTCGTTGGCTGTATAGCTGTTCCAATACATCAATAGCATTACTCAACCTCTTGTCCATTAAACAGCCTATCGCCTTACTAAGAATCTCCTCTACATTCACTGCCTTGTCTCCTTATTTGATTACGTTTCAGTTCTTATTAATAATCTTACCGCCATTCAGATAGTTGCGTGCCATGAGTAAATCGACTTTACGTGGTGGTCCTATCTTCGTATATTTAATATCAGGTAGTGAGCGCACAACAGCCTCATCCACCTTCATATACTTCTGTATCAAGGCAGAATAATACTTCACACCATTCTTATTAATCAGCTCAACCGCTTTATCATAAGCCGAGGCGAAAGCAGCTTCCTCCTCTTGTCGATGCACCTTATCCATCACTGCCACAACACCAAGGTGTACTCCTGCATCTTGCGAATTAAAGAGTGCATTATTATCGCCCGCTAAAGCCTTCGTTATTTGTGGTTCAGCAAACCAATAAGCATCAATCTCATGATTCTGCAACATGGCCAGTCTGACCAAAACATCATTTACCTGCACACGGAATACTTGGTATTTTGGTTTAGCTTTCTTTACCACCATATCCGTTAAAAGGTCTGTTCCTGAGTAGCGAGTCATAGCGACAATCTTATCACTAAGGTCGGATAGCTTCTTCAGCTTTGACTCTTTATCAGCAATGAGTTGCCAATTAAGATTCGTATCCGTCAGATAGTGCATCAGCACCTTACTCCTATGCTTCAACCGTTCAGCACGAACAAGGTCGGTGAAAGCCGCCTGCACGGATCCTCCTATCATTGCTGTATCACAATCCATCTGCGCATTAAACCAGCAAAGTCTAATGTCTACCTTAGCTGTATCGTATAATAAGCTATCTTTCAAAAGGTAAGCTGGAAGACAATCCATCGTTGGCATCACAGCTATCTTATAAGCTTTTTGATAAGCTTCACGCTCTGCCTGCATCTTAGCCTGACGCTCTGCTTGCAGTTCCTTATCGCTCTTACCACAACTGACAACCATAAGAGCGACTAATAGGAGAAGATAATTAATACATTTCATATAGCTGCAAAAGTAAGAATAAATTTTGTAACTAAGAAAAAACTTATTACTTTTGTCTTACTTATGGGAAAGGATAAGATAGCTTATGTCTGCAGTTCTTGTGGACAGGAAAGTGCAAAATGGATTGGTAAGTGTCCTAACTGCGGGCAGTGGAACACTTTCAAAGAGATTCGTATCGCTGCTGATACGGGGTCACAAGCTGCTCGTAACGCAGCGACAACACTCCGAAAAGCTGCCTCTGGTGGCGCTACTTCGGCATTAACCAACAAGCCACAACGGCTACGTGACGTCTCATCTCACGATGATCCACGCATTGACATGCACGATAACGAATTAAATCGTGTGTTAGGAGGTGGTTTGGTGCCTGGGAGTATAGTTCTATTAGGTGGAGAACCGGGTATTGGTAAGAGTACCCTGACCCTACAGACAATCCTTCATCTGACGCAACGTGTACTCTATGTCAGTGGTGAGGAGAGTCCTCATCAGATAAAGATGCGTGCCGAAAGAATATCCAAAGACATTGCAGAGAATATCATCATCTTGTCTGAAACATCCTTAGAACACATCTTCGAACATATACGTGACGTCCAACCAGAGCTTGTCGTCGTGGATTCCATACAAACGATATCGACTGAGGATGTCGACAGTAGTCCTGGTAGTGTCACCCAAGTGCGTGAGTGTGCATCTGCTCTTTTGCGCTTCGCAAAGACAAGTGGGGTTCCAGTCATCCTCATTGGGCATATCAATAAGGAAGGTAGTATTGCCGGACCAAAGATTTTAGAGCATATTGTTGACACCGTTATCCAGTTTGAAGGAGACCAACATTACATGTATCGTATCCTTCGCAGTATCAAGAACCGCTTTGGTTCGACCTCTGAACTTGGTATTTATGAGATGGAACAGCAAGGGTTACGTGAGGTTAGTAACCCTTCCGAGCTATTACTCACCGAAGATCATGAAGGCTTATCGGGTGTGGCTATCTCAAGCACGATTGAAGGAGCGCGTCCTTTCCTTGTCGAAACGCAAGCGCTTGTGTCGTCGGCTGCTTACGGAACGCCGCAACGTTCGGCCACAGGCTTCGACCAACGTCGACTAAACATGCTTCTTGCTGTATTAGAGAAACGTGTCGGCTTTAAGCTTATGCAGAAGGATGTGTTCTTGAATATAGCTGGTGGACTGCGTGTGACAGACATGGCCATGGACCTAAGTGTTATTGCTGCTGTCCTCTCTTCAAATGTTGACACACCTATAGAGCAGGGCTGGTGTATGTGTGGTGAAGTAGGATTGAGTGGTGAGGTGCGCCCTATCAGTCGTATTGAACAGCGTATCGCTGAAGCTGAAAAGTTAGGTTTTAGTCATATCATCATCCCTAAGTATAACCTTTCAGGGCTTACAGGCAAGTATAAAATACAACTTCATCCTGTAAGAAAGGTTGAAGAAGCACTACGAGCATTGTTTGGGTAAAGCGATAAGAATGTCCATTGACAGTTCTCTGTGGAAGGAATAACACTCCCAACGAGTATGGACTCGGAAAGAACAGATAATTGTCTGCCGACGAAGGAAGCACTGGTTTCATGGAAGAATAGGAGCTAACATGATAATGAAGGATTGCTATATCATGCGCAACATTGCTGGATTAGCTATAACAACATGATGTTCTAAATATGTTTCTGAACGCAAAGAGGAATCTACTGAGCCTCAACTATTTGGGTATTCACCAACGATACAACTCAAGCGGGGCATCAACACATGATGTGATAAGCACCTGTACAGCAGGAGAAGGTTTGTAAGAAAGAGAGTCAATAGCACTGTAATAAGAGAAGGGAACACTCCTATTGTAAACCTTTTTCCTGCCTCTTAGAACCAACACATGCCCATCAAGGTTTAAGAAGACGCTCTTCTCCCTTCAAGAACATGCCCTTCTTGCGTATAGAAGACGCCCTTCTTGGAGTTTATTAGGCGTCTTCTTTATCGCTGGTTATAACTCTCTGATTCCTTGTAGGTTATAGACTCCGTTTTCATACATGCTTTTCTGTTTCATTCATAACCTTACAGATGAATTTTGTCATAGTTTTTCAAGATCACTGATAACACTCGAATAAAGGCAGAATGACCTAATAACAGAATAGACAATGGCATAATGATTTCATAGAGAACGTGCCGTAAGAAAGCAAGAATAGGCTAATACACAAACGATGAAAGGTATAAAAAGACGAATGAAACGGACTGTCTACATTGAAAGCACACACCTGCGTACCATCAAACAAGTGGTGGGTCGCTTAAGAGAAAGAAGATTAATAGGCCCCAAAGCAACCTCGACTAATACAATAAAGCGTAATTACAATATACTTGAAAAGTAAGACGAAATCATAAAATCTTACTTTCTTCTGACAAACACTTAGCCCTATCGGCTTAAAACCAATAGAAACGAAGAAAGGCAGTAGGACAACGGTCTGTTACGTTGGCTACTGCCTTTAATATTTTTCTTAATATACTATTTCGCTAAAACTTAGCCATCTTGATAGCATCAATCGCACATTCATCGCCCTTATTTCCAAGCTTACCACCACTTCTATCCTTGGCCTGCTGCAGGTCGTCAGTGGTCAGAAGACCATAGATAACAGGGATATTCTGTGATGCGTTAAGGCGAGCAATGCCGTATGTCACACCTTGACAGATATAATCAAAGTGAGGTGTCTCACCACGAATGACGCTGCCAAGGATGATAACTGCGTCAAAGCCGTCGTTCTTAGTCATCATCTGTGCACCATAAACGAGCTCGAAACTACCTGGGACAGTCTTGATGTGGATATTCTCTGGGATTGCTCCATGTTTCTCAAGCGTCTTAACAGCACCGTCAAGTAAGGCACCTGTTATCTCAGGATTCCACTCCGCAACAACGATACCAAAGCACATGTTACTTGCATCTGGTACGCTCTGTGCATCATAGTCAGATAAATGATGAAGTTCTGTTGCCATGTCTAATTAGTTAGAAGCACGCTCAATGTACTTGTCAATATCCTGATAGAGAGGAGAGTTGACGTAAGTCTTCTTGATATTCTTATAAATTTCAAGTGCCTCAGCCTTCTTACCTTCGCTCTCAAGAAGGACACCAGCCTTGCGTAAAGCCAAAGGAGCAATACTGAGGTTAACATTATCAGCAGCCTCAGAGTCAGCCATCTTAGCAGCTTTCTTGAAGCATTCTACAGCCTTATCGTTCTGATTGTTGTTAGCATAGATGTCGCCAAGAGCCATCTGAGAGGCTGGACTAATCATCTCGTCATCGCTGGTACTGAATTTCTCAGCGTTCTCCAATGCCTTTGCCCAGTTTGGTTTAGCCTGATGAGCATAGCAAAGAGCAACATAAAGGTTAGCGAGATTGCCTGCATCTGTCCCACTGTAGTCGCTTTGTATCTTCTGGAAACCAGCAAGAGCTTGGTCGTATTGCTGACCATTAAAGAGAGTCTGGCTCTTAGCCAACTCTGTGCTTGCCTCGTCCTCACGTGGTCCAGAGACAAAGTTCTTGTAAAGGAAGAAACCAGCTACGACCACAACGATAGCTATTACAGCAATAATAATAGGCTTCTTGTACTTCAAGAAGGCAACTTCTGATTGGATTAGGGCATCTTCATGTGTACCCTGTTCTTTGTTGTTTACCATTTTTATGTTATGATGTTTTTTATTTATTCTATTTTAGAAGGTGCTTATTATAGCGGGACAAAATTACTTAAAAAGTCGCACATATTGAAATTTATCAACGACTTTTTTCTTTTATTGAATAGAAATGAGTTAACTTTGCAGAGAATGGAAAGGAATAACATAGCGAATAAAGGTTTATCTATATTAACACAATAACCATAAGTCTTCACGCAGAAGACCCTATAAACCTCTTGTTCGGACAGACTACAAAAGGGCTAATAAGCTAAAGTACTTAACATTCAAAGCAATAAGACAAGACAATGCAATTAGAGAAACTATCCATTATAAACTATAAGAATATACAGACGGCAACGTTAGATCTGTCGCCTAAGCTCAATTGTTTTATTGGTCACAATGGTGAGGGAAAGACAAATCTACTTGATGCTGTTTATTATCTCTCCTTTTGTAAGAGTGCTTTTAACCCTAAGGACTCTGAGGTGATGCGCCATGATGCAGACTACTTTGTACTGGAAGGTGACTATAGTACGGATGCTGGTGAGCACGAACAGGTGTATTGTGGTATGAAGCGTGGCTCAAAAAAGCATTTCAAACGAAATAAGAAAGAATATAAACGACTGTCACAACATATCGGACTCATCCCACTCATATTTGTTTCTCCTGCTGACGCAACACTCATCGAAGGAGGAAGTGAGGAGCGAAGAAGGTTGATGGATGTTGTTATCTCACAATATGACACCCCCTATATAGAATCGCTTAGCCGATACAACAAGGCATTGCAACAACGTAATAGCCTACTCAAGCAAGAGGAAGAACCAGACCCTACCCTCTTAGAACTACTTGAGATGCAGATGGCGGAGCATGGTGAGGAGGTTTATAAGAAACGAGCTGCCTTCGTAGAGGAGCTTACCCCCGTATTTCAACATATCTATCAGACAATATGTAGTGAACGTGAACAGGTGTCGTTGGAGTATGTCTCACATTGTCAGCGTGGTAGTTTATTAGAGGTAATACAACGAGATCGGGCTAAGGACCGTATCATGGGTTACTCTCTCCATGGCACTCATAAAGATGACTTGATAATGAAACTTGATGGTTATCCTATGAAAAAAGAAGGGAGCCAAGGCCAGAATAAAACCTACGTATTGGCATTAAAACTTGCACAATTCGATTTCCTACGACGCACGGCAGGGAATACAACACCATTACTACTCCTTGATGACATCTTTGATAAGCTCGATAGTAGTCGTGTTGAACAGATAGTACGCCTTGTCTCAGGCGATGATTTCGGTCAGATATTCATAACAGATACAAACCGTGACCACTTAGATAAAATCCTACAAGGCAGTGGATTTAATTATAAACTATTCTCTGTCGAAGGAGGAGAAATCAACGAAAAGGAAGGATAGAAATATGTTTAGACGAAAAGTACAACCTTTAGACGACTTGCTCAACCAGTTCCTACGACAGGAAGGACTTGAGTCGCCCCTATTACAGAAACGCCTTATTGCAGCGTGGGATACGGTAACTGGGCCGACTGTGGCACGTTATACCCAAGAGAAGTTTATCAAAAACCAAACCTTATTCGTAAAGATTATCAACCCTGCTTTACGTGCTAACCTATCTATGATGCAGTCCGACTTGACCAAGAAGCTTAATGCTACCGTAGGTTCAATGGTCATTTCCGAAGTGAGATTCTACTGAGTAGGACCTCTATCCATAAGCTAACAACAAGTTCATTTAGCCTTTGAACTAACAGAACAGTAAGTCGACAAAAACTTACTTAGCCTTTGATATAATAGAAAAGTAAGCTGACAAATATCTTACTTACCCTTTGAATATACAGAATAGTAAACCGATAGCAATCTTACTTATCCTTTGATATAACAGGAAAGCAAGTCGACAAAAAAACTACTTAGCCTTTGAATATACAGAATAGTAAGCCGTTAGCTATCTTACTTATCCTTTGATATAACAGGAAAGCAAGTCGACAAAAAAAATACTTAGCCTTTGGTATAACAGAAAAGTAAGTCGATAAAAAACTTACTTAGCTTTTGATATAATAGAAAAGTAAGTCAACAGCAATCTTACTTACCCTTTGAATCTACAGAATAGTAAGCCTGCAACTCCCTTATTTTGCCTTTGAAATAATAGAGCCGTTCATCATCACCTCAACACCTAACACCCATCACCCATCTTCCTAACACCCATCACCCATCCATCCTTGTAATTGATACAAATCAAGAAACGCCAAATAAGGTACAAATTATGCGTAAATTATTTGGTGTGTGCGCAAACAATGCGTACCTTTGCATCGTCAAAAGACAAATAATAGATTGTTTAGGTTAGTAGTAATAGATTTAGGTTTTTAGTTATTTAGTTTTAAGGTAGAACAAAAGAGATTGTGCAGAGGATACAAATAGGTTTTTAGTTTAGGTAAATAGAAAGATTGATTAAGGGTAACACTGATGCAAGATGATTGGGGATTGCCGTGAGGCATGAACCAAAAGTCAAGCATAAAACAGAGATTTCATACAAGAAATAGAAAAGAGCATGGTAGGTTTCCTATCATGCTCTTTAGTTGTATTGTCAAAATAAAAGGGCAGTCATCTGCCCTCTACTTATACTATTAATATTATACTTACCAACCTTAGATTCTCATACCTTTAAGAATTTCATTCATCTTCTGCTTTGTCTCAATACGTGTTGGAACCAAAGGAAGACGCAAGACATTCTCTATCATACCCATATCGTTTAAGAGCGCCTTACAACCTGCAGGGTTACCGTCAACAAAGAGAAGTTTATAAAGTTCGGTGAATTGGTGATGTATTTTACGTGCTGGCTCATACTCGCCTCTGAACTCTAAGCGAATCATACGAGAGAACTCCTTTGGAAGCGCATTACCTATAACTGATATCACTCCTACTGCACCACTCGCAATCATTGGGAAGGTCAATGCATCGTCACCACTGATTACCTCAAAATGCTTTGGTTTATTCTTGATAATCTCATCAACCTGCTCCAGATTGCCTGAAGCCTCCTTTATAGCTACAACATTAGGAAATTCAGATGCAATACGAACAGTTGTTTCTGCTGTCATATTAACCCCTACTCGACCTGGTACATTATACAAGACAATAGGAAGCGGACTAACGTTTGCGATAGCCTTAAAATGCTGATACAGACCTTCCTGACTTGGCTTATTATAATAAGGACAGATACTTAAGATACCATCAATACCGCTCCAGTCAGTCGTCTTAATCTCTTCTACGACAGCTGCAGTATTGTTCCCACCGCAATATTTAAGGATTGGAACACGCCCATTAACGACCCGCTTGATAACAGCAGTCAGTTCGTTCTTTTCTTCAAGCGTCAAGCAAGGAGCTTCACCCGTAGTAGCAAGAATACAGAAGAAATCGGCACCATTATCTAAATGATAATTAACCAGATTTTCAAGTGCCTCATAATCAATGCTGTAATCTTCCTTGAAAGGAGTTATCAAAGCTATACCTAAACCATGAAATATATTCTGCATAGTAAATATTGTCTTTTAAGCGTCCCACGATAAAGACTCCTCGGAGAGTTAATGCGCAGTCCTATTCATATTAAAACGCTGAAGGTGCGTCTATCAATATCGTTGCAAATATAGCAAATAATTATCAATAATCAAAGACTTTTACTCTTTATCTTATAAGCCTACACCAATCATTTATCGTGAACCTATCCAAAGGAATATCATACCAAGGAGAACAAAACACATGTCAATGGCTTTTGCCTTTAGATTTCTCTCTCTGAACAATACAGCTCCACACACGAATGAGACGAGTACAGAACCTCGACGAACCATCGATACAATAGATATCATTGCTCCTGGCAGTGATAGTGCATAGAAATAGGCGAAGTCTGCCATTGACAAGAAGATAGAAATAAGCAGAATAGACCATCTCCAAGAGAAATGTACACGCTCCTCTCCCTTCTTATGATTATTAATAAGGTAAATCAACAGCACCAGTCCCATCATTACACACTGATAGATATTATACCAGCTTTGCGCCATCATACGATCAAGTCCGACACCTCCATCCTCAGGACTGGCCATAAGGTATTTGTCTAACAATCCACTACATGTACCCATCAATGCCGCTAAGACAAGAAAGAATATCCATTTATTATGCTTAAAATCAATGCCTTCCTTCTTACCACTTCTTGCCAATAAGAAGAGTGAGACGATGGCAAGACAGACGCCTATCCACTGCCATCCATTCAATCGTTCACAAAAGACAAGCATCGCACCAACAAGTGTCATCACTGGGCGAGTGGCATTAATAGGACCGACTATCGTCAAAGGTAATTGGGCAATAGCAAAGTAGCCAAAGACCCAAGAAAGGAGTACTATCACACTCTTCAGTATTATCCATCGGTGCATCTCCCATCCACCAGCACCAACATGAAAGATACTGGAATCGAGTACATGGGTATATTGTGACAACAAAATCAATGGTAGAAAGATAGCCGAACAAAAGAGTGTATTGAGAAAGAGTACAGGTATGACGTCATTCCCACGAAGAGAATACTTCTTCGATGTATCATAAAGTCCCAGCAATGTTGCTGAGACGAAAGCTAAAAGGATCCACATAAGTTCTTTTCTAATACTTTACTTCCCAAAGAAAAAGGGCATTTCCAGGCATACTTTCACCAGCATCACTTCTTGTTCCATTATCAACAATCTTCTTAAAATCATCTAACGAAAGACGACCTCGTCCTACTTCGACTAAAGTTCCAACAACAGCACGTACCATATTGCGTAAGAATCTGTTAGCTGTTATTACAAAACACCAATTTGTAACATTATCACCTGTTGTCAATGCAAACTCGTTATTAACAGGATACCACCGTGCTTCTGTCAGCCGACAAATTGTTGTCTTTACGTCAGCCCTTGCTTTACAGAAACACTTAAAGTCTTTCTCGCCTATCAGATAGGCTGCAGCTTCGTTCATCTTATCAAAGTTTAAAGGATAACGTAGCTCACAAGAATACTGACGCGAGAATGGTTGTTTGCCTGTATGAACATAGTAATGATAGGTACGTGACGTCGCAGAGAAACGAGCATGAAGGTCTTCATCGACAGCTTCTATCTTACTTACAGATATATCACGTGGCAATAGTCGATTCACTTTATAGACAAGCTGTCCACAGTCAAAAGTCTGCTCTGTGTCAAAGTGGGCGACCATCATTCTTCCATGTACGCCTGCGTCTGTACGACCTGCCCCTGTTATAGATATCACATTTCGAAGTATTGTAGACAAAGCTTTCTCCAACACTTCTTGTACTGACACTCCATTGGGTTGTATTTGCCAGCCATGATAGGCTGTACCATCGTAGGAAAGGGTGATAAAATATCGTTGCATAACTATTTGCAAAGGTACAAATAATTACTTAAACTCTATCTTTCCTGCCAAGAAACTCCACATAATCCATATTGCCATTAGCATGAAATAATAGATAAAAAGCTGTAAGATGGTTATATGGATATTCTCAATACTGGTGTAAGGGAGGCTTGCAAGCCAATGAAGAGAGGTATTCATATACTCTGTTATAATACTAATAAACTTGCTTACATGATATGCGATAGATGGCAAAGGGATAAGTATTAACAGACAGAATGTTGCAGGGATGATAACCATCGTACATGGAACTGCAACAAGACTACTAATTGCGAAAACTGTAGACACCCTTCCAAAATAATATGCAATCAAAGGAGCTGTACCTAATTGGGCTGCGCATGACACAGCAATCATCCCCCACACCCACCTGACAGGCGACAGTAGCTTTCCTTTCCCTAAAGGGATTAGCTCGTATATAAGTGGATAAAACAGTAGAATGGACCATACAGAAATAAATGACAACTGAAAACTTATATCGAAAAGTTGGTAAGGATTGATAACAAGCAATATGATTACGGTCAATGCCAAGGTGTTAACCGACAAACGAGCTCTATTCAATAGCGTTACAAAAGAGTATATCGTTAACATGACAGCAGAACGAATAACAGACGAAGACATCCCAACTAATATAACATAACCCCAAAGGATTAACAAGATAAGAATTTCACATACCGCCCTCCTAAATAATCGAGGAAACAATCGTTCACACCTACCCAGTAAGAAAACCAGCAATCCGTATAGTATTGTCAGATGTAAACCAGACAATGCCAGGACGTGACTTGCACCTGTTAATGAATAATCCTCTTTAACATCCTTATCTATCAACGATTTATCTCCAAGCGTCATTGCTGATACAATAGCTAAATGAGTGCGATCGAAATTGCGCTCTAAAAGTCTCATAAGTCTTAGTCTGTAGATTCCAGCAGCTAAAGATGTACGCTGAAGAAAACTCATTTGACGAAGACTAACTTTCGCTCTCTGCCATTGATTATACAATATAAACGTTTCTGCTAAATATCCATGTCGTTTTAACCATCGGGCATAATCAAACGTTGCATCTGAGAAATTCATTGGTTTTTCAAGGTAAGCTGTAGCCTCTATCCCATCTCCTATCTGTAGTGTTCTATAGCGATTGGTTATCGTGTCTCGAAGAATAGAAGCTCTAACCATGATAGGTCTATCTTTTGTCATAGCCATTAAGTCTACTTGCACCACCTTTCCATGAACAATGGGATTACTCAATAGAACTGCCTTAAAGGTTATCGGCGTATTAGGTAACCGTATCTCTGATGATTGCCACTTCATAGAAACAAGTGTCCCACCTATTAGAAAGACAGTTGAAAGCAATAGCAGACTTTGAATATACTTCATCTTCCATGTGAAATAAGTAATGATAATCATACAAACCATCATTACCCACCACACAACAGGTGTAATATATTCTTCTAACATATCTCCAACAGCAATCCCCAAGGCCAAAGGCATGAGTAATTTTACCGAAGGATACATCAATAGATCTATTTTCTTCTTCACAGCATTAAGCCTTTCATGTATTACCTGCAAATGTATGAAAAAGTTCTGATAAACACCAACATTACACGTCCTTATCTTGCAAGATTTACAAAATATCAGTACCTTTGCCACATGATATTCTACTTTTCTGGTACAGGTAACAGCAAATGGGCTGCAAAGACATTAGCATCAGAAACTGATGATAAACTTGTTTCAATCCCAGAGGTAATCAACAAAGATTGTTCTTTTACTTTGGAAAAAGGTGAACAAGTAGGTTTCATCTTTCCTATACATGGTTGGAGAGTTCCAAGTATAGTAAAAGAATTTCTAACTAAATTAACAATAAAGACTGAAGCAGGAGATACTCCGCTCGTTAAACATTATTGTTTTTGCTTGGTTACAGCTGGGGATTCTATCGGCAAAGCTATGGAACGCTTTCTACAACTACTAAAGAGTACAACAGTGGGTGACTCACTTTCACTGGAAGCTGTGTGTTCTTTGATTATGCCAGAGTCATACGTTGGCTTACCGGGTATGGATGTTGATAAGAAAGAGAAGGAATTAGAAAAGAAGGAACTTGCATCAAAGCAGTTAAAAGAGTTCTCTAAGATAATCAAACAACGTTCCCCTTTGGGAAATAAACAGATATGGGGTTGGGAACAACTAAAGCGAGGTCCTATTCCATCATTCTTCTCCGGACCTGTAGGAGGGTTCTTTGAGCGTTTCCTTATCACAGACAAACCCTTTCATGTAGACAGTCGTCGATGCGTGAAGTGTGGTATTTGTGCTAATGTTTGTCCTGTTAGTGACATAAAAGGTGGCTTAGGCTATGAACCAGAATGGCTACATAATGGCAAATGCCTCACCTGTTTCTCGTGTTATCATCACTGTCCACACCATGCTATTGAGTTTGGTAAACGTACACAGAAGAAGGGACAATATTTCTATAATAAGCTAAGTAAATAGAGTTAAACAAAGATATGATTAGAACATTCAAACAACTGACTATTTTCGTATGTCTCATGCTTTGCTCCCTTACCACTTGGGCAGCAAAAGCTGTTTCAATCCCTGTACAAGTAAGACAGGCTGATGGTTCTGTTATTACTGTCATCTTGCGTGGTGACGAACATATCAACTGGTACACAACCCTTGATGGTGTACTACTTGTACAAGGTGCAGATAACAACTACTATATCGGTAAAGTAGAGAAGAGCGGCAACCTTATTGCTACAAAACAACTTGCACATGAAGCATTGACTCGCTCACAAGCAGAGCGTAACTTGATTGCTAAGCAAGACAAGGAGAAATTCTTTGCTTACGTTAATAAGATTGCTGAAGAATCTGAAAACACATACGAAAACTCTCCTCTTACACGAGGACCAATCATAGATTCTGGCTACAATGGCGCACCTTATTTCCCTCACACAGGTAGCCCAAAGGCCCTTGTCATCCTTGCAGAGTTCCAAGACGTACCATTTACTATCCAAGATACAAAAAGAATATTCACAAACTATTTGACGAATGAGGACCATTTCACAGAAACTCGTTATGGTCAGAATCAGAACTACAAGGGTGTTCGTGGTTATTTCAAAGATTGTAGTTATGGACAGTTTACACCTGAATTTGACGTTGTAGGCCCTGTCAAGTTACCTAAGCCACAGGCCATATATGGCAAAGGAAGATATGATAGAATGGACTTATTGCTTCCTGATGCTTGTGCTGCTGTGGATGATTCAGTCAACTTTGCGGATTATGATGCAAACAATGACGGAATGGTTGATTTGGTTTATGTTATTTATGCAGGTTATTCTGCCAATTATAATGGAAATAAAGAGACTGATATATGGCCAAAATCTGGTACTGTTAATATCTCCAATACGTATGATGGAAAAAGCATCCGACGCTATGGTGTGAGTAATGAACTTGCTGGTGATGAAAACAAGACAAAAGGCAAGGAGAAGATTAATGGTATAGGCTTATTCTGTCACGAGTTCTCTCATACACTTGGACTCCCAGATATCTATGCTCTTGATGAAGAAGCAAAGAACCAAAATGACCAAGGTATGGAGTTCTGGGACCTCATGGATGGTGGAACAGAAGTACGTAATGGACGTGTACCAGCATCTTATCTTGCATGGGAACGTGAAGTTATGGGTTGGATG
>ERZ772960.521-NODE-521-length-34415-cov-9.523137_pt1 | contig 34415 bp, 22 predicted proteins | sample MGYA00580678_ERZ772960 | MGnify/ENA primary metagenome ERZ772960 (study PRJEB29015, sample SAMEA2737930) | human oral metagenome | biome: human oral; feature: human-associated habitat; material: dental | place: China | collected 2059 ... | reverse complement strand
TTATAGAAACGGTGAATGATGAACTTAAGAACATTGCACAAGTGGAGCACTCCAGACATAGATGCTTTGACAATTTCATCGTCAACTTATTAGGAGCCATTGCCGCCTATTGTCTGTTTCCAAAGAAGCCTTGTATTAATAATGTACAAAGGACTATGGACACACAGCTTGCATTGTTCTGAATTCGTCGAACTCACGTTAAATAAGGTGTAGAGAAAAGAGCGACAGCTTCGCTAACAGACATAAAAAATGGAGTACCGCTGTACTCCAACCTTTGTTAACCTTAAATCTAATACTATGAAAAACACAGTGCAAAGTTAAGCACAATAGCTTCTCTCTCCAAGTATTTCTCTCTTAAAGACGAAAAATCAATCGTTTTATTGATATAAATCAAGTTTATGATTTTATCCTTACAGCTTTCAAAACGCCTACTCGTTTGTGAAATTACTTTCTTTTTGACTACATAAAACGCCTTTCTTCTAACAAAAGAAAGACGTGGACTCTTATCCCAAGAGCCCACGCCTCTACCGTTTAAGTATTAATTTTAAGCTAAAAATCACCTTATGTTTCAAGATAACAACTCTTAGTCGAGCTGTGCAAGTTTATTGTCCGAACCCAGCACCTCTTTGATTTTATGCTCATAAAGTTCGGTCATCAAGTCGCGGGCAGGGCCGCAGTATTTGCGCGGATCAAACTCTCCGGGCTTTTCATCGAATACTTTTCGCACTGCAGCGGTAAAGGCCAAACGCGAATCGGAGTCGATATTAATCTTGCAAACGGCGCTCTTCGCTGCCTTGCGAAGCTGCTCTTCGGGTATGCCCACTGCATCGGGGAGTTTTCCGCCGTGCTCATTAATCATCTTAACATACTCCTGCGGCACCGAAGAAGACCCGTGAAGAACGATTGGGAAGCCTGGGAGCTTCTTCATGATAGCGTCCAACACGTCGAAAGCAAGGGGCGGCGGCACCAAGATGCCTGTCTTCGGGTCGCGCGTACACTGCTCGGGGGTGAACTTGTAAGCACCGTGCGATGTACCGATAGATATGGCCAGAGAATCCACGCCCGTCTTGGTAACGAAGTCTATCACCTCTTCCGGTTTCGTGTAATGCGACTTTTCTGCCACCACATCGTCTTCGACACCGGCCAAAACGCCCAACTCTCCTTCTACCGTTACATCGAATTGATGGGCATATTCCACTACTTTCTTCGTCAGAGCCACGTTCTCATCGTAGGGCAGAGCCGAGCCGTCAATCATGACGGAAGAAAAGCCGAAGTCGATACAGCTCTTGCAAAGCTCGAAAGAATCGCCGTGGTCGAGGTGTAAAACGATTTCAGGATGCTTGCAACCTAATTCCTTCGCATATTCTACTGCTCCCTGAGCCATATAGCGGAGCAACGTTTGGTTGGCATAATTGCGGGCACCTTTAGATACTTGAAGTATCACAGGCGACTTCAATTCCGAAGAGGCCTTGATGATAGCCTGCAACTGTTCCATGTTGTTGAAGTTGAAAGCGGGGATAGCATAACCCCCGTTGATAGCCCGTTTAAACATCTCGCGGGTGTTTACAAGGCCGAGTGATTTGTAATCTACCATAATGATTGAGATTTAAAATGTGAATATCCGGTAATACATGATTTACTTGCAAAGATAGCATTTTCATCCATTCCCGCAAACTTTTCTACCTCTTTTTACGACAAAGGGTTATTTATCTTTGATTCTTGTCAACCATTCCGTACATTGAAAGGGGTGTTGCCGGCTCCTTACGGACGAGGTCTTGCAGACGAGACGGAAAGCCTTTGTCTGCCGCACATCACACTCCCTCTCCGTAAAAGCTATGCTTTCAGCGCATAGGAAGATAGCTCTGACACCGTCAAAGCATAGCTCTTACGTCCTCAAAGCATAGCTTTGTCAATCAAGGGGCAGAACCCCTGTAAACAGAGGGGTTAGCGAGCCATACCCGAGAGCAAAGAAAACCCGCCGTTCACAGTTTGCTGTAAACGGCGGGTTGCAGTGTAAATGGTGTGTTTTCAACCTCCTTTTCTCGGTTCGGAAGTGGCTTTGCGCATCACGCAAGGCAAGCATCGGTAACCGTAGAGCAAGAAGCTGCCGGTACGTTATTTCACTGCCATTTTCTTACCACCTATGATATAAATACCGGCTGGCAAACCTTTGGCAGCCTCATTGAATGCCACCCGCGAACGAACCAGTGCGCCGTCGGTCGTATATACGTCTACGAGGGTATTGCCATCGGTCGGCTGTTGCGTGATGGAAGCAATGCCGGTAGGGATAGAAGAAGTCACGTCGTTTACTTTGTATTTCGTTCCGTCCTTGTCGGTAGATACCTCAAAGTAGGCATCTTTCTTAATTCCCGTTATATCGACGGTTTGCGGGTCTCCCGCATTCGCACTGAGAACGAGGTTGACAAGGTCTGAAGAGCTGTTGATGGTAAACGTTTTATAGAACCACGTCTTCCCGTTTACAGTCTTCGTTACCGTAATCTTATCACCCGGCCACGATGTGTTCTGCGGTGCATGCGTGCCGTCTCCGCCCCATGTCCAGTAATTGACAGATGTCCAACCCACGTTGTCTGTATTGGCATGAATGGTGATTTGATAGGGTTGGAAATCAGCTATCTTATAGGTGCGGCTTATTACGCTGCTCACGATACCATTGATTAGCAGGCCTACTTTTAAGGTTGTAGTGCCTACGGGCAAAGTTATCTTGGTGCCACTTGCAACATTCGTGCCGGTAGCCACAGGTTCCGTACCGTCTGTGGTGTAAACCAATCGGGCATTGGAACTTTTCGATACAGCCGTCAGCGTAACCTCTTTGGCACCGTCGTACTCACCGGAGGGAAGGCTCACCCATGCTGTTTCTGCCGCGTTCTCCAAGTAGTAAGCATAATGATAGCCTGCGGCCACCTTCACCCATTTCCTCGCATTGGCCGGATCTGCTACCTGTCCGAGCACAACACGCAGCTTGGCTTTGCTACCGGTAACGGTAAACGTGTAGTTCTTGTTGGGCACATAAGAGGTTTGTTCCCAATCGCTCTCGTTGGTGATACCTGCTGCATGACGGACAAGAATCATCTGCTTGAGGTCGCTCTTATAATCTTTCCAGTGTTTAAGAAACAGACACGGTGTGCCGGGCATTGCCAAGATATAGGCATTGGCGGCAAGGGTATCGCGGCGAACAGGGTCTTGCTGGTCGGTATCGGAACGTTTTTCTGTGTCGTGATTCTCAACAAACGTCACGGCAAAGCGCTTGAATCCGGGTTGTGTCACCAAGCCTCCTGAGGTAAAATTCCAAGTTCCGTCGTTCACAGCATCACGCACCGTATACCGAATAGGAAAGTCGAAAGCTGCACTCTGGATAGCACCATCTACAATGGTACCGTCTACCCAATTCTTCACAGCAGAAACATTGCCGTCCCAATACTCACCCACGGAGAAAGGAACGTTGGCCGTTTTATTATACAACCCCGTGAAACGAGGGGCATACCCCTTGGAAACGTCATAACGTAAGCCCGTGTATTTGAGGTCATTGAGCAAGAAATCGAGGTAGGCATTCACCGTTTTCTGCACATTGGGGCTGGCATGGTCGAGGTCGCGCATGCCGTTCCAGCCCTCACCCGTGTCGTTGTTCGCACTGAGCGAGACACCCTTCTTTGCGGCTTCTGTTGCCGTAGCCCCGTTATCATCGTCGGCCACAATGTCGGTGGAGGTCAGCTGGTAAGTCACGCCCTTATAGATTTCTGTGGGGAAATCGAACCATGTGGAGAGGGTTTGTCGATGGTTGATAACCACATCGGCTATCGTTCCGAGTCCTTTTGCCTTAAAAGCGGCAATCATGGAGCGCAGCTCCGCCTCCGTCCCGAACGAGCTATTGTAGTTGTTAAACCAATAAAGGTCGTCGTATCCCATAGAGAGATGGTTGCCGCAGTTGCCGCTTTGAGGTATCCAGATTAAGCTGAAATACTGTGAAAGCTCGTCAGCCTGACGCTCAAGGGCTGTCCATTTCGTGTCGTCATAGGAGTCCCAATAGAATCCTTGCAGCATTACGCCGCCATAGTTGGGTTGCCATCCCTGTGCCTTCGATGAGAGAGGTAGCAGAAGAAGAGCAGCCAAAAGGGTATAAAAATGTCGCATAAATGTAAATATTTTTAGGTTTCTATGTGCCGAAATTACACCTTTTATATAGAACAGGCTATATCGGCGACGGTCAATTCATAGGTTATGCATAGGTAATCGTTTGCATCGGAGCCTCCGAAAAGAGACCATGAAGCGGCTTCTGATTCTGCGGGAAAGTGCCCACAAATTGCAAACGAAAAGCAAAAGGACGGCAGGCAAGATGCCGACAAACAAACGAAAGATGGCAGGAAGCCAAGTTATCTATATGAAAATGCAGAGAAGCGGTCTCATGACCAATGAGGGTTTATTAAATAGTGTGAATTCCTTTGGGCGTTACGAGATTAAACACTATCTTTGCAAAAATTACAAGCGGAAATAGCTCAGTTGGTAGAGCACAACCTTGCCAAGGTTGGGGTCGCGGGTCCGAGTCCCGTTTTCCGCTCACAAAAACTAAGAAATCATAGGCGCCGCAATGGTGGAATTGGTAGACACGAGGGACTTAAAATCCCTTGACCAGTGATGGTTGTGCGGGTTCGAGTCCCGCTCGCGGCACTCAACTTAAACCCTATTTATCATGCGCAAGACACTATTATTTTCATTATCAGCAGCTTCCATCATATTGGTAAGTGCTTGTTCGTCGAAGCTGGGTGCCCTCTCAGCCGACAATTTCAATGTTTCTCCCAATCCGTTGGAGACACAAGGCGGTAAAGTTCCTGCTACCATTAACGGTACTTTCCCCAAGAAATACATGAAGAAAAAGGCCGTTGTCACCGTAACACCCGAACTTCGCTATGCCAATGGACAAGTGGCAAGAGGAAATAGCGCTACGTTCCAAGGAGAGAAAGTACGTGGAAACGACCAGACAATCCCCTATCGCGTAGGCGGAAACTACACGATGAGAACCTCGTTCGACTACGTACCCGACATGCAGAAGAGTGAGTTGTTCCTCACTTTCGATGCCCGTGTAGGAAAGAAAACCGTCAATGTGCCGGCTGTAAAGATAGCTAACGGCGTATTGGCAACGTCCGAATTGTATCGCAAAACACTCACCGATGCCGGCGGTTGCATTGCTCCCGATTCGTTCCAACGCGTCAGAACTATGAAACAAGAGGCCAATGTGAAGTTCCTCATCAATCAGGCAAAACTTCGTCAGACAGAGTTGAAAAACAATTCGGTACAGGAATTCACCCGCATGCTTAAGAAAATTAATGCCGACCGCCAACGCCTGAACATGAAAGACGTGGCTGTACGTGCCTACGCATCTCCCGATGGTGGCGTTTCTTTCAACGACAAATTGGCCAACAAACGCCAAAATGTGTCGGAAGAGTATGTGAAACAACAACTCAAACAAGCTAAGACAAATGCTGACATCGATGCTGCATATACGGCACAGGATTGGGATGGATTCCAGCAACTTGTGAGTGCATCCAACATTCAGGATAAAGACATCATCCTGCGGGTGCTCTCCATGTATCAAGACCCCGAGGAACGCGAGCGTCAGATTAGAAATATGAGCGCGGGATTCCGCGAATTGGCCGACGAAATTCTTCCCCAATTACGCCGTTCTCGCTTGATTATCAACTATGAAGCCATAGGTCGCAGCGACGACGAGATAAAGAATCAATACGTTGCAGATGCCTCCAAACTCAGCTTGGAAGAACTTCTGTATCTCGCAACACTGCAAAACAATGACGCCGATAAGGAGGAAGTGTATAAGAAAGCCACCACTCTCTATGCCAACGACTATCGCGCTTACAACAACGTGGCAGTAATGGAATTCAACAGAGGCAACGACATGGAGGCTCAGAGCTGGCTCAATAAGGCAAGAAACCTCAATCCGAACGCTCCGGAGATAAGTGCCAACGACGCATTACTTGCTTTGAAAGCCGGTAAAATTGCCGAAGCAGAGAACGCACTCGCAAAAGCTACGGGTGCCAATGACTACAACGAGGTGCTTGGAAACCTCAACATCGCCAAAGGCAACTATGCACAGGCACAGGAAAACCTGCGTGAGAGCAACTCCAACAGTGCTATCCTTGCACAGATTCTCAATAAAGATTATGCCACGGCGGCAACTACTTTGAGAAACAAGCAGAAGAGCAATGCCATGACACACTACCTACGCGCCATCCTCAACGCACGTCAAGGCGACAAAACGGCTGCCTCCGCTGCTCTGAAAGATGCCGTAGCACAGGACCCGGCCTTAGCAGCCTATGCTGCAAACGACCTGGAACTGTCTGATGTAGCACAATGAAGAGACTGACATATCTCATATTCCTCACTTTGGTTTTGGTTTCTTGCGGTTCCCGCAGCGGGCATTTTAAGCTCAGCGGGCACCTCCTGAACCTAAACCAAGGTGAGTTTTACGTTTATAGCCTTGACGGGGGAATACAAGGAATAGACACAATTAAGGTACAAGGTGGCAGGTTTACTTATGATATCGCTTGTGAACGACCATCCATACTCATGCTCGTATTCCCCAATTTCTCTGAACAACCGATATTTGCAACAGCCGGTGAAGCCATAGAAATAAATGGAGATGCCTCTCACCTGAAAGAGATGAAGGTAGAGGGAACGGATGACAACGAACTGATGACTGACTTCCGCGAACTGATTCTTCACGCATCACCACCTGAAGAGACACGTTTGGCAGGACAATTCATTGAAAAACATCCCGCATCACCTGTGGCATTGTATCTCGTAAGAAAATATTTCATCCTCTCAGAACGTCCCGATTACCGACGCGCCTTGTCTCTCCTCGACCTCCTCGCTAAGGAGCAAGAGAAAAACGGCTTACTGGTGCGCATGCGCCAACAAGTAGTTTCCATGCTCAGCACAAGGCAGGGCATGCCATTACCCTCATTTTCCGCCACGGACGTGAAAGGCAATCGCATATCAAAAGCCATGCTCGGAAAGGGTATTGCGTTAATTAACGTATGGACATCGTGGAGTTTTGAAAGCATAGAAACACAGAGACAACTCCGCCAACTGCAACAAAGAACGGGCAACAAGCTGACCCTTTTGAGCATTAGCCTTGATGCTTCAAAAAACGAATGCTTGCAAACCATCAAGCAAGATAGCATCAAATGGCCTACGATATGCGATGAACGCATGTTTGACGGTTCGCTGGTAAAGACTTTGAACATTAGTACCTTGCCCGACAACATACTCCTGAAAAACGGAAAAATCATTGCTCGCGGACTCAGCCAAGAAGCATTGCTGCATAAGCTCGACGAGCTGTTGAAATAAGTCTGCTGGCCTTCTCTTGCATAGGAAAAGCCCATGTAAACCTTCAAAGAAAAATACCGATGTTAGTAAAGATTTTCTGTGCTGCCGTAAACGGGCTTCATGTCACGACCGTTACTATCGAAGTAAGCATCGTTCCGGGAAGTACATTCCACATGTCAGGCCTTGGCGATGAAGCCGTACGTGAGAGTCAAAGTCGCATTCGGGCTGCTTTGCAGTACACAGGCTTTCGGTATCCCAAAGCAAATGTTACCATCAATATGGCGCCGGCTGACCTTCGGAAAGAAGGAAGCAGTTTCGATTTGCCTTTGGCGGTGGGTATTCTGGCGGCAAACGAGAACCTTATGGCCGACCGACTCCATGAATTCATGCTTGTAGGAGAGCTGGGACTCGATGGAAAACTACAGCCCATACGCGGTGCTTTGCCCATTGCAATACGGGCAAGAGCAGAGAAATACCGCGGACTTATCGTCCCCAAACAAAATGAACGCGAAGCTGCCGTGGTCAATGACTTGGATGTCTATGGCATGGAATCATTGCTCGATGTCGTGAAATTCTTTAATGGAATGCAGCAATATCAACCGATGACGGTGGATACACGCAGAGAGTTTTACGAACAACAATATAATTTCGACCTCGATTTTGCAGACGTTCGAGGGCAGGAAAACGTGAAACGTGCTCTCGAAGTGGCAGCAGCAGGCGGACATAACTTAATCATGATAGGGCCGCCGGGCAGTGGCAAATCCATGATGGCCAAGCGTCTGCCGTCTATTCTGCCGCCTCTTTCGCTTTCAGAAAGCCTCGAAACAACGCAAATCCATAGCATTGCGGGCAAGTTGTCTCGTCATACGTCGCTCATCTCTCAACGGCCGTTCCGTTCTCCCCATCATACCATCTCGCAAGTAGCGCTTGTCGGAGGCGGAACAACTCCCCAACCGGGCGAAATCTCTTTGGCTCACAATGGCGTTCTCTTTGCCGACGAGTTGCCCGAGTTCAACAAGCCCACCCTCGAAGTGCTGCGCCAACCGCTCGAAGACCGTCGAATCACTATCTCAAGAGCAAAATACACCATCGAATTTCCTTGCTCTTTTATGTTTGTTGCCTCAATGAATCCATGCCCATGTGGTTACTATGGCGACCCCACACATCAATGCGTATGTACACCCGGGCAAATTCAGAAATACATGAACAAGATAAGTGGCCCGCTGTTAGACCGCATAGATATTCAAGTGGAGATAACGCCCGTTCCGTTTCAAGACATCTCCAAGGCTTCCGAAGGCGAGCCGAGCGAAAGCATCCGCCAACGGGTAATTGCTGCAAGACTTATTCAGGAACAGCGATTTGCCGATGTAAAAGGCGTGCATTGCAATGCCCAGATGAGCGAAAGGATGATTCACCGTTTTGCCGAACCCGACAAAGAGGGCATCGAAATGTTGCGACTTGCCATGCAACGCCTCAGCCTTTCGGCACGTGCCTATAATCGCATACTCAAAGTGGCACGAACCATTGCCGACCTTGAGGGCAGCGAACGCGTGAAGACCGACCACTTGGCCGAGGCTATCGGCTATCGGAACCTCGACCGAAGCGACTGGTCGGAACGACAGGGATAACAGCAATCCGATGCTGCTCGCTGTCCTTTCAAGCGGTAAAAATCGTCTTTTCTCCCTTGCTCCGTGAGCCAGCACTCCGCCATGGACAACGGTCAAGCACAAAAAAGCCCAACTCCCCTCACAGGAAGTTGGGCTTTTGCCTGCAACCGAGTTATTTATCGTATTCCAGATGGAAGTTGATAACGGCTTCGATACCTTTGCGGAAAATGTCTAAAGGCATGTTTTCGTTCGGAGAATGGATGGCGTTCGACTCCAAGCCGAAGCCCATCAGAACGGTTTTCACGCCGAGAATCTCTTCAAAAGCAGCGATGATGGGAATGCTTCCACCACGCCTCACAGGCAACGGACGCTTGCCGAATGCTTTCTCAAAACCGCGCTCGGCTGCTTGATAAGCCGGCAGGTCGATGGGGCAGACGTAGCCTTGTCCGCCATGAGACGGCTGCACGCTTACTTTCACCGTGCGTGGAGCAACGCGGTTGAAGTAGTCAATCACGAGCTGACTTATCTTCCTGTGGTCTTGATGGGGTACCAAACGACACGAAATCTTGGCATATGCCTTCGAGGGAATCACGGTCTTTGAACCCTCGCCGGTATAGCCGCCCCAAATACCACACACGTCAAACGACGGACGGAAGCCCGTGCGTTCAATGGTGTTATAGCCCACTTCGCCGAACAACTCCTCAACATCGAGGCTGCGCTTGTATTTCTCTATATCGAACGGAATATTCTCCACGAGCTTCCGTTCCTCGGCGGGAATCTCGTCCACATCGTCATAGAAGCCGGGGATACGTATGCGACCGTCTTCGCCTGTCACATCGGCAATCAGCTTGCAGAGCACGTTGATAGGGTTAGCCACTGCACCCCCAAAGTGGCCGGAGTGAAGGTCGTGGTTCGGCCCCGTCACCTCTATCTGCCAATAAGCCAACCCGCGAAGCCCCGTTGTGAGTGAGGGAAGGTCGGCAGAGAGCATGCTGGTGTCCGACACCAAGATGACATCGCTCTTCAACAGCTCTTTGTGCTTCTGACAAAACGCGCCCAAGCTGCCCGACCCAATTTCTTCTTCACCCTCGAGAATGAATTTCACATTATGCTTCAAAAGGCCGTTCTTTACCACATATTCAAAGGCTTTGGCCTGAATAAACGACTGTCCCTTGTCGTCATCGGCACCTCGCGCCCAAATGTGTCCATCGCGCACCACGGGTTCAAAGGGTTCACTCTTCCACAGCTCAAACGGTTCTGCCGGCATCACATCATAGTGGCCATATATCAACAGCGTCTTGGCTGCAGGGTCTACCATCTTCTCGGCGTAGACCATAGGATTGCCGTCAGAAGGCATCACCTCCGCTTTGTCTACACCGGCCATGAGCAACAGCTCTTTCCAACGTTCGGCACATCGCAACATATCGGCATGATGCTCGGGCTGAGCACTTACACTCGGGATACGAATCAGGCTGAAAAGCTCGTCTAATATCCGTTCTTCGTTTTCTTTAATGTATTGCTTAATCATCATATTTAGGTTAAATGTTCTGTTCGCAAAGATAGCATATTTCTGCGGACTATCCAACATCGCACATCTGTTTTTCCTCCTCGTACAGTCTCTCTACATGCCTTACCATCCTTGCCCGCTCATCTATAACCCTTCATACTCACACGCTCCCGAGAGCGTTCTGTCGCCCTTTTAGGGCTTAGATAGTGGGAATCCACGACACAGGGGCTGCGCTACCGCTTACCCCTGTCTAAGGTCTGTCGCCCCTTTGGGGCTATTGAATAAGATTCTCTTATCCCGAACTCGCGTATAAAAAGGTGTATAACACTTTCCACAATAGGTGTTAAACACCCTTGGGCGTAGGTGTTAAACACTCTTGAGCGTAGGTGTTAAACACCCTTGGACGTAGGTGTTAAACACTCTTGCTTGTGAGTATTGACATCTACCCCTACTTCAAACAACGTCTACTCCTACTTCAGACAACGTCTACTCCTACTTCAGACGGCGTCTACTCCTACTTCAGACGAGGTGTAGTCCTACTTCAGACAACAGGCGGGAGGAGCTCCTCTGTTATGCACCGAATCGTCGGATGCAATAAGAGCTATGCTTTGACGACATAGAAAGATAGCTTTGACAGCCTAAAAGGATAGCTTTCAGAGGCTCAAAGCTATGCTCTTTAGGGCATCGCTGTATGCTGTTGTATGACAGTGACTTACGCATCTTCTTTTCATCTATAGAGCAGGGCGCAGCAAAAGAGATGCGATGGTGTTGCAAGGACTTATCTCAATGCCATCGGTCATTCACCTGCTCAACGGCTCTTTTATAGGGATGACATGGTTTTCTGTCATCTGACATTTGAGCTGTGTCACTCATGAAGAAGAGAAAAGTCTTGCGGGGGCACATTCATTTACACGGATAAATAAAGAAAGGACGATGCTTTGTCGTGTGCGGAAAATACTTTATTTTTGCACATCGTATATGGTACTGAATTATATTTGGATAGCTTTCTTCGTTGTGGCCTTTGTTATCGCCCTTGCGAAGTTAGTATTTTGGGGCGACATCACAGTGTTTCCGGCCATGATGGATGCCACTTTTGCCTCGTCGAAGAATGCGTTTGAGATTTCTTTAGGCCTCACCGGCGTGCTTTCTCTCTGGTTGGGTATCATGAAGATTGGTGAGCGTGGCGGGGTGGTAAACGTGCTGGCGCGGTTGTTGAGTCCTGTTTTCAGCCGTCTTTTCCCCGACATTCCGAAGAACCACCCTGTGACAGGAAGTATCTTTATGAATATTGCGGCCAATATGTTGGGGCTCGATAATGCCGCTACTCCATTGGGATTGAAAGCCATGGAGCAGATGCAGGAATTGAACAAGCAGAAAGATACGGCCTCCAATCCTATGATTATGTTTCTTGTGCTCAACACTTCGGGACTCACGCTGATACCTGTGAGCATCATGGTTTACCGTGCCCAATTGGGTGCGGCGCAACCTACCGACGTGTTTATCCCCATCCTTTTAGCCACGTTTTTTGCTACTTTGGCCGGTATTATCGTGACGGCCATCTATCAGAAAATCAACCTCTTCAACCGCGTTATGCTGCTCACGTTGGGCGGGATGACCGCTGCTGTAGGTCTGATTATATGGGGTTTCGGGCAGATGGATAGAGACCAGATGAATGTAGTCAGTACTACAGTGGCCAACATTCTGCTCATGAGCATCATTATCGCTTTCATCGTGGCGGGCATACGGCATAAAATCAATGTCTACGATGCCTTTATCGAAGGAGCGAAAGACGGTTTTTCAACGGCTGTACGCATTATTCCTTATCTTGTGGCGATACTCGTGGGCATTGGCGTATTCCGTGCTTCGGGTGCCATGGATATGCTTGTGGAAGGCGTGAAGTGGGGAGTGGAGGCATGCGGAGGCAATACCGACTTTGTGGGTGCTTTGCCTACGGCACTGATGAAACCTCTTTCCGGCAGTGGTGCACGAGGTATGATGGTCGACGCGATGACCGTCTACGGTGCCGACTCTTTCGTAGGACGGTTGAGCAGCATCTTTCAGGGTTCCACGGATACCACGTTTTATATCTTGGCCGTTTATTTCGGGAGTGTGAATATCCGCTATACAAGGCATGCCGTAGCATGCGGTCTGCTGGCCGATGCGGCCGGAGTTGTTGCCGCTATAGCCATCGCCTATCTTTTCTTCGGTTGATTGTTTGCCGCATTAACTGAAAAAACGTATATTTGCAGTTGTTTTATCAAACTCCAGCAACATGGCCATTTTCCCCGATATTGCTTGATGTCGATACGAAGAACAGGTATTGATAGAGCGGGTCATCTCTGCTGCAATCGAAACCACTGATAGTATAGAAAACATTATGGCAAACCTGAAAAGTCTGGCAAAAGATACTGCCATCTACGGATTAAGCAGCATCGTTGGTCGATTCCTCAACTATCTGCTTGTTCCGCTCTATACGGCAAAGTTGTCGGCGGCAAGCGGTGGCTACGGTGTCATTACTAATCTGTATGCCTATACGGCACTGTTGTTAGTGATACTGACGTATGGCATGGAGACCACTTTTTTCCGTTTTGCCAATAAGACAGACGAAGACCCGCGCAAGGTCTATTCCACCATTCTTCTTTCGGTAGGCTTTACCTCATTGCTGTTTGTGGTATTGGTGTTCGCTTTCATAGACCCTCTGTCTGCCGGCATGGGCTATGGCGACCACCCCTCTTACGTATGGGTGATGGCGATAACGGTAGCGTTAGATGCATTTCAATGTATTCCGTTCGCCTACCTAAGATATCAAAAGCGTCCGATAAAGTTTGCTGCACTCAAACTGTTGTTCATCGTATTGAACATTGTGCTCAACCTCCTCTTCTTCCTTGTGCTTCCGGCAATCTATGCAGCGCACCCCGACTGTTGGGTGAGTAGCATCTATCGTCCGGAAGTAGGTGCAGGCTATGCTTTCTACATCAATCTGGCCTGTACAGGTTTCATCACGTTCTGCTTTTATCGCGAACTGTCGGGCTTTCGTTACACGTTCGACAAGGCATTGCTCCGCAGGATGCTCGGTTACAGCTGGCCTATTTTAGTGCTCGGAATAGCAGGCATCCTCAACCAGACGGCCGACAAGATACTGTTTCCTTATATATATAAAGGTGAGAATGCTCATGAGCAATTGGGCATTTACGGTGCGGCGAGCAAGATAGCCATGATTATGGCCATGATAACACAAGCGTTCCGATATGCTTATGAACCGTTTGTGTTCGGTAAGGCAAAGGATAGCGACAACCGCGAAACTTATGCCCGCGCCATGAAATACTTTGTCATTTTCACGCTGCTGGCTTTCCTCTGTGTAGTCGCTTATATGGACGTGTTGCGCCATATCATTGGGCGTGACTATTGGGAGGGATTAGATGTGGTGCCCATCGTCATGGCTGCGGAAATCATGATGGGTGTTTATTTCAACCTCTCGTTTTGGTATAAGCTCATCGATAAAACAATCTGGGGTGCTTACTTCTCGGGCATCGGCTGTGTCGTACTCATTGCCGTCAATGTGATATTCGTGCCCCGATACGGCTATATGGCTTGTGCGTGGGCAGGTTTTGCAGGTTATGGCACAGCAATGCTGCTCTCTTACATCGTGGGGCAAAAGAAATATCCCATTAACTACCCTGTGGCCGACATACTAAAGTACGTAGGCCTTGCACTCGTGGCTTACTTGGCCATGGCAGAAGCCAATAAACGGTTGCTCACGGCCTATGCCCTTGGCATCAATACACTTGTTATCACGGCCTTTACAGCCTATATTCTCAAAGCCGATTTCCCGTTGAAAAGCCTGCCCGTCATTGGCCGGTATTTCAAAAGTCGACAATAGTAAAGACATTATCAACCATTATATATATGAAAAAATCTACACTCTTAGCTGCAGCCCTCATGGCCTGCACCGCGGCACATGCCGACGAAGGTATGTGGACACTCTACAACCTGCCCCAAGCCGTCTATGCACAGATGCAGACAGAGGGCTTTTCGCTGCCTTATAGCAGCTTGTACTCAGGTGAAAACGCCATTAAAAACACAGTCATCAACTTCAGCGGATTCTGTTCGGGTGTGGTCGTTTCGGCCGACGGATTGGTCTTTACGAACCATCATTGCGGCTTCAACGCTATTCGGAAGAACTCTTCCGTGGAGCACGACTACCTGAAAAACGGTTTCGTTTCCCATGCCTTTTCCGAAGAACTGCCGTGTGAAGACACGTTTGTATCGTTTATGAAAGACCAACAGGACATCACTTCGCGCCTCGAATCATTGGGACTCAATACCCTCAGCAGAGAGAAAAAAGAGCTCATGATAGACTCGTTGGAGAATGCCATGACTGACTCTGTGAAACAGATAGACAGCACACTGCACGTGCAAATTAACCCATTCTATCAGGGAAACAAGTATTATGCCACCACTTATCAAGATTTTACCGACGTGCGGCTGGTCTTCACCGTGCCGAAGTCTATCGGTAAATTCGGCGGAGACACAGATAACTGGATGTGGCCGAGGCAGACTTGCGACTTCAGCGTGTTCAGAATATACGCCGACCCCAAGACAAACAAACCTGCTAAGTACAGCCCCGAGAATGTGCCTTACCATCCCGCACATTGGGCAAAGGTGTCTATGGAAGGCTACAAGCCCGGCGACTTTGCCATGACCATGGGCTATCCGGGCAGTACGAACCGCTACCTCTCATCGTATGGCATACAGGAGATGCGCGATGCCATCAACACAACGCGCATTCAGGTGCGAGGTCTCAAGCAACAAATCATGCAACGCCACATGCGTGCCAGCGATGCCGTGCGCATCAAATACGATGCTATCTATGCGTCGAGCGCCAACTATTGGAAGAATGCCATGGGCATGAACAAGTGTATCGACTCTATTGGCATCATCCGAGAGAAGCAAGAATACGAGACACGTATCAAGGCATGGCAGAACAAGACAGGCTTCTTAAAGGGACAACTCGATTTTGACAAGTTGCACAACCTGTATGCCAAGCGGATGGAACGTGTGCGGGCATTCTATTATTGGATGGAAACCTTCCGTCGCACCAATGAATTTACCACCCGAGCGATGCGCCTCGGCAACGGTATGGAAGTGAAAGGCCCCAAAGAAAAACCGGCTAAGCAGTACGTGGAGTTTGAAGACAACAGCGACGCATGGGACGAAGCACTCGATAAAGAGGTGTTCGCCGCCCTACTGAAGAACTACGCAGAGCAGGTGGGCGCAGAGTATCTACCCGCTTTCTACACTACCATCAAGGAAAAGTTCGGCAACGACTACGCCAAATACGTAGACTTCCTGTACACCAAATCTCTGATAATGAAGAAAGGTGCCAAACTATATTTTAATACCAAGGCTTACAAAAAAGACCCGGGTGTGGAATATGGACTTGCGATTATAGACTATTTGGCCGAGCAGAAAGAGCGCCTCGCCCCCATTACCGACAGCATTGATACGCAGGAAAAGTATCTCTGTGCTGCGAAAATACGCATGGAGGAAGACCTGCCCCACTACAGCGATGCCAACTTTACCATGCGTCTGAGCTACGGACAAGTGGGCGGTTACACCCTCAACGGGCAACCATCGGGCTATTACACCACGGCAGAAAGTTTGGTAGAGAAGTTCGACAAAGGCGACCGCATCTACGATTACAAGGCAGAACCCGTGATGAAAGAGATTCTCTCCGCACCTGATTTCACCCCCTATCAAGACAAACAGACGGGCAAGATGCAGCTCTGTTTCCTCACCAACAACGACATTACGGGTGGAAACAGCGGCTCGCCCATCTTCAGCGGTAAAGGCGAACTTCTCGGTTTAGCCTTCGATGGCAACTGGGACAGCCTTTCGAGCGACATCTTCTTCGACAAGAAGCTGGCGCGGTGCATTGGTGTAGACGTGCGCTTCATGCTCCTGATGATGGACAAATGGGGCAAAGCCGATCGCCTTATCAAAGAGTTGGGCGTAAGGTAACCCGCCTCTTTCACTACACTAACGGGGACATCTGGCAACGGTTTGTCCCCGTTTTCTTTGCCCCCGCTCGTAGGGAACCATCGTGCAGGCTACGTCCTTTTTTAAGAAAACATTTGGGCGTTTCACAAACTTTGCTTACCTTTGCCGCCATGAAGCAAATAAGTAACCATCATACGACGATGAATGCGGTGCAGAAGAAAGTGTGTTTTTCTGCATCTTTTAACGCTTTATATTTGCATACACCAGAAAAAAGTGTAACACACACACACACACACACACACACACACACATTCGCACCGCCAGTCAGATAATACTTTAAACGCTTTTTCATACGCGCGCGCGAAGCGTGTCGCATCCCCTATAAACAAAGGGCTCCAAGGAGTTCCCTTTGTTCGCTTTTTCGTGCCCGTTTGCAAGGTGCGGAAAGGCAGAAATTACTTCAATTTTATTCACTCAAAACAATTAGAAAGATGAAAAGAAATCAGGAAATCAAGCTCCCGTATCTTGCACCGTGGTGCGAGGTCATAGAAGCAGAAAACAATCAATTAATCTGCTCTACAGTTACGCCGAGCAACGGTTCACAAGAAGACGACTACGAAGACAAGGGCGACCAAGAGGGCGACGACTTCGACGTAGATTTAGGTTTTTAATCAGTAAAAGGAAAGAAGATGAAACAAGAATTTATAAAATTTAGTTTGCTTGCCGTTGGCCTCGTGCTGTTTACTGCGTGCAGCAAAGACAATAACGACGAAAATACCGAAGAGCCAATAAAGGGCATCACGTTTAGTATGAGCGAAGCGCCGTATAATGCCGACATGGAGATGGCTGGCTCGCGCGCCAACGCAGACAAAGTTATCAAAGATACGTTTACCATCAACGGTGTGGAAGCCGAAGTAACCCTTAAGCGCGATACAGAACAGCCCAAACAAGAAACCCGCGTTATCACGAGTGGTAACCATTACACCATTGTGGTGTTTAAAGCCGGTACAAGCACCGAAGTAGCCAGCACTAAGGGTTATTTTGATGGGACAGGAAAGTTTATATACGATGCTGGTAGTACACCGATTCAACTTTCACCGGCTAACTACGACTTCGTTTGCTACACCCATCAATACGCCACACGTAGCGGCAATACCATCGAAGTTCCTTTGCAGTATGCAGACAAGGCTTTTGTATGCAAGCAGCTTGTCACCATCACTCATGCCAAAAAGCAAGAAATCGCTTTCACGATGAAGCATGCTGGTGCACGCGTTCGCACTAAACTCGTTGCCATAGAAGCGCCATCTACCAGCGTAGATGCCTATTTAGGTTACCGTGCAAACAAAGCTCCCACCTCTACAGTCTATGATATGACAACGGGGACATTTGCAGCCAGTACAACACCGATGGCTCAAAAAGATTCTATCAGTCAAAGCTATACTTCCCAGAACGAAGAGTACGATCCTGTACTTGGTATGAATCTTCGAACATCGACAGGTTATAACTATTTAAATATACTGCCCGGCACGAAACCTGAAGACTTGTTCTATCGAATCAAAAGCGGTAACTTATACAATACCACACTCAACACTAAACAAGCACGAGCATTTAAAGCGGGCAATGCCTTTGAGGCTAACGGTGCCTATACCCTCACTATTCGTTTAATGCCCAGCTATCTCTATTTGTTTGAAGACGGCCAGACAGGCCACCTTAAAGATGCAGACCGCAAGGACCACGTGCCCATCGCTATCGTTTTCGATGCAGTAGGCAAACGAGCTATCAGTCTTTGGGACGCCAATGGAGGAGTAAAAACGAAATGGGATGCGGATGACAGTAACACACAGTACGTGAACTCCAAAACTTTTCCCACTCCGCAAGAAGCATTGAACAACTCTACAAGCGGTAAGGTATGGACTTGGGAGAGTTGGGATAGCTTCCATGACGGCACCTCTATAGTAAAGGTAGATTATCCCCGATTTGAAGCCTACTATTATGCCGGTAACTTCTATACGAGTACGGATTTAACCAGTCATTTGGGTGGTAAAACCTTAGCATCCAGTCTCAACAAGCGGAATGTGTGGTACCTGCCCAGTTACTATGAATGGAAAGAAGTATTTGCGAAGTTGGGATTTGGCAATGGCAGTTTGGTAACAAGTATGAGTAATTATCAATGGAAAGGCAATATGGTGAATTATGCTTTTATAGCAGCCAACGGCACACCGATTGCAGCATCTATGATGCAGCCCACGTATTGGTCGAGTTCTGAGTATGCGTCAAACAACATTCTGGTTGTGTCTATAGACAGGATAGATATGAATTTCTATACCACACTCAGGTGGTGGGATAGAGGAAAAGTCCGCCCCTTCGTGGCATATTAAAGCATAGAAAATCACGGTCGGTGAGCGGGCAAAAATGAGCTCACCAGCAGACAAAAGTTTGCTCACCAGCAAAAAGAAATCTGTTCACCAGCAAAATTCAGTCTGCTCACTGACTAAAGAATACAAGCCAAAAAGACGACCGGTAAAAGTAACTCAACCAACCCCGCCGGTGTCTCTTAACAAACGGGGCAACAACTAATGCCAATGGCAAACAAACCTTTACAATTCTTCGTACAGACGAAGACCATGAACGTAGGTCCCAACAAGGGACAAGAGATGCAGACGGCCATACCCACCGGCCGGAAACGTGTAGACTTCCGTAACTTTTGTAAACAGGTGGCCAAAAACACCACGTTCTCAGAACGAGAGGTTGCGGCCATGCTGAACGAGGCTGTCTCTACAGCACGCGACATTGTGGCCAACGGCGACAGCGTGGAGTTTGGCGACATGGGCACGCTTACACCCTCATTCCGCAGTCATGCCGTGCCCAAAGGCAAACCGTTTCATGCTGCCGAACACATCGTTAAACCCGTTGTCCGCCTCACGCTCTCGCGCAAATATTTCGAGCTAAAAGACGTGAGCTTTGAGCAAGTGCCGGCACCTGCGAAGAAAGAAAAGAAGAAACCATAAGGGGGAAACCCGCAGAAGAAAACTCTTTACTAATTGCTATTTGCTATTTGAACATCGGTGGCACGCGTCGAAATGATGCGTGCCACTTGTTTTGTATCGCAAAAGTCAAGTGCTCTATTCTGCTGTGGACATCAAGCGAGGGGCTATGAACATATTGCCTCGTCTGTGGTCTGCCGCTTCTTGGGAGCTTTCTGTTTGATGAGAAACCCATAGGCTCAGTGTTGCTGTGGGCATAGCTGCATGGCTATCAAAATAATGTGAAATACCCAACAAAGCGACTTTTTTTTTGTATTTTTGCACGCAACTACGCCGGTGGAAGATGAAATTTGCAGACGTCATAGGGCAGGAAGAGACGGGCAGAAGATTGCAGATGCTCGTGGAAGAGGGGCGCGTTCCTCATGCGCTCATGCTGTGCGGACCGTCGGGAAGCGGGAAGATGGCGCTGGCATTGGCTTTCGCCTCGCGTCTACTCTGCACCCACAGACATGCAGACAGCGATGCTTGCGAGACCTGTCCGCAATGTGTCATGCTGCGGAAATGGGAGCATCCCGACCTTCATTTCACCTTTCCCACCATCAAACTCGCGGCGATGGGCAGCGAACATCAACCCGTGAGCGACGACTTCGCTAAGGAATGGCGACACCAGCTCTTGCAAAGTCCTTATTTCACGCTAAGCCAATGGATGACGGAAATGGGCGCTGCCAACCAGCAAGCGGTCATTACGGGTGCCGAAAGCGACGAGCTTTTGAAGAAGCTCAGTCTGAAATCGAGCCAAGGAGGCTATAAGGTGAGCATCGTATGGCTGCCGGAACGCATGAATCTCACCAGCGCCAATAAACTCTTAAAGCTGCTGGAAGAACCGCCGCAGCAAACCGTTTTCATCCTTGTGTGCGAAGACCCGTCGCTGCTTTTAGATACTATCAAGAGCCGCGTGCAGCGCATCGACGTGAAGCGCATTGCCACATCGGCCATAGAAAAGGCACTGACGGAACAGCGAGGGCTCGACCCTGATACCGCCCGACGCATCGCCCGAATCGCCGGCGGCAGTTGGACACACGCCTTGGAAACCCTCGATGCCGACAACGAAAACAGGCTTTTCTTCGACCTTTTCATCCTTCTGATGAGATTGGCATACGCCCGCAACATCAAGGAACTGAAGCGATGGACGGAGACAGTCTCCGCCTACGGCCGAGAGAAGCAGAAGCGGTTGCTCACGTATTTTCAGCGAATGATACGCGAAAACTTTGTCTACAACTTCAGAAACGCCGACCTCAACTACATGACGGCAGAGGAAGAGAACTTCGCCAAGCGCTTCTGCGTATTCATCAACGAGGCCAACGTTATCGACATCAGCGAGCTTTTAGGACGCGCACAGCGAGACATCGTGCAGAATGCGAATCCCAAAATCGTGTTCTTCGACTTGGCTTTAAAGCTTATCGTCTTGCTGATTAGGAAATAAAGAACAGCACATCACTACGGAACGCGACGGCATCGACCGCCGCTTCTGTCACCCTATACACCGACCGTCGACAGAGGGCACGCTGCGGAAGTCCGTCTTCCGTTCCACGGCATCTTCGTTGCGGTCTTCAAAAAGCAAAAGAATGGATTTTAAAAACATGCAATTCAAAATAGCCGACCAATGCGGATGCGAAGGTTGCAGCAAAGGTTGCGGCCGGCAAAAGCGGCAACTCAACACGTTCGATTGGCTGTCTGATGTTCCCGGAAACGCAGAGAGCACCGACTTGGTTGAGGTACAGTTCAAGAACACCCGCAAGGGATATTATCATAATGTGAATGCTCTCGACCTGAAAACAGGCGATACCGTGGCCGTAGAAGCCAGCCCGGGACACGATATCGGGGTGGTAACGATGACGGGACACTTGGTAAAGCTCCAAATCAAGAAAGCAAATCTCAAGTCGGCCGACGACATCAAACGCATCTATCGCTTAGCTAAGCCCGTGGATATGGAGAAGTTTTACGAGGCAAAAGCACGCGAACACGATACGATGATTAAGAGCCGGCAGTTGGCCAAGCAGTTAGGCTTGCAGATGAAGATTGGCGACGTGGAATACCAAGGCGACGGTAATAAAGCCATCTTCTATTATATCGCCGACGAACGGGTGGACTTTCGCCAGCTCATCAAGGTGTTTGCCGACGCGTTCCACGTGCGCATAGAGATGAAACAGATAGGGGCGCGCCAAGAAGCAGGGCGCATCGGCGGAACAGGACCTTGCGGGCGCGAGCTTTGCTGCGCAACTTGGATGAAGAACTTTGTCTCCGTGAGCACCAATGCAGCACGCTTCCAAGACGTTTCCCTCAATCCTCAGAAGTTGGCTGGCATGTGCGGCAAACTGAAATGTTGCCTCAACTACGAGGTCGATACCTATGTGGAAGCCGGACGAAAGATACCGGCCAAAGACATCGTCTTACAGACAGCCGATGCGGAATTCTATCATTTTAAGAGCGATATATTAGCCGGACTCATCACCTACTCTACCGACAAACACATGGCCGCTCATCTCGAAACCATCACGATAGCACGTGCCCACGAAATCATAGAGATGAATAAACAGGGAGAAAAGCCGTTGTCGCTCATAGAAAACGACCGGCAGAAACAGCCGGAAAAGCCTGTCGATTTGTTAGCAGGAGAGAGTTTGACCCGCTTCGACAAAGCCAAAAAGAAGAAAAAGCGCAACAAAAACCGCAACCGTGCAACTGCTCTGTCCCGCAAAGAAGGAGAGGAAACCACCCCCAATGCTAACGAACAGGTACCCCGACAGGCTCGGCAACAGAGTAACAGACCCCATCGCCACAGCCGGCAGGACAGCAACGGACAGGCAAACCGCGAACCCCGACAGTCGCAAAACCATTCATCGACCCGTTGAAAACATGAGCCGCATCTGTTCCACCTTATATATAATAGCGGTCATGGGCATGGGGCTTCTATCTTCATGCAACCGCCATACGGTGTATGACCACTACAGTCATACGCCGATAGCTGGCTGGGAAAAGAACGATACGCTGGTGTTCGACATACCGAAGCTGACTGCCGGCGGCATGTATCAACAGTTCTTAGGATTGAGAATCAATGGGGCTTACCCCTTTATGAGCCTTTATCTCATTGTGGAACAGACGATAGAGCCTCAACATCGTGTGCTGACAGACACGCTGAACTGCCGACTCATCAACCAAAAAGGCATCAGCGAGGGGCAGGGTATCAGCTACTACCAATACAATTTCCCCATTACACGTATCGATTTGCAAGCCGGCGACAGCCTGCATGTGTGCATTCGTCACGGCATGAAACGCGATATCCTGCCCGGTATCGCAGATATTGGCCTGCGAATGATACGCGATGACCGGCAGCCAGCTCACTAACGGACAATACATACGCTCTTTCAGAGCTTACTCCCGTTATATATGAACGGGTAGAAGATGCATTGGTGAAAATCTCGACTACATGCTATTAATGATTAGAAGGTAGGCGCTGTAAGTGCGACAGACCCTTTTCTTTCATTTCCAAGTTGATGTTTGATAAGGATGTGTCGCACTTACAGCGCTCTATTTCGGGGATTGCTCTATACCGAGCGCTATGCGCTGGGCTGACATCTTACGCGCTTGCAGAGCTTACTTCAGGAAATGTTATCTACTCTGTGTTGTGTGCTGGGCTAATATCTTACGCTCTTGCAGCGCTTACATTACATTTCGTACCATTATAATAAGGTGTTGATACGCCCCACAATCATACTCTTTTAGAACTTACTCCTGCCTCATGAGCGAAACGAATATGGGGCGGTGAAAATCGCAACTACATGCCTTTAATGATTGAAAGGCAAGCGCTGTAGGCGCGTAAGATGTCAGCCCAAGGCAACGCCTTGGGTAAACGACCGGCAGAGAAAAGAGCGCTGTAAGTGCGACAGACCCTTTTATTTCATTTCCAAGTTGATGTTTGATAAAGATGTGTCGCACTTACAGCGCTCTATTTCGGGGATTGCTCTATACCCAGCGCTATGCGCTGGGCTGACATCTTACGCGCTTACAGCGCTTACTTAGGGATTAGATAAGATTCTCTTATCCCGAACTCGCATATACATAGGTCTTTTCCTCCCCTTCACAGCAAAGAGAGGAAGGCGCGTTGAAAGCCTTTTTAGTTCATATCCTCCTTGCTATCTTCTCATTTGAAAGAGTAAGAAAACACAACAGAACATAACGAACTGATAAACAGCAACATACAGACAAGCAGGAGAAAGCATAGCTTTGAACTCATTGAAGCATAGCTCTGAGCGTGTGAAAGCTATGAGATGAGGGCGTAAAAGCATAGCTTTAAAAAAGCCGCAGGTAAGTGTGGGTTGTAAAGCTGCTGAAAAACAAAAAGCAGAACAGTAGAATCCGTTGTTTTAAAAGCCATCAATCCTTGGTCTCGGAATACTCAGAGACCAAGGATTTTCAGTTTGTTTCGTCTTTCAGCAAGCAACCTCTAAAATAAGAGACGTGCTGTTTGCAATACTTCATCAAGGCATGCAAAGAGTGCCGATGCTTACTCGTAGATAAATGTAAAGTCCTTTTCGGTGTCGAGGGTATTGCCCACGATACAGCCCTTATGTGCAAAGTGTTCTAATTTCTTACGAAATTTCTCGTCGAACTCTGCCTTCAGATGAAACTCAATTTGGAGCCTTTTCACCCGCAGGTTTTCCATATCCAACTCATATTCGCCCACTTCGGCACGGCAGCCTGTGAAGTCTATGCCGGCTTTTTCGGCAGCTATTTCCATGGTGGTCATGGCACATGCGGCCAAGGAAGTGGCCAAAAGGCTTACGGGAGTGCCATATTCGCCGAGTCCGCCCGATGCTTTTCCCGCATCGGTATGTAAAATCTCGTGGGTGGCATGGTGGGTGGCTTCATTGCGAGCCTTGCCCTGAAACTTAACGGTTGTTACTGACATGATTGCTTGTTTTTAATAAATGAATGGTACAAAAATACGGTTTTTCTCGGAAACAACAAAACTTTTCATCTCTCTCCGCATCTCCGCCATCGTCTTGCCTCCCTATTATTGAGGATTTCCACGGCTTTTTTCATGTCGTATTACCTTATTATATATACGAGCATTGGTCGAATACCAATTTTTAGGTATTGTGATACTGACTGTAAAGACCTAATTTTGCGCCGTAAAACAAACCCATTTAATTATTTACATTATCCAAACATTACATGATGAAAACTTTTGTAAAATCATCCAGCATTGCTGGTGCTTTGATGTGCGGCGTGTTCTTTTTCACCGCATGTTCGCATGATGACGACCCCACTCCCTCGCCTCGTCCGCAAGGAACGGTCAGCACAGAACTGAAAATGACTAAGAGCGGCTTCGCTTATTTCTCGTTTGCCACAAACCAAATGGTAGATGCAACAACGGCAGAAACACCGGGAACGAAGAGCTGGGACATCGCTTTCGACATGCTGAACGGTCGCACCAACAACGGTGCTGTCTACGTGACACGATACACGGACTTTGATGCTGTGAAAACAGTGAAACCCTTTTTAGAGGGAGACGCTAAGAACGAATGGCTTACCGACAGGAAAATGAATGTCATGTCGTTGCGCAGTATGCCCCCTGTCACTGTGGAAAAGATGTGTAACCCCGCCTTTACGGAATGGTACACCATGAAGGGCATGTCGCTGTCTGTAAAGCCTACGGTATATATTGTGCGCACAGCAGACGGTCATTACGTGAAACTCCAGTTCACAAACCATCACGGAGCCGACGGCACTTTGGGAAATATCCAATTCAAGTATGCATATATTGACGAGACAGGAACCAATGCACTTGCCCCCGGAGAATTAGTGGTAGAGCAGCTGGAAGCCGGTAAACTGACCGAGCTACTCAAGAAGAGCAATGTGAAAGAGTTGCGTTACCTCACCATCAAAAGCGGCAATATCAACGATGAAGACCTCGATACACTGAAACAAACCAAAACACTCGAGGTGCTCGACATCAGCGGCGCTACGCTGAAACTATCGGATGAAAGTACCGGTTTTAAAGACTTCAGGAACATCAAGAAGCTCATTGCCCCCGCCAACCTGCAGAGTATTGCCGGCGCTTGGCCGTGGTTTATCTACATGAGCAACCTCGAAGAGCTCGTATTCCCCGGCAATTCGCTGGAGAATATTCAAGCAGAAGGTTTTACGGGTCTGCCCAAACTGCGCAAAATCACATTGCCTTCATCGGTGCTGACCATTGGTGAGGGTGCGTTCCAAGGTGCCGGTCTGGAGGAGTTCACTTTCCCCGAGAAAGTGCAGATCATATCCAAACACTGTCTGATGAGTTGCAAAAAACTGCAAAAAGTAGTGATTCCGGCAGCCGTAAAGGAAATAAAGGCCGGTGCATTCCTCTATGACAAAGCATTGAAAGAAATCGTTTTCAAAGGAACGACACCACCCCAAAAGGCGACAAGTCCGTACGATGCTTTCTCAGACCTTCAGTTTGATGATGCCAAAGGCAACGTGTTCCTCCACTTCATTGTGCCGAAAGGTACCATCGATGCTTACATCAAAGCATGGGGATGGGCAGAAGACGACAAGAAATACTTTCAAGAAGCCACTGACAACCCTTAATTGAGAACTGTATGAGACACAGATATAGCATTTGTCTGTACGTGTTTTTCTGTGGTATCCTCTTGCTCGGCGCTTCCTGTAAGCAGTCCGAACAGGAGGATACTCCTGTAGTTCCGGCCACGGATAGCGAGATTATCAGTTATTATCGGGGCATATCCGATGCCGAGATACCTGCCGCCCCATCGGCCGGAATGTATCGTGAGAAGATAGAACCGGATGATGTCGGCACACAGCAACGTCGCATTTGGGAACTTTGGAAGCAGGCGCACACGGGATGGACACGCGTTTCCGACTTCGCAGGCATGAACGCAACGTATAAAGAAACGGTATGGGAAATACCCGAAAAGGAACGCATGAAAGTGCGCCTCTTTACCAAAGGTGCCCGTCCTGCCGGAGGTTATCCGCTGATTATCCACCTCCATGGCGGCGGTTTATATGCCGATGCGCCCGGTCCGTGGGAAAGTCTGATTAACACGGAGGAGTTTGAAATCAACTTCGACCTTGCCCATCGCGTGTTCCAAGAGGGACAACCCGTGGCCTATATGGTGCCCCGTATGCCTGACGACCGTAAGGGACGATGGTATTTCCTGCCTAAGCGCGTGGCTTTCAAGCAAGCGATACAGGCGGCAGTACTTAGCGGGTTGGTGAATCCCGACAAGGTATATCTCACCGGTATCTCTGAAGGCGGATACGGAAGTCTGCGGCTCGGCATCTTCATGCCCGACTATTTTGCCGGCGTAGGCCCGATGGCCGCTGCCGAAAAAATAAACGGAGAGGCACAGAATTACCGCAATACGGCTTTCAGAATGGAAGTGGGCGAGAAGGACTATCAATATGGTCGTGCCGACTACGCAGGTATCTGGCAACTCGAAATGAAAGCTCTGCATGAGCAGTGGCCGGAAGATTTTGTGCACGAAGTGAATCTGCAGGCAGGACAAGGCCATGAAATAGATTATACGAAAGTGATTCCATGGCTGTTGAACTACACGCGAAGGCACTATCCGAAACGGATAACTTACCGCTATTACGACCTCGACGGCAAAGACAGCTATGCTGCCGGCGTGTATTATCTCGGCTTTCAAAACCTGCAACCCGAGAAAGGGAGCAGTTTGTTCTTCGACGTGCAGCACGATGGAAACCGCTTTGTCGTGGAAACCAAAGCAGGCCAAGGGAAGGTCGGGGGCAGCTTCTGTCTCTACATCAGCGAGGTGGATTTCTCGCGTCCCATAGAGGTAACGTATAACGGGAAGACTGTTTTCCATGATAAAATAACCCCCAATGTGGGTACGATGGTAGAATCAACGGCACTCTTCGGCGACCCCTCACGCGTGTACCCTGCCAAAGTAACGCTGAAAATGTAATAGAAGAAGAGAGAAAACGCAACCACCAAACGGTCATAAGAGAGCATGGGTTCGATAGAAGAATATCGTGATGCAATCAGACTTGTAAGGGTGGAAGACGACGGACGGAAACAAGCGGAAGCATCGTCCTCGTGAACAGTCAATAAAACGATAAACCTCAAAAGAGTGACAGAAGGATTGAGCAGTCGGTCTGTCGTTCCTTTGGGGTTGAACACCAATCGGTTATAAGACCGCTCATTTAGGGGTGTAAAAAGTCGGCTTTTGCCGCAGTTTGTCGCACCTATCCTGCCCTTTCGCGAGGAAAAGTGAGGCATAGGGGCCGACTATTTGATGAAAACGAGAGCCCCTATTATATATAAGGTGTAGACGTTTTGCTTTGATTGACTCGCCACTCAGCGCTGATGCACAGCACGATTCACGTTGGAAAGCACCCCTTACTATCGTGAGAAGCGACGACACCGACAATGCATTCGGCAGAGAAATCAACTGAGATGATGCCATATAAGCAATGATAACGTTTTATAGAAACAAACTTTTTGTCTCGTTCTTAAATACAAAGATAAATGAAAAATGTCATAACTTATTTACAAAATCCTGCATTGTTTTTGTAAAAAAGCAAACAAATCATCTTCTTTTCTCAAAGGAGTTATAGAGATGCTTCTATTGTATGATGCACCGCATAGTGTTTTATTTCAGCACGCTGAAAGCCAAATGATAACCCACGCCAAATCTAAAGACAAGGGGGGTAAAGTTGGATTAAAAAACACAACAAGTGAGATGCGCTCACAATTCCTATGACTTTGTAGCGTAATCTGGGGCAAAACGCACGATGAAATGAGACAGATTACGAGATGATTAACCTCACTTTACATTATATAAAAAATGAGTTAAAGAAGCAATTAATTCCTATCTATTAAATCTTTTTAATGATAGATTTACAGCAACCTACTTAAAAAATCTATAAATTTGTATTTAATACTTGAATCATTAGTAAAAGATAATCGGACAACCCATTAGTTAGGTATGAAGAAAGAGATGCTGTTGATGGCTATCATCACGTTGATTGTAGTCACAGGATGCCGCAAAAACAAGGAAAACAGCGACCAAACGGTCTACGCAGTAACGTCTCCTTGGGTAACCAATACACAAGTTTCAAAGGACTATGTGGCCAATATTGAATCGCGAAAAAACATAGAAGTACGCGCACAGCAGGAGGGAATTCTGCAGCAAGTCTATGTCACAGAAGGGCAACAGGTGCGAGCCGGTCAGCCACTTTTCCGCATTTCGATTGTTGGAGCGCAACAGAATGTGGCGCGGGCAAAGGCAGAAGCCGAGCAAGCACGCATTGAACTGCAAAACACAACAACGCTAACGAGGGGGCAAATTGTTTCGCCCAATGCACAAAAGATGGCTAAAGCGAAGCTCAATGCAGCCTTGGCAGATTATAAATTGGCACAGATTCAAGCACGGTTATGCTTAATCAGCGCCCCATTTACAGGCGTTATAGGAAGTCTTCCGAAAAAGATTGGAAGCTTAGTGCAGGGAGGTGACTTGCTCACTACACTATCCGACAACTCGTCACTCAACGTATATTTCAACATCTCTGAACCCGAATATATAGACTATCAGCAACATTCTGCCGAGCGAAACAAACTTCCTTTGACGCTGATTCTTGCCAATGGAAGCGCCTTTTCAGCTAAAGGCTACATCCAAAATATAGCTGGTGAGTTTGACAGTAGCTCTGGAAATATAGCTCTTCGTGCCCGCTTTGCCAATCCGAAAGGCTTGCTTCGCAATGGCGAAACAGGCACAGTGCGCATCAATATGCCTTTACACAATGTGTTGGTAATCCCACAACAGGCCACGTATGAAGAGGAAGACCGCCGTTATGTGTTTGTTGTTGATGGCGCAGGCTATGCACATTCACGTGAGATTAAAGTGGCTTTTGAACAACCAGAGGTGTTTATTATCGCCGAAGGAGTAACTGCCAACGACAAGATTCTATTGAGTGGAGTGCAGAAAGTGCATGATGGTCAACACGTAAAGACGCGTTATTACACACCAAGTGAAGCCATGAAGCGTGTTCAACTGAATGCCGACTAAGGCTTTCAGGTGGCTTTTCATCACACTTTACAACAGAAAAAGGTTCTCACACCGTATTATTTCATGATGAGAACAACCATTTATAAGAAGAAAAAAAGACGCTAATAAACAGTCAATATGTTTCAAAAGTTTATTCGAAGACCAGTACTTGCCATCGTTGTTTCATTGGTAATCGTCTTCATTGGCATTCTTTCGCTGTTCAATTTACCCATTACTCAGTTCCCATCTATATCCCCTCCAAAGGTTAATGTGGTAGCCGATTATCCGGGAGCCAACAATGAACTGATGATTAAGTCAGTGCTTATTCCTCTTGAACAGGCACTGAATGGTGTGCCGGGAATGAAGTATATCGAGTCGGATGCAGGCAATGACGGCGAAGGAGAGATAAACATTGTCTTCAAACTTGGTACAGATCCCAACGTCGATGCTATCAATGTGCAAAACCGAGTGTCGGCAGCGACCAACAAACTACCGCCAGCTGTTGTGCGCGAAGGTGTGAAAATATCTCGTGAGGAGCCTAACATCCTCATGTATATCAACCTATATAGCGATGATCCTAAAGTCGATCAGAACTTCCTTTTCAATTATGCGGACATCAATATCTCCCCAGAACTCGCCCGCGTTGATGGCGTTGGAGATCTTGATATCCTTGGAACGAGGAGCTTTGCCATGCGTGTTTGGCTTAAGCCTGATAAGCTTACAGCCTATGGTTTGTCTGCAACCGACATCACAGATGCCTTACAACAGCAGAGCATTGAAGCCTCTCCAGGCAAGCTTGGGGAAAGTTCGGGCAAGCATGCACAAAGCTTTGAGTATGTGTTGAAGTATCCAGGACGTTATACAACGCCTGAAGAGTATAGCAATATTGTCGTGAAATCAACTCCTGATGGGCAATTTATTAGACTCAAAGATGTAGCAGATGTGAGCCTCGGGAGTGAGGTTTATGACATATATTCTACGTTGAATGGTCACCCGTCTGCAGCCATAACACTGAAACAAGCCTATGGATCGAACGCGCGACAAGTTATTCAGAACGTCAAGAAAACTATGGCTCATCTTCAAAAAGACATGCCAAAGGGCATGCATTATGAGTTGAGTTACGACATCAGTAGATTCCTTGATGCCTCTATAGAAAAGGTAATTCACACGCTGTTTGAAGCCTTTATACTCGTTGGTTTCGTTGTATTCTTGTTCCTTGGAGACTGGCGTTCTGCCCTCATTCCATGCCTTGCAGTCCCTGTTTCGTTAATAGGTAGCTTCGCAGTCATGAATGCTTTCGGCATAACGCTTAACATGATATCGCTCTTTGCCTTAGTAATGGCGATTGGAATCGTGGTCGATGATGCCATTGTGGTAATCGAAGCGGTCAATGTGAAGATAGCCCAAGAAGGCTTAGAACCTTTGGAAGCCACGCAAAAGGCAATGAAAGAAATCAGTGGAGCCATAGTAGCCGTGACATTGGTTATGGCATCTGTGTTCATTCCTGTAGCCTTTATGGGTGGGCCAGAAGGCATGTTTTATCGGCAGTTTTCAATCACAATAGCTTCTGGTATCGTGCTTTCGGGCTTCACAGCCCTAACACTTACGCCCTCGCTTTGTGCGCTAATATTGACTCGAGAGCGTGATAACCACATCAAAAAGACGTGGCTTAATCGTGTACTTGATAAGTTTAATGCGGGCTTTGACAAAGGAATCGGCGGCTATCGCAACGTGCTTCAACGCACTGTTTCGAGGAAGATTATCACGCTTCCGCTATTACTTTTGTTCTGCATTGGAGCCTTCTTTATCAACAATTCGTTACCTTCGGGCTTTATTCCTCAAGAAGATCAGGGCATGATTTACGCTGTAATTGAGACACCACCTGGTGCTACTATTGAGCGAACGAATAAGGTTGCACATCAACTTGCGAGTATAATTGCAAAGGAAGATGGCGTAGAAAGTGTGTCTTCTTTGGCTGGATATGAGATCCTTTCTGAAGGAACCAGCGCCAACTCTGGTTCGTGTTTGATTAATCTTAAGCCTTGGAAGGAACGCAGTCGGACGGCAAAAGAGATTATCAATGACCTTGAAAACAAGTGCCAACAGATAACAGATGCCAACATAGAATTCTTCGAACCACCTTCTATTCCAGGCTATGGTGCGGCGTCAGGTTTCGAGCTTCGACTCCTTGATAAGACTGGAAGTAACGACTATCATGCTATGGAAAAGGTCAGCAAGAGCTTCGTTTCAGCTCTTAATAAGCGTCCAGAGATAGGCTCAGCCTTTACCTTTTACTCGGCCAGTTTCCCTCAATACATGCTTCGAGTAGATAATAATATCGCCGCACAAAAAGGCATTACACTTGGTACAGCCATGGATAATCTCTCCACATTGATTGGTTCTGACTACGAAACGGGCTTCGTTCGATTTGGTAAGCCCTATAAGGTCATCGTGCAAGCCGACCCAAAATATCGTGCTTTTCCACAAGACTTGATGCAGTTAAATGTTAAGAACAACCAAGGTGAAATGGTGCCTTATGCCGACTTTTTACACATGGAAAAGGTATATGGAATGAGTGAGATGACGCGGCATAATCTATATAATTCTGCTGAAGTTACAGGCTCAGCAGCAGCTGGATACAGTAGTGGTCAGGCCATCAAAGCTATCGAAGAGGTGGCTACTTCGACGCTACCTCACGGCTATGATTACGACTTTGCCGGCATCACTAAAGACGAAGTAGACCAAGGAAACCAAGCGTTGATCATCTTTATTGTATGTTTAACGTTCGTCTATCTCATCCTTTCAGCACAATATGAGAACTTCCTTTTGCCACTTCCAATTATTACTTGTCTGCCCGCAGGCATCTGTGGAACGTTCATTTTCCTAAAACTCACGGGATTGGAAAACAACATCTACGCCCAAGTTGCTATGGTCATGCTGATTGGTTTGCTTGGAAAGAATGCCGTGTTAATGGTTGAATATGCCGTGCAACGCCACAACTTAGGCAAGAGTATACGTGCAGCGGCCATCGAAGGTGCGGCAGCTCGCTTCCGTCCTATACTCATGACATCGTTCGCTTTCATAGCCGGCTTGCTGCCATTAGTATTTGCTCACGGTGCAGGGGCTATTGGAAACCGAACCATTGGCACGGCAGCTGCGGGTGGAATGCTATTCGGAACATGCTTCGGACTCATTCTCGTTCCGGGATTGTATTATATCTTTGGGCGCATGGCCGACCATGTAAAGATGGTTCGTTACCAACGAAACAAGCCATTGACTGAGGAGAAAGACAAACGATATAAACTTGAAAATGATGAAAAGAAATAATATTTTCCTTCTTATTCTGCTTGCCATCGGAGTGTCATCTTGCAAGACTCCCCAAGCGACGCAAGTCAATAGCCGCACACGTTTGCAGCTACCCACGCAATATAATGGTGATACGCTGACGGCGAAGACTACGCCTACGTCATGGAAAATGTTTTTCACCGACCCACAACTCAAGGCACTTATCGACTCCGCTTTAGTCAATAATCAAGACTTAAAGATAACATTGCAGCAGATAGCTGTAGCAAAAAGCGGAATGATTGCAGCCAAAGGAGCTATGCTTCCATCGCTTTCCGTGGGGGCAGAAGTAGGAGTTAGCAAGGCCGGACGATACACAAGTGAGGGTGCCGGCAATGCTTCTACCGAGATGACCCCAGGAAAACTCATCCCCGATCCACTCATGAACTATCACCCGGGCTTTGCCTTTGACTGGGAACTCGACCTCTTTGGCAAGTTGAAGTCAAGCAAAAAAGCGGCTGTCGAGCGTTATTTGGCAACCTTAGAAGGCCAGAATGCCGTGCGCGCTTCATTGATTTCACAGGTCGCAAGCAATTATTATACCTTGTTGGCCTTAGATAACAAGCTTGCACTTATACGCAAATACATCGATCTTCAGCGTCAGGCGGAGAAGATAGCTGAGATACAAAAGGAGGCCGATAGCGACACAGAACTGGCTGTTGAGAAGTTCAAAGCAGAGCTTGCAAAGGCGCGTTCACAGGAGTTTGCATTGAAACAAGAGATTACCGAATGTGAAAATGCACTCAACTTACTGCTCGGTCGTTACCCAACGCCTATTCAACGAGACGCCAAACAGTTGTTGAATGAAGACGTGAAAACAATCGTTACAGGACTTCCTTCCAATCTCCTGAGCCACCGACCCGATATCCGTCAGGCTGAACATGAACTCGCTGCAGCTCATTGGGACGTAGAAACGGCGCGCAAAGCCTTCTTGCCTTCGGTAAACATTAGTGCCACTTTGGGACTTGAAGCCTTTAATCCTACCTACCTAACGCGTATGCCAAAGTCGCTCGCTTACAGTGTCGTGGGAGGACTAACTGCACCACTTATCAACCGAAAAGCTATCGAAGCTAACTTCCAACAGGCTGACGCCGCACAGCTACAAGCCTTATATGAATATGACAAAACACTGCTCACAGCTTATTCTGAGGTATGTACGCTGCTGTCAAAGAACAAGAATCTCGCCGCCTATTATGCGCTAAAAGAGGAAGAAGTGAAGACTTTGGAACACTCGGTTGAGGTATCTCGTCAACTCTATATGAACGGACGAGCTACTTATCTCGATGTACTTGGGGCCGAACGCGATGCGCTTGATGCCCAAATGGAACTGCTTGAAACACGCCAACAGCAGCTTTCCTGTGTCGTAGACCTATATAGAAGTCTCGGAGAATAAGGCTCATCAGGCATAAAAGCAAATGATTTTTTGAAATGATTTGTGTCATATTATCGTGTGATTTGCCGTATTTTGGGGTGTAAAACTATGAAATATCAGAGTAAATAACTATATTTGCAGTTGTGCACTTTTATTTGACAACGTACA